>ERZ511473.1275-NODE-1275-length-23280-cov-3.780589_pt1 | contig 23280 bp, 20 predicted proteins | sample MGYA00374947_ERZ511473 | MGnify/ENA primary metagenome ERZ511473 (study PRJEB26303, sample SAMN06343854) | sediment metagenome | isolation source: hot spring sediment | place: Canada: British Columbia | collected 2012-09-26 ... | reverse complement strand
GATGTCGGCAATGATCTGCATCCACAGCGGCGAGTGCGCGGCGCCGCCGACGACGATCAGCTTGTCGTCGAGCGCGACCGTGCCCATGCCCCTGGCGCCCGTGACGATATTGTGTTGCAGGGCAAAGCTCACGCCTTCGAGCACGGCGCGGTACAGATGGGCGCGGCTGTGGTACAGGCTCAGGCCCAGGAAGGCGCCGCTGGCCCTGGCATCCCAGATGGGGCTGCGCTCGCCCATCAGATAGGGCCCGACCCACAGGGCCTCCAGCAGGCGATCCACAGCCGCCCAATACCGCGTCTTGGCCAGAGGATCGCGGTCCACCTCGCCGGTCATTTTGGACCAGATCGCCGGTTCCAGCTCGCCGACCGCCCAGCAGATCCAGGTCAGCAACTTGCCCCGTTCGGCCGATCCCAGCGGTGCGCCCAGACCCGCCTCCGGAAACATGTCCGTCAGATACAGGGCGATGGCGGCGGATTCGGTGATCACGGCCTGATCGTGCCGCAGGGCCGGCACCTTGCCGTCCGGATGCGGATTGGCAGGATCGGGCTCGCCGACCACCTGACCGTTGCGTACGGCGATCTGGCAGTAGTGGACCTCACAGTCGATGCCGAGCTCCTCGATCAGCCAGACCATCCGCGACGATCGCGACTGTGGCGCGTGGAAGAGGGTTAGCATGTTGAAATCTCCCGTTTGATGCGCCGTTTCAGCGCCTCGACGGCCCCTCGCCGCCGACGACACTTGACTACTGCCACCCTGCTGCCAGCATGCTGTCAGCATCGACCGCGCAGAGTGACCCCATGAGACGCGCCGAACGCCTTTTCCAGATCATCCAGATCCTCCGCCGCAGCCGCCAACCGGTCACCGCCGACGCCATGGCGGTGGAACTGGAGACCTCCAAACGCAGCGTTTATCGCGACATCGCCGCTCTGATCGGCCAGAGGGCGCCCATCCGCGGCGAGGCGGGCGTCGGCTATGTGCTGGAGGCCGGATACGACATGCCGCCCCTGATGCTGACACCCGACGAGATCGAGGCCGCCGTGCTGGGGGCCCAGTGGGTCGCCGGACGCGGGGACCCGGTGCTCGCCACCGCCGCCAACGACCTGATCGCCAAGATCGCCGCCGCCGTCCCCGAACAGCTACGGCCCTATGTGCTGACCCCTGCCACCGGGACCGGCACGAACTGGAAGGCCCTGCCCGACGGCATCGACATCGCCCAGACCCGCGCCTGGATCCACGCGGGGCGCAAGATTCGCCTCGACTATCGCGACGAGAAGGGCGCGGTCAGCCAGCGCGTCATCTGGCCGGTGACGGTGGGCTATCTTGACACCGTGCGCCTGCTGATCGGCTGGTGTGAGCTGCGCAACGACTTCCGCAACTTTCGAACCGACCGCATCGAGGGCGCCGAGTTCCTCGACGAACGCCATGGCCAGCGGCCGGGCGTCCTGCGGACACGATGGCAGCGGGCGCTGGAGGAGGAGCGCAAGCGGTGGGCCAAGGGCGAGGGCTGCGCGCCCTAGACCCCGTGCCGCTTGGCGAAGGTCTCGAACAGCGACGGCCACGCGGCGACCGGCTTGCCGACGATCCCGCGCAGGCCAAAGCCGTGGCCGCCCTCCTCGAAGACGTGCAGCTCGGCCGGGATCGCCTTGGCCTTCAGGGCGGTGAACATCATCAGGCTGTTGGCCACCGGCACGGTCTTGTCGTCGGCGGCGTGCAGCAGGAACACCGGCGGGACGCGGTCGGTGACGTTCTGCTCGGGCGAATAGAGCGCGATCTGCTCCGGCGTCGGCGACGGGCCCAGCAGTTGCTTGCGCGAACCGCCGTGCACCGGTCCGCCGACCATCGACACCACGGGATAGATCAGGGCCGACAGGTCGGGACGGGCCGACAGGTCGTCGGCGGCGTCGACCTTGTCATAGACCTTGGCGTCGAAGCGGGTGGTCAGGCTGGCGGCGAGGTGACCGCCGGCCGAGAAGCCCATGATCGAGACGCGCGCGGGGTCGAACTTCATCGCCGCCGCCTGCGAGCGGACCAGGCGAACGGCGCGTTGGGCGTCCTGCAACGGTGCGTCGGGACCCGCGCCCCAGCCGTCGCCGGGCAGGCGGTACAGCAGGACGAAACAGGTGTAGCCGCGGTCGGCCAGCCAGCGGGCGGTCTCGAAACCTTCCTTGTCGCTGACCACGCGCTCGTAGCCGCCGCCGGGCATCAGGACCACCGCCGCGCCGTTGGCCTCGGCGGTCGGTCTGAAGACGGTTAGGGTCGGCTTGCGGGTGTGGGTCGTGGCGCGGTCGCGAAGGCCGCCGGCGACGGTGCGGTCGATGAGCGTCTCGACGGCCGTGACGCCGGCCGAGCCGGGCGGATCACCGGGCCACAGGGGGAGAACTTCTGTCGGATCGATCGGGGGCATCACGGTCTGGGCTTGGGCTCCGCTGGTTAGCAGCGATGTCAGCAGGCCGCCTGTCAAGGCGGCCAGGGTTCCCCGGCGATTGAACATGCGACCTCCCTAAGCGACGCGAACGGACCCTAGGGCGGGGCCTAGCTCCCGGCAAGTCACCCGGTGTCATTCCCGAGCCGCCTACCTTAGGCGGCCGCTTGCTTGTCGACATGGGCGTCGTAATCACCCTTCGTGATCTTGTCGCGCGCCTTGCGGAAGCACCACTCCGGCGAGGGTGGAGCGGCGGCCCGGGTCGCGTCCATGCGGTCCATCAGGCTCTCGAACTCGGCTTGGAAGGTCTCGAACGGCTCCAGGGATTTGACGTTCGCCGCCTGTCGGAAGCGGTCGCGCAGGTTGGTGAATTCCGTGGCCGACCGACCGATGCTGGTCACGTGCATGTCGAGGTTCAGCGCCTTGAAGATGGCGGGAAAGAACCCGGCCAGCACGCTGCAGAACGCCGCGCCGATCTTGCCCGCCTCACCGGCGCTTTGGCCCAGGATCTGCGAACCGGCGAACCCGCCAAGAATGATCGGGGCGATCAGGAAGACGGCGCGCCAGAGGCGTGCGTGCTTCTGCCAGATGTAAAGCGCGGCGGCCGTGTGGCGGCAGGCGTCGTACTGGCGCAGGCATTCCCTGACAAGATGCGCTGTGCGTGGGTCGGTGCTCGTGCGCATGTCGCAATGACCGTGTCTGATCTTGTGCCGCTGGTCTGCAGCAAACGCGCCAACACGCCCGGTTGCCGCACCCGTGGCAGGATCAATTCCGCGCGGCAGGTTGAGCATCACGTCGGGCCGGCGCTACGAGCCCGCGAACTTCAGATGGTGCAGCACGATCCCGCTGGTGGTGGACACGTTCAGGGAGTCGAAGCCGTTCGCCATCGGGATGCCGACGGTGCGTACGCGGTCCATGACGGCCTGGGACAGCCCCGGTCCCTCCGCCCCGAGCAGCACCGCCGATCGCGGCGGTGGGGCGAGCGCCGCCAGCGTCTCGTCGGCGGCCGGGCTCAGCGCCAGGCCCTGGAAGCCGTGTCGTTCCAGCAGGGCGACCACGTCCTGCCCCGGCGTCAGCCAGGCGGTCGGGACGCTGAGCGTCGCGCCGATCGAAACGCGGATGGCCTTGCGGTAAAACGGGTCGCAGCAGTCGCCGTCCAGGATCACGCCATCGACCCCGAACCCGGCGGCGTTGCGGAAGATGCCGCCAAGATTGTCGTGATTGGCGATGCCCATCAGCACCAGCACCACCGCCCGATCGCCCGCACGGGCGAGCAGCGCCTCGGCGGACAACAGCTCGGGCTTGACCCCCACCGCCAGCACGCCGCGATGCAGGTGGAAACCGGCGATGGCGTCCAGCACCGCCTGGCCGACCACATAGACGGGAACCCCCTCCGGCAAGCCGGCGAACATCTCGCCCAGCTTGTCGGCGCGCTTGCCGTCGATCAGCAGCGACTGGACGCGTTCCGGCGCGTCGCGGACGAAGGCCCGCAGCACGGTCTCGCCCTCGGCGATGAACAGCCCTGGCGACCGACCAGGTCGCGTTCCTTGATGTCGCGATAGGCCGCCACGCGCGGGTCGGCGGGATCGTCGATGGGGATCAGGTCGGCCACGCGTCACTCGGGCGAAACGGAAGTTACCGCACGCCCCGTATCGGAAGGATGGCCAGACCGCCAGCCGCCGCCAGTCCCGCCGCCACCAGATAGAGGGCGGCATAGTTGACGTGGGCCGGCCCCAACACCCACATCGCCAGGATCGGCGCCATGGCCTGGGGCAAGGTATTGGCCAGGTTGATCACCCCCAGATCCTTGCCGGCGTCCTTCTGCGACGGCAGCACCTGGCTGACCAACGCGATATCGACGGCGTAGTAGCAGCCGACCGCGCAGCCGAAGATCACGAAGCCGACCACCACCAGCGGCCAACTGGGCGCCAGCGCGAAGACGAGCATCGCCCCCGCCAGGACCAGGGCCGCCCCCGCCGCGAACAGCTTGCGCCGCTTCAGGCGGTCCGACAGCATCCCGCCCAGCATGCCGCAGGCGACGTTGGCGCAGGTGGCCACGGTGGTCAGAAAGGCCATCCCCTGCTCGGCGCGGCGGCCCGGGAACAGCTCCGAATAGTGCAGTTTGTCCTGCAGGTAGAACAGCATGTAGCACTGGGTCAGGGTGATCGCGACCAGCACCATGAACCGGCTGACCCAGGCCAGGGCGAAGTCGGGATGGGCGCGCGGATCGATCCAGAACCCGGCGAGGAACGCGCGCCACTTGAACGGCGGCCGCTGGCGGGCGGGCAGCGGCGGGTCTTTCAGAGCCAGGGCGAACGGGGCGATCGCGATCAGCAGGACCACGCCGATGGCGAAGTAGCGCGAGGCTTCGCTGACCAGCAGGCCGCCGACCAGAACGACCCCGGCCATGGCGCCGATCGGATGGCCCAGGCTGAGGAAGGCGGCCACCCTGCCCTTCTGATCGTCGGGCACCCGGTCGGGCAACACCGCCAGCAGGGCCGAAAACAGCATGTTGAAGGCCACCTGGAAGCAGACGATCCCAGCCATCAGCTGGACCATGCTTTGGGCCATCATGATCAGGAAATAGGAGGCGACTGTGCTCAGGGCGCCGACCACCATCCAGGGCCGCCGCCGCCCGAAACGGGAAGTCGTCCGGTCGCTGATCGCGCCGGCCAGCAGGTTGGCGACGCTGGCGGTGATCGAGCCGAGAATGGCGACCTGGCTCAGCACCACGGCCTTGTTGGCCGAATCGATGGCCTCGGCCTTCAGCGGCAGCAGCACCTGGAACAGGGGCATGAAACTGACATAGGCGCCGATCTGGGCCAGGGTGAAGGCGGCGATGAAGCTGGGCTTCACGGGAATGGTCGGCCTCGCCGTGTCGATTCCTGTCGCCTCCACCGTCGTCATCACGCCCCCCCGGATACACACGGTCTTTGCCGCGATTGGCTCGGACACTGGCCCTCCGCGTCTGGGGACACAACCCGCGAGAGGCGACAAAGGCTCACATCCACGCCTTTGACCGCGCTTTTTTGAAACGGGAGCGTCGCCTTATGCCGCGCAGTTGCTCTAGGCTGGCGAAATGAAGATGAGTCCAGGCAATCGGGACCCAAGCAAGCGGGCGGACCCATGGCGTCGGTGACGATCTACGACGTCGCGGCGCGCGCCGACGTGTCGATCAAGACCGTCTCCCGCGTGATGAACAATGAGCCCAACGTGCGGCCGCAGATGCGCGAGCGCGTGCTGGAGGCGGCCGGCGCCCTGGGCTACGCGCCGAACCTGTCGGCCCGCAGCCTGGCCGGCTCGCGCTCGTTCGTGATCGCCGTCTTCGTCGACGCCTCCCTGACCTTGGACCACTGGCGCAGCGAGCGCGGTTCGGACTACCTGCAACGCATCCAGTTGGGCGCGACGGTCGAGACCCGCGCGGCCGGCTATCATTTGCTGGTCGAGCTGATCGACCATGACGGTCCGCGCGTGCGCCAGGAAGTCGGCGCCCTGCTGGCCGCGCTGAAGCCCGACGGCGTGATCCTGACCCCGCCCTCGTGCGACAACGCCGTGGTGCTGGAACTGCTGGACAAGGCCGGCACGCCCTATGTGCGCCTTGGCCCCGAAAAGCCGGAGGGCGCGGGACCGCGCGTGCACATGGACGACGTCGCCGCCGCGCGCGACATGACCGACCACCTGATAGAACTGGGCCACAGGCGGATCGGCTTCATCGCCGGCGACCAGCGCTACGGCGCCAGCCAGGCGCGTCGAGAGGGCTATCTCGCCGCGATGAAGGCCGGCGGGCTGAAGGTCGAAAAGGCGTGGATCCGCCAGGGCGACTTCACGTTCGAGTCGGGCCACAAGGCCACCGCCGCCCTGCTGGCCCTGGAGAATCCCCCGACGGCGATCTTCGCCTCCAATGATGACATGGCGCTGGGAGCCTTGGCGGCGGCGGCCGAGGCCGAGCTCTCGTGCCCCGGCGACCTCTCGGTGGCCGGCTTCGACGACAGCCCGGTCTCGCGCCTCAGCCGCCCCCAGTTGACCACCGTCCGCCAGCCTCTGGTGGAGATGTCGACCCTGGCCAGCAAGATGCTGATCAATGGCGGGGCGCGCAGCGCCGAACCGGGCCAGCGCCCACGCGACGAATTGCTGCCGTTCACCCTGATCCACCGCGCCTCGACGGCGGCGCCGAAGGGCTGAGATAAACCTGTGTTCACGACGGGTCGGCGCCAGGAGCAGGCTCTGGCCGTCCCCAGCAACACGATGGTCAGCCTCGGTGACCGCGCCAGGGTCAGACGATGAAGGTCCGCCTTGTCGCCGCCACCGTCAAGCAGACCCAGGTAAGACCTCGTACGGTTAGCCATCGGGCCGCGCCGCCCTGGTGACCGGCGCCCGGCCGGCACGCGGCCGGCACGCGGCCGCTTTGAAGGCATGCCGATCAATTTCCATTGTTGATTTTGGTCAATTGCATAATCGAAAATCGTCATCGTGGAGCCACCATGCCTCGCCTGACCAATCTGGACCTGGATCTTGTGCGCACCTTCCTGGTGGTGTGTGAGCAGAAGAGCTTCACGCGCGCCGGCGGTCGGCTGGGGCGATCACAGTCGGCCATCAGCCTGCAGGTGCGCCGCCTGGAGGCGCAGCTGGGCCAGTCGCTGTTGTCGCGTGATCCGCGCCACGTCGTCCTGACCGAGCACGGCGAGGCCTTTCTGCCTCAGGCCCGTCGCCTGTTGCGGTTGAACGACGACATTCTCGCGGGCCTGGCCGCCGACGATGTCGAGGGCGAGGTGCGCCTGGGCGCGCCCGAGGATTTCGCGACCCTGCATCTGCCCGCGGTGTTGGGCGCCTTCGCGCGAAGCCACCCCAGGGTGGCCCTGACGGTCACCTGCGATCTGACGCTCAACCTGCTGGACGGGCTTCGCGAGGGGGCCCTGGATATCGCCCTGGTCAAGCGCGAGCCGCTGGGGCCCGACCTGGGCGTAAGGGTCTGGAGGGAGCCCCTGGTCTGGGTCGGTCTGGATTCCGATATCGTCCGTCGTGACGAACCCATGCCGCTGGTCGCCGCGCCGTCCCCCTGCGTCTATCGCAAGCGCGCCATCGCCGCGCTGGAAGCCAGTGGTCGCAGCTGGCGCGCCACCTATACCAGCCCCTCCCTGGCCGGACAGCTGGCCGCCCTGCGAGGCGGGCTTGGCGTCAGTGTCTTGCCGCGCGAGATGGCGCCGGACGACCTGACGATCCTGACCGAGGATCTGCCCCAGTTGCAGGACGCCGAGATCGCCCTGATCAAGGCGCGGGGCGGCGCCTTGCCCGCCGCCGAGCGGCTGGCGGACTACATCCTCTCCGCACTTGATCGCCAGAGGCTCGAGCCCCTGCCCAAGGCCGCGGACGCCTAGCCATCATTTCAATATCTCATCTAGGTCATGTCGAAGATCAATCGGCCATGGTCTTGCGCCCGCGCGTTTTGCGTCCAATCTGTCAGGAGCGGGCCGGGCCCCTCTGACGAAACGCGACGCCGAACGGCGCGATCGTGATGTCGGACCGCATCGGGTGCGCTCGATGCCGGGTCCAGAGGGTTGTTCCCCCAGAGCCCAGCAAGCCCGGACATCGGGCGCGCCCTCCCAACAGAGGAGAGCAACGATGTCTTTGAATCCCGTTCACGCCACGCGTCCGCGCATCACCGACGCCTGGACACCGTCGCAACTGGAGCACCTGGACGCTCTGGTCGCCGCCTGCGCGCTGGTGTCCCATGCCGATGGCTGGGTCACCGCCGAGGAGCGGGCGCGAATGCTGGAAAGGATGCGGGGTCTGGCGGTGTTCGCCGTCTTTGGCGTCGAGGATGCGCTGGAGGCCTTTGAAGCGCTGGACCAACGCTTTGAACAGGACCCCGACGCCGCCCGCTTCGAGGCCGAAATGGCGGTCCGCCGCCTGCGCGGTCGCGACGATGCGGCCCGGGTTGTCGTCAACGCGGCCTGCGCCGTGGCGGGGGCCGATGGCGGCTTCGACGCCGAAGAGCGCGACGCCCTGCTGCGGGTCTGCAAGCTGCTGGGGCTCGACCCGATCCAGTTCGAGCTGATCACCGCGCGGGGGCCGCGATGAGAGTCGGCGGTTATACTCCCGCGACGGCTTGGGTTTCGCTGCAAATGGTCCAGCAGACCCTGGTGCAGGCGGCGTCCCGCGCCAGCCAGCCCACCGCCAAGCCTGTGCCGCCGCCAGATCGCCTGGAGCGAGCGCCGGCGGCGGCGCCGCTAAACCAGGGCATGCTCGACATCCGGGTCTGAGCAGGCCTTCACACCCTTTCCTGAGATTGCGACCGCCCCGACGCGCTCCAACGTCGTGTCGCGGCGGTCCCCTGTCTGTGAGCTAAACCATGGACTTCCTAACCCTGCCGGTGGTCGGCAAACCGCTCTGGATGTGGGCGGGCTTCATGCTGGCGGTCATCGCCCTGCTGGCGTTCGACCTGGGCGTCCTGCATCGCAAGACACGCGAGATCGGGGTCCGTGAAAGCCTGGTGATGTCGCTTGTCTATATCAGCCTGGGCCTTGGCTTTGGCGGGTTGGTGGCCCTGCAATTGGGGACGACCGCGGGCGTCGAATATCTGACCGGCTTCGTGATCGAGAAAAGCCTGGCGATCGACAATGTCTTCGTGATCGCGCTGATCTTCGGATTCTTCGCCATCCCGCCGGCCCTGCAGCATCGCGTGCTGTTCTGGGGGGTGCTGGGCGTGATCGTGCTGCGCGCCATCATGATCGGCGTCGGCGCGGCTCTGGTCAGCCAGTTTGGCTGGGTCCTGTACCTGTTCGCCGCCTTCCTGATCCTGACCGGCGTCAAGATGTTGATGGCGGGCGACAAGCCGATGGACCTGGAAAACAATCGGGCGCTGAAGCTTCTGCGTCGCGTCCTGCCCGTCAGCGACCGCCTTGAGGGAGACCGCTTCTTCGTCCAGGGCGTCGACCCCCGCACCGGCAAGGTCGCCCGTCTGGCGACGCCCCTGTTCCTGGCCCTGGTGCTGGTTGAACTGGCCGACCTGGTCTTCGCGGTCGACTCGGTGCCGGCGATCTTCGCCATCACCACCGACCCCTATATCGTCTACACCTCCAACATCATGGCGATCCTCGGTTTGCGCGCCCTGTACTTCGCGCTGGCCGCGGTCCTGCATCGCTTCGCCTATCTGAAACAGGCCCTGGCGGTGCTGCTGGTGTTCATCGGCGGCAAGATCTTCATCGCCGACGCCTTGGGGTGGGAGAAGTTCCCAGCCGCCCTGTCCCTGTCGATCACCTTCGCCATCCTGGCCGCCGGCGTCGGCTGGTCGCTCTGGAAAACCCGCGAGGTCAAGACGACGGAGGCCCAAAGCAGACCCGCCAAGGTCAGCTATGAGCCTAACTCCGTCGACTGACTCACCGGCGCTAGGTCGGCCTCGAACCCTACCCCCGAACGAAGATGTTCCGCAGCCACTGACTGCTGGCCTTGGCGGCCTGGCCCCAGTCCTCGCTGTCGTCCAACGCCTCGGGCTTGTAGCCCCAGGGATTGAACACCTTCAGCCGGTTGACCTTGAAGGCGGCGACGTCCCGCGTCACCAGGGTCAGGCCATGCTCGAGCGCCGTGGCCGCCAGCAGGGCGTCGCGGGCGTCGGTCAGCGGCAACCGGCCGCGCCCACGCACGACGGCGGCGTCGACCGGCAGGATCCGCCCCTCGAAGGCGCCGGCCACCTGATCGTTCAGCCAGGTCCGAAGGGCCAGGCCCGCGACCTTGTCCTTGCGGTCGACCCGGGCCGCGCCGGTTTCCAGCTCCAGCAGGGTGATCGCCGAGATGAACAGGCTGGAGCGGGCGACACTGGCGGCCCAGCCCGCCAGGCCCGGATCCGTGCCGCCCGTCTTGGCGTTGCGCAGCTCGAAGACGATGCCGGTGTCGAGCAGATACATCAGCTTCGCCGATCCGTGGGCCGATCCCAGGCCTCATCCGAGCGTGTGTCGGCGATGTCGAGAACGACGGGAACCGCCATGGCCAGCAGGTCGACGATCGTCTCGCTCTGGCCGGTCAGCTTGCGATAGGCCTCGATGCTCATCAGCACATGGGTGGTCCTGCCGCGGTCGGTGACGAACACCGGTTCAATCCGCGCCGCCCGCTTCGCCTGGCTGACATCCTGGTTGAAGTCACGACTGGAGATGACTTTCACGTGCCTACATACCTACATTGACAAGGCTGTCTTGTAGGTACGTTACTACATTGTGTTGTTCGGGCAACAGGAAATAAGCCAGCAAAAACAATCTTCTGTAGGCTCCGTTCAAAATCGGCTTTTCGTCTTGCGCCCCAAAGCCAACTCTGCGCGGCTTGGCGTCAACGGCGGTCAACGCCGAAGGATTCAAACGGGGGGACACACGTGTCCGATATCTTTTCCAGTGCGATCAGCACGGCGGCCGACGTTCTGTCGCCGCACGGTCCGGCCGTCGCGGCCGCGAACAGCCTGACGCCGACCGATTTCAGCGTCCATTTCTTCCTGCAGCTGGCCGTCATCATCCTGACCTGCCGCGTCGTCGGCTGGCTGGGCCAGAAGTTCCTCGCCCAGCCCCAGGTCGTGGGCGAGATGATCGCCGGCGTGGTGCTGGGCCCATCCCTGCTGGGCCTGCTGTTTCCCGACTTCCAGTTGGCCCTGTTCCCCAAGGAAACCAAGAACGTCCTGTATGTCGGCGCCCAGCTGGGCGTGGGTCTCTACATGTTCATGGTCGGCACCAGCTTCCAGGCCGGCCACTTCAAGGCCAAGGCCAAGAGCGCCATGAGCGTGTCGTTCGCCGGCATCGCCGCGCCTTTCGTCATCGCCGCGATCATCACCCCGTTCCTGCTGAAGGTCCCGGGCCTGTTCGCCCCGACCATCAGCCAGGGCAGCGCCACGCTGTTCATGGGCGCCTGCATCGCCCTGACCGCCTTCCCGATGCTGGCGCGGATCATCAATGAGCGCGGCCTGGCCAATACGTCGCTGGGCACGCTGTCGCTGACGGCCGGCGCCTTCGACGACGCCGTCTCGTGGTGCGTGCTGGCCGTGGTGCTGGCCACCTTCGGCGGCGGGCCGGGCGTGGCCGTGCTGGCGATCGGCGGCGGCCTGGCCTATGTCGCCTTCATCGTCACCCTGGGCCCCAAGATCCTGGCTCCGCTGGGCCGCATGGTCGAGCGCGAAGGCGAGATGAGCCACACCGTGCTGGCGCTGATCCTGCTGGCCTTCTGCGCCTCGGCCTTCCTGATGGACGCGGTCGGCATCCACGCGATCTTCGGGGGCTTCATCCTTGGCGTGGTCATGCCGCGCGGCAAGCTGGTCGAGGAGCTGAAACGCAAGGTCGAGCCGATCGCCGTCGTCATGCTGCTGCCCATGTTCTTCACCTATTCGGGCCTGAACACCCGGATGGACATGGTCAACTCGCCGACCCTTCTGCTGATCGCCCTGGGCATCCTGGCCTGCTCGATCCTGGCCAAGTGGGGCGCCTGCTACGCCGCCGCCCGCCTGACCGGCGAGAACCACAGCACGGCCATGGGCATCGGCGCCCTGATGAACTCGCGCGGCCTGATGGAGCTGATCATCATCAATATCGGCCTGCAGAAGGGCATCATCGGCCCGACCCTGTTCTCGATGCTGGTGCTGATGGCCATCGTCACCACGGTCATGGCCAGCCCGCTGTTCGAGGTGGTCTACGGCAAGAAGGCCCGCGAATCCGGCGAGCTGGACGCCGTCGACGGACCCGTCGCCAAGGCCGCCGCCTAGACCCTTTCAAACTCGCTTCCCTAGCCCTCGCTTCCCTGCCGGAGCGAGGGCTTTTTTTGTAGGGCCTCAGGCCGGTTCCAGCGAGCGGTCAAAGCCGAAGCGGTTGATCTGGGCGATCAGATCGCGGTGGCTGGGCAGGTCGTGGGTGGCGCGTTCGCCGAAGTTTCGGATCTTGGCGAACACCTTCTCGGCCGCCGCCACGTCTGGAAACTCGCTGCGCCCCGGCGACAGGTCGGTTTTGAAGCCCATGCCGTACAGGATGTACTGGTAGTTGAAGAAGGCGAAGGTCTCCAAGTCCAGGATGAAGTCGTAGCGGGTGGGCGGACGCCAGCGCCATTGCTCCAGCAGATCGACCAGGCGTTCGGGGATCGAGGCCGGGTCGGCGTTCTCACGCCAGAACGGCTCGGGGCGCTGGCTGAGGCAGTAGTGCAGCTTCAGGAAGGTGATGATGTTGTCGTAGCGGGCGGTCATCAGCTCGTTGAAGCGGAAGGCCGGGGCGCTGATCGGACCGTTGTGCGGGAACAGCTCGGCGATGATCGCCACCGCCGCCTCGATCAGCACCACGCCGGTCGATTCCAGCGGCTCCAGGAAGCCCGCCGACAGGCCGACGGCCACGCAGTTCTTGACCCACTGCTTGGTGCGATAGCCGGCCTCGAACGCCAGCGCCCGGGGCGCGATCTCGACGCCCTCCCCCACATAAGCTTGGAGGATCGCCGCCGCCCGATCGTCGTCGATGTGATCGCTGGAATAGACGCAGCCGACGCCGCGCGCGCCGTTCAGACCGATGTCCCAGGTCCAGCCGGCCTCGTGGGCGGTCGCGATCGTGAAGCTCTGGATCGGGGCGTCGGGTCGATCGTACGGGATCTTGCAGGCCAGGGCCCGGTCGGCGAACAGGATCGACCGCGCCGACTTGAACGGAGCGTTCAGCGCCTGGCCGATCAGTTCGGCGTGAAACCCGGTGCAGTCGATATAGAGATCGGCGTCCAGCCGGCCGTGCTCCTGGCAGGTCACGTGGTCGATGGCGCCGGTCGCGTCCAGCTCGACGCCCGTCAGCAGGCCCCGCAGGTGGCGGACGCCCAGCTCGCGGGCCCGCTCGGCCAGCACCTGGGCCAGCTTGGCGGCGTCGAAGTGGTAGGCGTAGTTCAGGGGGCCCGAGAAGTTGCCCTCGTGCGGCCGCTTGGGCGCGCGCTGGGCGTCGGCCACCCGAGCCTGGATGGTCATGGCCTCGGCGAATGGGGCGCGCGTCGCCTCGTTCTGCAGCAGCCAGTAGGGCGCGAGAGACGTCCCGTCGGTCGAGAACGGGGCCTCGAACGGGTGAAAGTACTGGTGACGCTGGCCGCTCTCCGTCGGCGCCCACGCCCAGTCGTTGAACCGGATGCCCTGCTTGAAGGTGGCGGAGGTCTCGCGGATGAACCGCGCCTCGTCGATGCCCAGGAACTGCAAGGTTTTGCGGATGGTCGGGAACGTGGCCTCGCCGACGCCGATGATGCCGACATCGGGCGATTCCAGCAGGGTGATCTCCAGGTGCGCCTGCTCGGCCGCCCGCAGGGACTTGGCCAGATAGGCCGCCGTCAGCCACCCGGCCGTGCCGCCCCCGACGATCAGGAGTCTTCGTCTGCGATCCATACCGCCTTGATAGCGTTCTCCAGCCGGTGGGGACAGCGCCTAGCGTCCCGGTCGCGCGAAGGCCGCCACGCGTTCGCGGGCCTTTGGCGCCGCGGTGTCGCCGCCCGCCGCCGAACCCGTCCGGAAACCGCCCACGTGGTTGGACAGGTCGGCGGCCTCGGCGCGCAGGGCGTGGGCGGCCTCGGTCGATTGCTGGACCAAGGCGGTGTTGCGCTGGGTGGCCAGACCGATCGGCCCGGTGACGATTTTGACCGCCTTGTTGTGAACAAGATCTCCTGCATCCTCGGCAGTCGCGCATGAGACGATCACCGACTTGGGGGAAAGCCTCTGCGACGAGAGGAAGTGCTTAACCGTCCTTTGCACCACGTCTGGTCGGCGGAGTGTGGCAAAGACTGCGGTGATCTGAAACTGCTCAGGCTTGGACCTTGGCACAAGCCTCCGGGGCCGGATGGGATTCTGCAAGAGCTCCAGGTAGCCCATCGCACTTTTTTGCCAAGAGAAGTTCCGGCATTGCTCGCGGCCGCGCCCGGCAAGCTCGATGCGAAGATGATCCGACGCTTTCAGCGCCGAGATCCGGTCGACCCATTGCGCCGGATCGAAGGGAGATGCCAGGAGCGCGGCATTGCCGCATATTTCGGGCATGCTGGCACAATCCGAAGAGACAACCGGACAGCCTCGCGCCATCGCCTCGACAAGCGGCAGCCCGAACCCCTCGGTAAAAGAGGGGAATGCCAGGCACAACGCTTGATCCAGAAGGTAGGCGAGAACGTCATCAGACACGCGGCCCAGGGGATACACATTGCCTGGCAAAGCAAGCTTTGGCTGGCGTATGATATGATCGGAGCCGATGATGACGACATTGATGCCGAGCTCTTCAAGTCTTGGCGCGATATCGATCAGGAGGCGGATGTTCTTGTGGGGAGCCGTAGCATTGATCGCGAGGACAAATGGTCTGTCTTGCGGGTGCACAGGAAGTTCTGCCGGCAAAGCGGCAGGATCCGGCTTCCAGGACAGTGCATGTTCGTGACCGTTTGGCAGCACGACGATTTCGTCGGGCGATAGAGCGAGATAACGGGCAAGCTCTTGGGCCGACGCATGCGATACGGTCGCGATCTGGTCCGCGCGCCTGGCCAGAAGCGGCTGGAGGCACCGGTAAACGGTTCGAAAGCCGCGGGTGTAGCTGCCGGGCGAGGAAAGCACATTGGTGTCGTGAATGCAGACAATCTGCTCATTCTTGAGGATTGGCGCCATGTTGCAGAGATTGAGAAGGCGTCTCCCGCGCGCAGCGATCGGCAGCTCTCCCTGTTCCCAGACATAGCCGGTGCTGAGCCCCGTCTGGAGCGCCTGCAGTCTCTCGTAGGCGGGATGGGAAGTGCCATGCGGAGATATAACCGTAGCGCCCTCGCTTTCCGGTATCTGGTCGAGAGCCCGAACAATGTTGCGAGCGTAGCGCTGGACCCCGCTGATACTTTGGGTGAGATAACGACCGTTAACGGCGAAGGATGCGCTCATCGTCCTGTCCTGCATTGAACGGCAGCAAACGCGGCCGGGTACCAATCATTCACGTCAATCTCCTTTGGGCCAAACGGCGAAGTCCTGTATCCGTAGCTCCTCTACCCACCCCCATCTGCAAGGCGACAGATCTCGCCCTTTCATCGAAATGACAATGCACCGGCTCCGCGACCCAGGGCGCGAACGTCGTTGAGCCGGATTTGCATCAATGCAGGGGAGCATGTTTCAAATCCTCGAAAACGGAGGGCAGCGTCGTTGCAAAGGGTTTGACGTCGACAACTGTATGGCGCTCCGCCAGTGCCTGATCGATCACCCTTTTCATCCCGGCCTTGAAATTGGCGACGCTGAACTGGGCCGCATGTGACTGGATGAGGTCAGCGGAGAAGCGATGCTCCATCGTCTCGAAGAGCTCGATGGCGTCTGCCAGGGATTGTTCCGTCTGCTCCTTGAACAACAGGCCGGTACGACCTGGTACGACTGTGTCGAGCGCGCCGCCTCGCCCGAATGCGATGACTGGACGTCCACTGGCCATGGCTTCGACGGGCACGATCCCGAAATCCTCTTCCCCCGGGAAAATCAGCGCTCTGCAGTGTGCGAGATAGTCGGTGAGTTGGGCAAACGATGCCGGGCCGACAAATCGGATCGTCGGCCCGGCGATACGCTTCAAGGCCGCGACCTCATGGGGGTCTCCATCGCCGACCACGACGAGATTTCGGCCGAGGCCGGTGAAGGTGCGCACGGCTAGATCGATGCGCTTGTAGGGGACGATCTGCCCGGCGCAGAGATAGAAATCATCAACACTTTGCGCCGGAGCGAAGTCGTCGATGGCAACGGGTGGATGAACGACCACGGAAGAGCGGCGATAATATTTGGCAATGCGGCTCGCCACATGATGCGAGTTTGCGACAAAGCGATCCACCCTCAAGCTGGAATTTGCGTCCCAGGCCCGCAACAGAGGAGCCACCACCGGCATCATCATTCTCGCAAGAAAACCCGCATTGCGCCGGTACAGATGATAGTGGTCCCAGATATAGCGCATCGGGGAATGACAATAGCAGACATGGACGGCCTGCGGCGGCGGAATGATGCCTTTGGCGGGACCGGATTCACTCGACAGGATAAGATCATAACCACTCAGATCAAACCCCTCCAGAGCGAAGGGCATGAGTGGCAGCAGCGACTGGTACCGACGCCTCGCACCGGGAATGCGCTGCAGGAAAGAGGTGAAGATCCGGTGTCGGCGAAGCTTGTCGGAGAGCTTGTCGTAATCACAGACCAGCGTGAAGATGTCGGCCTCGGGATACATGTCGCAAAGCGCTTCCACGACTTTTTCGCCGCCACGCATCGACACCAGCCAGTAATGCACGATCGCTACACGCATGCTTTTCATTCCCCCGACGTGGACAGCGGCAATCTAGGCGATCGCCTGCCAGTCGCGAAGAACGCCCTAAGGTCATCTGAGCGGACCATCTTTTGGTGTGTGCTCGACTGACCTGCCCAAAGGAGGCAGGCAAAGCCCGGCCCGCCATATCCAATCTCATCCATTTGGGGTGGAGGCTTAGTCACTCCTACCAAAAGTGACTAGGTAGAGAGGGGCTGCAGTGAATTTACTCCCAGCGGCAAGCCGCGATGATGGGGTTGAAGACACGCTTGTTCGCAAAGCCGGCTCTGGCGCAAAAAGCCCGGTCTGGCAGGCGGCGGTCGGCAATCACGGGACCTCACCATGTTTGAACGCGAGACAGCCAAGCCGTTTAGGCACAGACGATCACAACCACGCCTGTCGTGGCTCGCCGCAGCACTCTGTTTGAGCTTGCAGTCGCCCGCACTCGCAGCCGGTGCCTCGCTCGCAACAGGGGAAGTGCCCCTGGCACCCCAGACCCAGCTGCGGATCAGCATCGTCGAATGGATCGCTTCGACCGGGGAATACAAGGAATGGACGCCGCTCAACGGCCAGTATGTGATATCGCCCGCGGGCACGATCACCATACCGCTCTTGGGCGAGTTTTCGGTTGAAAACGAGACGGCAAGCCAGATCGCGGTAAAGATCGGCTCTCTGCTTAAGGAAAGGACCGGCCTTGCAGAAGCGCCATCAGCTTCCGTGGAGGTCGTGCGCTATCCCATGTTCTACGTGTCGGGTGTGGTGGAGCGCCCTGGCGAACTCGAGTTTCGCCCCGGCCTCACAATCAGCCAGGCAGTCGCCATGGCTGGCGGACGCGAGAAACGGACAGACGGCAATGGATCGCGCGAACTGGAACAGCTTCGCTATGCAGGTGAGCTGAACAGTTATGATCTCAGGCTCAAACAGCTGACGGCGCGGCGCGCCCGCCTGGAAGCCGAACTGGCAGAACGACCCAAGATTACCTTTCCACCGGAACTGATGGCTGCGCGCGAAGGCACGGCCGGCAAGATCTTCGTCCAGAGCGAAACAGACCTATTCGTTGCAAGAGCGGAAGCACTGAAGCGGCAGTTGACCTCACTGTCGGAATTGCAGGTTCAGCTGCAAAACGAAATCAACGTTCTGGATGAAAAGACCAGCGTCCAGGACCGCCAGATCAAGATTGCCGAAGATGAACTCGCAAGCATCTCGTCCTTGGTCCAGTCAGGCACTCTGGCAAAGTCACGAGAGACGTCCCTGGAGCGGGTCGTCGCAGATCTCAGCAGTGACAAGCTGGATCTTGTAATCGCTGCCATGCGCGCCAAGCAGAAGCTGAGCGAGACTGAGCGTGATGCCATTGCGCTCAAGGGCCAGCAACGGACCGAAGCCGGCCGCGAATTGCAGGAAGTCGTCGCCGAGTTCGAAGACACCAAACTGAAGCGCAACACAACCATTGCCCTGCTGCAGGCTGCGGGAGCGGCCGTATCGCGGCAGGCCGCAAGCGTGGCCGTCAGTGGTCAACCGCTCGAGTATTGGGTTACCCGTGAAGGCGCAAACAGCTTGGCCGTCAGGCTTGCGGAAACGGCTGCACTTCAGCCCGGTGACGTGCTTGAGGTTCGCTACGCGATCTCCACCAACGTTGCAGATGCGGAGCTTCGCCCCGTCATACAGCAGGCTTCGCAATGATCGTCGGATCCTCAGAGTTGTTCAAAAGGAATTGAGCCCATGGCAATTCACGAGCTGACTGCCTTCGATGGTCTGTCGACATCGGCGCGGAGGGACGGCGTGCGAGCCGCGCCACTGTCGTTCTACGATCTCATCAACTTCCTGCGGCGCAACGCCCGGCTGATTGTCATGTCGATGGTGCTCGGCCTTCTCATCGGCATCCTCTATGTCGCAAAGACGCCGTCGAGCTACGAGGCCTCTGCGCGCCTCGTGATCGATCCGGAGCAAAGCCGCATCCTCTCGCAGGATGCCGCCACGGGCACTGTTATCATCGAGGCGGCGGAAATCGCCAGCCAGGTTGAGATCGTCAAGTCCGAGGCGATTGCCGCCAACGTCATTCATTCGCTTGGCCTGCTCGATGACCCGGAAATCATCAATGCCTCATCCTGGTATGGCTCGTTGAAGCAGATGCTTGCGTCAGCTGGAAATTTCGTTTTCGGCGGCACCGGTTCCAGCGAGACACCGCAAGCCGAAGAGGAGCGGATGAGACGAACTATGGAAGGCTTCCTGTCCCGCGTCTCTGTGCGCCGCGTCGGCCAATCCTATGTCCTTGAAATCGGCTATCGTTCGGGCGATCCGGTCAAGGCCGCACGCACGGCAAACGCGCTCGCCGAGGCCTACATCCGCAACGGCATGAATGATCGCGCCGCGGCGGCCAGGCAAGGCGCTTTGTGGCTGGAAGGCCGGCTGATGGAAGTGGGTCAAAAGGCCCGTGAAGCCGCACTTGCTGCCGAGCAATACCGCAATGAGCACGACATCACCGCCATGGCGAATGCCACGACGCTCGATCAGCAACAGCTTTCGGAACTGAGTAGCCAGATGCTCGAGGCCCGGGCAGCAACCGCAGATGCTTCTGCCAAGCTGAGCACGCTGACGGAACTGATTGCCACCAATCCGGCCGATGCGAACCTTCCGGAACTGGCCAGCAATCCGCAGCTGATGAAGCTACGTGAGGAACTGCGTCTGGCCGAAACCAAACTTGTTGGGCTCACCGAGCGCTACAGCGCCGGCAACCCGGCCATTGCCGCTGCAGGCGCCGAAATTGCCCGCATCCAGTCCAATCTCATTGGCGAACTTCGCCAGGTTGAAGCACTTTACCGATCGAACCTGGAGACGGCGAAGAGCCGGCAAGCGCTGGCCGAGCAGCAGTTTGCAAATGCAAATCGCAAAGGGGCGGACAAGAACATCGCGCGCGTGGAACTGGCCGAGATCGAAAGCCGCGCGAGCACCTATCGGCAGCTCTATGAGACGACCTTGCAACAGGTGGTCGGTGCTCTTCAGACGCAGTCCTTCCCGCTCGGGAAGGCGCGCATCGTGACCGCGGCAACCGAGCCGCTCACGCGCGTCTGGCCCAAGCCTTCTGTCATCCTGCCGTTTTCTGTCGTGCTTGGTGCCGCCTTTGGCCTGTTTGCAGCGGTCGGCCATCAGGCCATGGACCGCCGCGCCGGTTCGGGCGAAAGGTTGCAGCGGGAGCTCGGCCTTGCCTCTCTTGGCCATGTCCCGATCTATCGCGACGAGGGCGCAGCCGGCAGCGAAACGGAAGGGCTTTCGCCGACTCTCCTGCCATTGCGGGCGGTCCTCGACACACCCTATTCGGAATTTTCCGAAGCTCTTCGCAGCGTGAAGAATTCGTTGGATTCCCTGCTACCGGCCGATGGCTCGATGATCATCGGCATCACATCCGTCGGCAGTGGAGAGGGCAAGACGACCATCGCGACGAACCTTGCGCAACTCTACCAGAACGAAGGAGAATCCGTGCTTCTGGTCGATGCCGATTTCATATCGGCCCGACTGACCCGGCTGGTCTACAATGCAGCACCGGATTTTGCCATCAAGCCGATCGCGACCACCATGCTCGGTGAGCCTGGCGAGGGAGCAACCGTATCGCGATTGCCGCGTGCACACCGGTATCCGGAGCGGATGGTGATTGACCATGATCCGGTTCACGATGACGAGGAAACCGCCGTTCCCGTTCCGCTCCTGACTGCCGAACAGACGCGCCGGCTGGCCGTTGCACCCTATCGTTATGGGCATCTTCCCGCCCTCAAGGAAACCTTGGCCAAACTGAGGAGCCAGTACAAGCTGATCATCGTCGACATGTCCGGTTTCGAGGAGTCGGCAGACACCCGATCCATCTGCTCGCATGTCGACGGGGTTGTCCTGGTGATCGGCGATAGCCGGCGACTGACGATCGAGCGATTGACCGACGCACTCAAAACCTTTGGCCGCTCGCGGATCTCATTGCTGGGTGTAATCTCGAACCGCAGCCGCACCAGCACCGCGCGCCGCGCTGCATTCACCGGAGGCCTGCTCGGATGATTGGCGAAAGCTTGGCCGAAGCAGTTCCTCGACCGGACAATGCCAAAGGACGGCAGAGGCTGACGATTGTTGTCGGCATTCCCAGCTGCGGACGCCGAGAGATCATCTCCGCCGTTGTTCCGCATCTCCGGCGCCAAAGGCGCAAACCTGATCGCGTTGTCATCTGCGCGCCCTCGGCCGATGATGTCGACATTGCCGCGCTATCGCGACTGCCTTTCCCGGTCCAGTGGCACAAATCCGAGCGGGGCTTGTGCAAGCAGCGCAATGCCATCCTGACGGCAGCTGAGGATGCCGACATCATCCTCTTCCTCGACGATGATTTTCTACTTGATCAAAGCTACATCGAGCGAATGGAGCGGTTGTTCCTGAAGCATCCCGACGTCGACATCGCCACCGGCGCGGTCATTGCAGATGGGGCCACGGGTCCGGGGATAGCAGTGGAAGAGGGCCTGGAGCTGCTCAAAGCAGCGCCATCCTCCGGCGACGAACTGTCGATCGATGATGCCTATAGCGGCTATGGCTGCAACATGGCCGTGCGCATGTCGACCGTGCACATCTGTAAACTGCGCTTCGACGAAGAACTGCCCTTGTATGGCTGGCTGGAAGATGTCGACTTCTCCAGAGCAGCGTCTCGCTTCGGCCGGGTGGTAACCTCGCCTCAACTGCGTGGCGTGCATCTGGGCACCAAGATCGGGCGTATGTCGGGGGTGAGGCTTGGCTATTCGCAGATTGCCAATCCAATCTATCTCGTAGCCAAGCACAGCATGAGCTGGCCTCATGCGTTGAACCAGATGGGTCGCAATCTGGGGTCCAATCTCGTCAAGGTCTGGCGGCCGGAACCCTGGGTCGATCGCAAGGGTCGTCTGGAGGGCAATGCGCGGGCGATCCTTGACTTCCTGCTGAGGCGCCTGTCACCGCAAAACATCCGCAGAATAGATTAAGGGCGAACGGCAAGGCTTGGGCCGCCCCTGGGGCAATCCAGTAGCTCGGCTAGGCTATCTGGCAGTCGTGGCAAACCTCGCTCAGCCTTCCGCCTGTCTTAGCCTGAAGTAAAACCCGGCACTTTCACTGGCTCCCAGCTCCGGATGGGTGTCGATCACATGCGACAATTGCGGGATCGGCCAGCGGTCCACCTGCTCATAGCCGAGGCCTTCGAGCTCCCGCACGAAGGCCTTTTCATCACGCCTCTGATACGGAACATAGGCCCGGCCGATACGCTCGAGCGTCACGACAGGCATGTCATCCCTCTGGAACGCCACCTTGTTGAGAAGAAGATGCGATGGCAGTCTTGGTAGGGTCCGCAGGAGTTCCGGGAGCGGACGGTCCAGATATTGCAGCAATCCGGAGGCGAGGAACACCGGTAAGGCTGGCGCCTGGCTGAGATCGTCGATGAAGGTGAGCTGGGTGATCCTCTCCTCCAGCGCAAGACGCCTGCCCGCCTTGGCGATCTCCGGCAATTCGTAGATGACCCAGGGCTTGTCGTCGGGCAGGTCGAGAAGTGGGCGGAAAGCGCGAAACTTGGTACCCATATGCCCGCCGGCATCGAGCAGTCCGCCTTTGTTTATGTCCAACCGTGCCATCCAGAAGAGCACGGGATAATCCCAGGGCGCGATTTTGCACATCGCGTCGAAAGAGACTGGCGCGACTTCCGGATGGTTATAGCCTGCGAGCCGACCCGCCTTTTTCGCCGCGTCCAGCGCCTGCTCGTAGCTTGGATATGCACCGGTGAACCTTCGCGGCAGCGGCGACAGATAGCGCAGTCGGCCGCTCAAGGCTCTCACGGGTTTGAGCCATCGATCAAGACCAGTTTCGACGCTATGTGAGGCCGAACGGGCCAGCCGCTTCAGCGCCCCGGCTTTTTGCCGCCCCGGCTCAGACTCTGTTTGCAGCATGGTCAATGTCATCACTCCAGTCTGTCATTGTCGCGGGCCGAAACTTAAGCGAGATCTTGTAAAGCAGTGCCAGCAAGGCCCCATAGGCAAGCGCCCCGGCGATTGCCTGCACGAGATTGAGACCCAAGCCTCCTTGCAGCGACTGGGGACCCGCCGGCCCCAGACCAATGACGGTTGCCGCCATAGCGATTGCCGCTGCAAAAGGCAGGATCGACCCACGGATCACGCTCTGCCAGCGAACGGCGCCATGCCGGCTCTGCAACCAACCCGAGACGAGGAAGGAGAAGACCGCGGCAAGCATCTGGCCAGCTGCGGCCGCTGTCACGCCGAGCGGTGCCATGGCGAGAAGCAATCCGATGGAAACAATGCTGTTCAAGAGGATCGCTGGCGGAACCTTGCGGATCGCCCCCGCCAGCGACAACAACGGCTCGGTGACATGGCCCGGAACGAGCAGAATCTGCTTGATTGATAGCAGGCTGACAAGGATTGCAGCCGGCGCCCAACCATCGCCCAGAACGACGCTGACGATGGTACCAGACATCAATGCCAAACCGACATAGATCGGTATCGAAATGACCATCAGCAGGATCACGAAGGTCGTGGCCTTGCGCCCGAGCGCTGGCGTGGCAGGTGATGCCGCGGGCGTCGGTTCTCCAGTGGCGATTGCGACCTTGCGAAG
>ERZ511473.1272-NODE-1272-length-23338-cov-5.104940_pt1 | contig 23338 bp, 17 predicted proteins | sample MGYA00374947_ERZ511473 | MGnify/ENA primary metagenome ERZ511473 (study PRJEB26303, sample SAMN06343854) | sediment metagenome | isolation source: hot spring sediment | place: Canada: British Columbia | collected 2012-09-26 ... | reverse complement strand
CGTCGCCGTCCGCCCCCCGGAAGGGGTCGTTGGCCGCGAGCTCCCGGTGGATCGCGGCGAGCCGGAACACGCCCCGGGCCTCGTCGGGGTGGGGCGGCGCCGCGTGGTCGACCACGGTGCAGACGATCCCCAGGTGGCCGTTCCCCTCGTCCACCAGCTCCACGAGCCGCCCCTGGCAGGGCCAGTCGGCGAGGGCCCCGGTCGTCACCTCCCAGAACCCCGCCGTCCGCCCGCTCGGGTCGGGCCGCGGCCGTACCCGGTGCTCGTGGGTGTGGCCGTTCAGCCACAGCACGACGTTGGGGAACCGGTGGAGCAGCGACTCCACCTCGGGCGCGAGGACCCGCGGGAGGTCGTCGGGCTCGAGGGGGTTCGGTTCGGCCCGCGGGTTCGTGAGGGTCTCCAGGTTGTGATGGGAGAACACCACCACGAGCCGGTCCTCTCCCCCGCCCCGCGCCCAGCGACCGTCGGCGCCCACGTGGCGCGAGTGGACCTCGAGGAGGCGCTCCTCGAGCCAGGCGAGCTGGCGCGCGCCGACGCTCCCCTCGTAGAAGCCCCCCGGGTTCGTGGTGTCCAGGCAGACGAGGCGGACGCCGGGGAGGTCGTGGACGTAGTACGCGGTGCCGCGCTCCAGGTTCTCCTCGGTGAACCCGTGCCCCGGCGGCGAGCCCGGCGCCCTGAGGTGGGCCGCGACGAAATCTCGCCGGGTGATCGCGCGGCGGCCGGGGTCCACGGGCACCGGCCGGGTCGGGCCCGAGAGGAACAGCTCGGGCTCGGTGACGAACCGGTCCACCTCGGCCGCGGGATCGAGCCCTTCGGGGAGCCCGACCGGCTTCCGCCCCTCGGCCATGATTCGCCGGACGGCCTCCGTGGGGATCGCCGTCCCCTGGATAAGGCCCTCGTGGTTCCCGAAGCAGGCGAGCCACGGGAGCTGGAGCCCCTCCGCGTCGAACGCCCGGGCGGCCTCCTCGAGGAGCCCGGGGTAGGCGGGGTGGCCCCACCGCTCCTTGTACACATCGGGCACGGGGTCGGGGTGCCAGTAGCCTGGATCGCCCCAGGACTCCGCCTGGACCCCCACGTAGCCGTCGCCACCCCCTGCCGCCACCCGCCCCCCGCTCATGGCCTCCAGGAACCAGGACAGCTCGTTCCACTGCTGGTCGTCGATGGCGTCGCCCGTGGTCACGACGAGCTGCAGGGGCGCCCCTGTCACGGGGCTCCGCCGGAGCGCGTTCGCCGTCCGGACCATCGCCTCGACGGCGTGGAGCACGAGGGGCTCCTGGGCGCGGAACGCGGGCAGGAGATGGCGGATCGCGCGGCGGTCGGGCCACCGATCGAGGAACTCGATCCGGGTCGGCGAAGCCACGTCCACGATCTGGAGGTCGGTGAGGTGGAACAGGTGGAGGAGGCTCCGCCGCTCCCCCGGCGGCGGGGCGCCGGGGGCGAGGTCCAGCCGGCGCACGTGCGGCTCGCCAGCGGCGGCGGCCAGCCGTCGGTACGCTCGCTCCCGCCCGCGCGCGAGCACCTCCCCCGGGAGGATCCTCCGCCCGAGCGTGGTCGGGTGCTCGCCGTTCACGGCGCCCGGAGGCGGCGGGCGGCGCCAGCCCAGGAGGCCGAGGGCCTCGGGCGGCGGGCCGGAGCAGCCCAGGGATCCGAGGGTCGGGGAAGACGGGTCACCCTAGCCCGAGAGGTCGAGGATGCGCGGCAGCTCGGGCGCCACCCGGGCCGCGACCCGGGCTCCCACCGCGAACCGCCCGGCCCCGGTGCTCGGGAGGTCGGCGGCGATCTCGCCGGCCTCGGTGTCGATCTTGAGCCGGGTCATCGCCCCCAGGAACACGTGGGCGGCGACCCTCCCGACCAGGGCCCCGTCGGGTGTCTCGCCGTCGGGCAGGGCTTCGAGCGTGAGGGACTCGGGCCGGATCAGGACCAGCACCCGCTCCCCCTCGCGCCGGCCGCGGACCGCGTGGGCCACGAGCCGCAAGCTCCCGGCCCGGACCCGGCCCGCCGCCCCGTCCTCGACCACCGCCTCCAGCCGGTTCATCGTCCCCACGAACTCCGCCACGAACGGTGTGGCCGGCGCCCCGTAGATCTCGGGCGGGGTCCCGATCTGCTCGACCCGTCCCGAGGACATCACCGCCACCCGGTCCGAGATCGAGAGGGCCTCTTCCTGGTCGTGGGTCACGTAGAGCACGGTGATCCCGAGCTGGGTCTGGATCCGGCGGATCTCCTCCCGGAGCGTCACCCGGACCCTCGCGTCGAGGGCCGAGAGGGGCTCGTCCATGAGCAGCACCCTCGGCTCGATCGCGAGGGCCCGGGCCAGGGCCACCCGCTGCTGCTGCCCCCCTGAGAGCTGGTAGGGGTAGCGGTCGCCGTGCTGGCCCAGGCCCACGAGCTCGAGGAGCTCCGCGGCCCGCCGCGCCCGCTCCTCGGGCGGGCGCCGTCGGATCCTGAGCCCGAACTCGACGTTCTCCCGGGCGGTCATGTTCGGGAACAGGCTGTAGGCCTGGAACACCATCCCCATGTCGCGGCGGTTCGGCGGGACGTCGGTGATGTCCCGCCCATCGAGCACCACCCGGCCCCGGTCGGGCAGCTCGAAGCCCGCCACGATCCGAAGGGCGGTGGTCTTCCCGCACCCCGACGGCCCGAGGAGCGAGAAGAACTCCCCCCGGCCGAGGTCGAGGTCGAGGGACTCGAGCGCCACGACGTGGCCGAACTCCTTCCGTACCCCTTGGAGCTCGAGGTAGGCCACGCTAGCGCACCCCACCGATCTGCACCTGGCGACCGCCCACGCGCCGCCCCACCACGAGGATCCCGAGCATCGAGAGCCAGGTGATGGCGAAGCTGATCACCGAGAGGGCAGCGGCCCCCGTGGCCTGGGTCTCCATCACGTAGGCGATGTACACGGCGAAGGTGTTGAACAGCATGATCACGGCCATCGTGAACTCCCCCATCACGATGGCGAACGTGAGGAACGCCGCCGAGAGGAGCGACGCCTTCAGGTTCGGCACGATCACCCGGAACAGCACCTGCGGCCAGCTCGCCCCCAGGCTCTGCGCGGCCTCGGTGAGCGTGTGGATGTCGATGGCCCGGAGCCCCGCGTCGAGCGAGCGGTACACGTACGGGAAGGAGAGCACGACGTAGCCCGCCACCAGCAGCAGGTACCCTCCGTAGAACCAGGTCGGGGTCCACCGGAAGCCCCGGAGGAGCCCCACGACCAGGACGATGGGGGGCACCACGAACGGGAGCACGGTGAGGAACTCGACCGCCGGCTGCAGCCGCGGCAGCTTGAGGTGCACCCAGTACGCGGTGGGCACGAGCAGCAGGAGCGCGACGACGATCGTGTAGACCGACAGCTTGAACGACAACCACAGGCTGTCGCGGAAGAAGGGGTCCGCCAGGATCTTCCGGTAGGCGTCCAAGCCGTAGGCGTCGCGGCCGACCCGGAGGCTGAACTGGAGCGTGGCGAGGAGCGGCAGGAGGAAGTAGGCGGCGCCCAGCACGAGCCAGAGGGCCCCCCACCAGGGGAACCGCCGGACCCGCCGGGCGCGGCCGCCCCCGGCCGTCACCGCGGCCGGTGCCTCCTCGATCCTCGCCGCCGCCTCGCTCACCGCCGCCGGCCCGTCTCCGTGGCTCCCTCCCGGGGCGTCATCGCTGCCACCTCGCTGCCCGTCGCTGGAGGAACCCGTACGCGAGCATGGTGAAGGAGAGGACGATCACCATCCCCAAGGCGAGCGCGTCCCCGTAGTGGGGGTCCGAGAGCACGTTCCCGATCTTGACCTGCCCGATCAGCACCGGCACCAGTCGGAACTGCCCCGAGGTGAGGGCGTAGGCCGTGGCGTAGGCGCCGAACGCGTTCCCGAACAGCAGCACCACCGCCCCGAGGAGCGAGGGCAGGAGGATCGGGAGCGCCACGTGCCGCCAGTACTGCGCGGGCGTCGCCCCCAGGTTCGCGGCCGCCTCCCGCCACTCCCGCCGCAGCCCGTCCAGGGCCGGCGTGATCACGAGCAGCATCAGCGGGATCTGGAAGTAGAGGTACACGATCACGAGCCCGGCGAAGGAGTACAGCGAGAACCCGGCCTCGTACAGGTCGATCCCCAGGGCGTCCCGGAAGAACCGGGTGACGATGCCGGTGAACCCGATCGTCGAGACGAAGGCCATCGCGAGGGGTACCCCGGCGAAGTTCGCGGCGACCCCGGAGAACGTGGTGGCCACGGTCCGCACCCAGCCCGGCATCCCCTGCGCCACGACCGCGTAGGCGAGGAGCAGCCCGAAGAGCCCGCCCAGGACGGCGGTGACCACCGAGAGCTGGATGCTGCCCCAGTAGGCCTTGAGCGTCCCCGGCTGGACCAGCTTCTCGACGAAGCGGAGCGTGAAGCCACCCTGCTCGCTCTGGAACGCGCCGATGACGAGCGAGAACGAGGGCACGAGGAGGAAGGCCACGGCGTAGGCGAAGAAGGGCACCACGCCCACCCAGGCCAGGTTCCCCCGCCCGCGGATCCCGGCGAGGACCCCCGCCGCCCGTCCCGGGGCCTGGGTCAGCTCCGCCACGGGCCTCCCTCGGCAGGTCCGGCTACACGCCCGTGACCTTCTCCCCCCACTGCTCCTGCACGATCTTGGTGGCCGCCTCGGTCTGGTCCGCGTTGGGGAACGAGACGTTCTCGTAGGACTGGGCGGGCGGCAGCTTGTCGAGGAGCTCCTGCGGGATCACGCCGCGCGCCGACATGTCCTGGAACCTCGCCGGGTGCGTGTAGCCCTTGAGCCAGATCAGCTGCCCCTCGTCGGAGTAGCAGAACTCCTGCCACAGGCGCGCCGCGAACGGATGCGGGGCGTCCGCGTTGATCGCCTGGCAGTAGTAGTTCCCGAACACCCCGTCCGAGGGCACCGAGACCTGCCAGGTGATCTGGCCGGCGAACTCGTCCCCGTAGGCGATCTGGAGGTAGTCCCAGTCGATCGTGATCGGGGTCTCCCCCTTGGCCACCGAGCCCGGCGTCGCGTCGACCGCGATGAAGTTCCCGATCTTCGCGAGCTTGGCGAAGAAGTCGATACCGGGCGTGATGTCGTCGAGCGAGCCGCCGTTCGCCAGGGCCGCCGCGAACACCGCGGCGAACGCCGAGCCCGACTCCCGGGGGTCCCCGTTCAGCGCGACCTGGCCCTTGTACTCGGGCTTCAGCAGGTCCTGCCAGCTCTGGGGGACGTTCTGGACGACGTCGGTGTTCGCGCCGAAGGCGATCACGCCCCAGTAGTCGCCGACCCAGTAGCCGTCGGGGTCCTTGATCTCGTCGGGGATCGTGTCCCAGGTCGAGACCTTGTAGGCCGCGACCAGGCCCTCGTCCTTGGCCTGGAGCGCGAAGGGCGGGCCCAGGTCGAGGACGTCCGGGGCGCGCTCCTGGCCGGCCAGGGACTTGACGGCCTCGAGCTCCTCGGCGGAGGAGGCGTTGGGCGAGGCGTTGTTGATCCTGATCCCGTACTTGGTCTGGAAGGTCTGCATCATCTCGCCGTAGTTCGCCCAGTCGGGCGGGAGGGCGATCGTGTTGAGCGTGCCCTCGCCCTTGGCGGCGGCGATGAGGTCATCCAGGTTCACCTGGGAGCCGTCGCTCGGCACCTCGGTGAGGCCTCCGCCTCCACCGCCACCCCCGCCACCGCCGCCGCCACCGCCGCAGGCCGCGAGGAAGGCCGCGAGCGCGAACGCGCCCACGCCCCCCTTGAGGAGCTGGCGGCGCGACAGCGAGCGCCGGTACAGGTCCTCCCAGCTGAGGTGCTCGAAGGGCTCGGCCATCTCCCCCTCCTTCCGCAGGTCCCGCCCGGGGATACGCACGCCGGGCAGCCCCGGGACGGGCTCCCCACCGAAACTTCGACGGATGTTCCCCCGACGGTCGCCCTCCCGCAAGCCGGCCGTTGCGCACCGCGCGCCCCCGGGCCGAGGGCTCGTCGCGTCGCGTGGGCGCTCGCGGGCGGGGCGCGCTCCTACCCGCGGAGCGCGGCGAGGAAGGCGTCGAGGTCGGGCGGCACCCGGTACGTCGGCTCCACGACGCCCTCCAGGGCCTCGACGGTCTTGTAGCCGTTCCCGGTGACCAGGACCACGGTCTCCTCGTCGGGGTCGATCACGCCGGCCTCCCGCAGCCGTCGGAGCACGGCGATCGTGACCCCACCGGCGGTCTCGGTGAACACCCCCTCGGTCTCGGCGAGGAGCCGGATCCCCTCCACCACCTCGGCCTCGGTGCAGGCCTCGATCACCCCGCCCGTGGCCTTCGCCGTGCGGATCGCGTAGTAGCCGTCGGCGGGGTTCCCGATCGCGAGGGAGCGGGCGATCGTGTCGGGCTTCACCGGGCGGACATCCTCGGTCCCCTCGGCCCAGGCCCGGGCCACCGGGGCGCACCCCTCGGCCTGCGCCCCCGAGATCCGGTACGGCTCGTCCTCGACCGCGCCGATCGCCACGAGCTCCCGGAAGGCCCGGTGGACCCGGGTCATGAGCGCGCCGGAGGCGATGGGGACCACCACGTGGTCGGGGAGGCGCCAGCCGAGCTGCTCGGCCAGCTCGAACCCGAGGGACTTCGAGCCCTCGGCGTAGTAGGGCCGCATGTTCACGTTCACGAACGCCCACGGGAGCGCCTCGGCCACCTCCGAGCAGAGGCGGTTCACGTCGTCGTAGTTGCCCTGCACCGCCACCACCTTCGCGCCGTAGGCCTCGGTGGCGAGGATCTTGGCCTGCTCGAGGTCCTCGGGGACGAACACGTACGCGGGGATCCCGGCCACGGCCGCGTGGGCGCCGACCGCGTTGGCGAGGTTCCCGGTGGAGGCGCAGGAGAGGGCCTCGAACCCGAAGGCCCGGGCCATCGTCGCGGCAACCGAGACCACCCGGTCCTTGAAGGAGTTGGAGGGGTTCACCGAGTCGTCCTTCACCCAGAGCCGGCGCATGCCGAGCCGCTCCGCGAGGCGGTCCGCCCGCCGGAGCGGCGTGAACCCCGCGCCCAGGTCGACCCGGGGGACGTCGGGCCCGCCCGGGAGGAGCTGCGCGTACCGCCAGAGCGTCGGGGGCCCCGCTTCGACGTGCTTGCGGAACAGCGCCCCATCGATCGCGCCCAGGTCGTACCAGGGCTCGACCGGGCCGAAGCACGCCTCGCAGATCGAGCGGGGCTCGACCGCGTAGCGGGTCCCGCACTCCCGGCACGCCAGGGCCTGGGGGTTCGTGATCGTCACCGCGCCCTCCCGCGTCACCCCGTGACCGCCCCCTCGGAGGCCGACGAGACGAGCCGCGCGTACTTCGCGAGGGCCCCGCGCTCGTAACGGGGCGGCGGGGGGGTCCACCGCCTCCGCCGCTCCGCGAGGACCGCCTCCTCCACCAGCAGGTCGATCCGCCGGCCCGGGATGTCCAGGACGATCTCGTCGCCCGCCTCCACGAGCGCGATCGGCCCGCCCACCGCGGCCTCGGGCGCCACGTGGCCCACCGAGAACCCCTTGGTGGCGCCGCTGAACCGGCCGTCGGTCACGAGGGCCACGTCGCGGCCCAGGCCCGCCCCGGCCACCGCGGCCGTCACCGCGAGCATCTCGGGCATCCCCGGGGCGCCCTTGGGGCCCTCGTTGCGGATCACGATCACGTCCCCCGGGCGGACCTCGCCGGAGGTGACCGCCCGGAACGCGTCCTGCTCGGACTCGAAGGGCCGGGCCCGGCCCCGGAACACCTCGCCCTCGGCCCCTGCGGCCTTGCACACCGCGCCCTCGGGCGCGAGGCTGCCCCTGAGGATCACCAGCCCCCCCCAGGGGTGGATGGGGTCGGAGGCCGGGCGGACCACCGCTCCGTCCGGCGCCGGCGGCCGGACCTCCTCGAGGTTCTCGGCGACGGTCCGCCCGGTCACCGTCAGGCAGTCGCCGTGCAGCAGGCCCCGCTCGAGGAGCTCCTTCATCACGACCGGCACGCCCCCCACCCGATCGAGGTCGCTCATCACGAACCGCCCGGCGGGCCGGACGTCCACGAGGTGGGGGATGCGGCGGCTGATCCGGTCGAAGTCGTCGAGCGAGAGCTCGACCCGCGCCTCGCGGGCGATCGCGAGCAGGTGGAGCACGGCGTTGGTCGATCCGGCCAGGGCCATCACGACCGCGATCGCGTTCTCGAAGGCCTCCCGGGTCATGACGTCCCGAGGGCGGATCCCGCGCTCCAGCACGCGGACCGCGGCCTCGCCGCTCTCGCGGGCCAGGACCTCGCGGCGGGCGTCGACCGCCGGCGGCGAGGCGGCGCCGGGGAGCGACATCCCGAGGGCCTCGGCGGCCGCCGCCATCGTGTTCGCCGTGTACATCCCCGCGCACGACCCAGCCCCGGGGCAGGCGGCCCGCTCGATCGCGAGGAGCTCCGCATCGTCGATCGCCCCGCGGGCGTGGGCCCCCACCGCCTCGAACACGTCCTGGATCGTGATGTCGCGCCCGGCGTGGGTCCCGGGGAGGATCGTGCCCCCGTAGAGGTAGACCGCCGGCAGGTTCAGCCGGGCCATCGCCATCAGCATCCCCGGCTCGCTCTTGTCGCACCCGGCGATCCCCACCAGCCCGTCGAACCGCTCGGCGTGCATCATGAGCTCGACGGAGTCCGCGATGACCTCGCGCGAGACCAGCGAGGCCCGCATCCCCTCGTGGCCCATGGCGATGCCGTCGGAGACCGCGATCGTGGTGAACGCGATCGGGACCGCGCCCCCCTCCCGGACGCCCTCCTTCGCGTGGAGCGCGAGCTTGTCCAGGTGGTAGTTGCAGGGGGTCACCTCGTTCCAGGACGAGGCCACGGCCACCTGGGGACGGGTCAGGTCCTCGTCCGACAGCCCCACCGCCCGGAGCATGGCCCTCGCGGGCGCCCGCTCCGGTCCCTCGGTGACCTCCCAGCTCCTGGGCCGACGCGGACCTTCCACCGGAACCTCCCGGGCGGTGTGTCAGGATGGGCAGGCACGATACCAAGCGCGGGAGGGGACGTGGAGCGGGAGCCGTTGCCGCCGCCTGCCCGGCGGAGCTGGTGGCTCGAGGAGGCGCTGGCCGACGACCCGGGCGAGCCCTGCCCGCCCCTCGCGGGACGCGTCCGGGCCGACGTCCTCGTGGTGGGGGGCGGGTACACGGGGCTCTGGTCCGCCTGGTTCCTCACCGAGCTCGAGCCCTCGCTGCGGGTCGTGATCTGCGAGCAGGACATCGTGGGGGGCGGCCCCTCCGGGCGGAACGGCGGGTTCGTGAACAGCTGGTGGAACGGCCTCGCCGCCTACGCACGTCGGCTCGGCGACGCCCAGGCCCTCGCGCTCTGCCGGGCGGGGGCCGAGAGCGTGGCGGAGATCGGCACGTGGTGCGAGGCCAACGGGGTCGACGCCTGGTACACGCGCGCCGGCGACCTGGGGGTCTCGGTCTCGCCGGCCCAGGACGGGCGGTGGCGGGACACCCTGGAGGCGGCCGAGCGCCTCGGGGTCGGGGACCTGTTCGAGGAGCTCCCCCCGGAGCGCGTGCGGGAGCTGTGCGACTCGCCGCTCTTCCGCGGCGGGGTGCTCCTGCGCGACTCGGCCACCGTGCAGCCGGCCCGCCTGGCCCGCGGGCTCCGCCGGGCCCTCCTCGGCCGCGGGGTCCGGATCTTCGAGGGCACCCCGGTCAGGCGGTTCCGGGCCGGCCCGCCCGCGGAGGCCGAGACCCCCCTCGGCTCGGTGGTGGCCGAACGTGCGATCATCGCGGTGAACGCCTGGGGGATCCACTGGAGGCGGCTCCGGCCGCATCTCGCGGTGCGCGGGAGCTACATCGTCCTCACCGCGCCCGCCCCCGAGCGGCTCCGGGGGATCGGGTGGACGAGCGGCGTCTCGATCTGGGACCTCCGCGCCTCGCTCCACTACCTCCGGACCACCCCCGACGGGAGGATCGCGTTCGGCGCCGGCGGCCTCCAGCCCGACCTCGCCCGGCGGATCGGCCCGCGGTTCGCCTACGATCCCCGGTCGGTGGCGATCGTGGCCCGGGACTTCCGCCGGATGTTCCCGAGCTTCGCGGCGGTCCCGCTCGCCTGCGCCTGGGGGGGCCCGATCGACATCTCCGGCGACCACCTGCCGTTCTTCGGCTCGAACCCCGCGGGGAACGTCCACCACGGCGTCGGCTACACCGGCAACGGCGTCGCGCCCTCGCACCTGGGGGGCAAGATCCTCGCCCGCCTGGCGCTCGGGATCGAGGACCGGTACACGGAGCTCCCGCTCGTGCGCCGCGAGCCGATGCGGTTCCCGCCCGAGCCCCTCCGCTCGCCGGGGATGCTCGTGGTGAACCGCGCGATCCGCCGGAAGGACGACGAGGAGCTCGAGCGGGGCCGGGCGAACCCGGTGGTCTCGTTCGTCGCCCGGCTCCCACGCCGGCTCGGCTACGAGCTGGGGCCGTGAGGCGGCGCCAGCGGCCCGGGGTGAGGCTACCGTGGCCTCGAGTCGCGCCGGGGGACGCATCGCCGGCCGGTCCGAGGTCCCCGCGCCCGCGGGCGCGCGTGGGAGGATGACGCCCGTGGCGGAGACCGCGATCGCGACCGAGGACCTCACGAAGTACTACGACGGCCGCCGCGGGATCGTGGACGTCGCGCTCGAGGTCCGGGTGGGCGAGGTCTTCGGGTTCCTGGGCCCGAACGGCGCCGGGAAGACCACCACGATCCGGCTCCTCCTCGACCTGATCCGCCCCACCGCCGGGCGGGCCCGGGTGCTCGGCCTCGACGTCCGGGAGGGGAGCCTAGAGATCCGCCGGCGGACGGGCTACCTCCCCGGCGAGCTCGTGCTCTGGGAGCGGATGACCGGCGCCGAGCTGCTCGCGTTCCTCGGCGCGCTCCGGGGCGGCGTGGACCACCGCTACGTCGCCGAGCTCGCCGCGCGCCTCGACTGCGACCTCTCCGCGCGGATCGGCTCGCTCTCCCACGGCTCGAAGCAGAAGGTGGCCCTGATCCAGGCCTTCATGCACCGGCCCGAGCTGCTGATCCTCGACGAGCCCACCACCGGGCTCGACCCCCTGATGCAGGAGGAGTTCCAGCGGATGGTGGCCGAGGTCCGGGCCGAGGGCCGGACCGTGTTCCTCTCCTCGCACATCCTCCGGGAGGTCGAGCGGACCTGCGACCGCGTGGGCATCATCCGGGAGGGGCGCCTCGTGGCCGTGGAGGACGTGGGCGACCTCCGGGCCCGGGAGCTCCGGGTCCTCGACCTCCGCTTCGCCGGGCCCGTTCCGGCCTCCGCGTTCCAGGGGCTCCCGGGGGTCCAGGAGGTCGAGGCGCAGGGGGACGGCGTCCGCCTCACCGTGGCCGGTCCCCTCGACGCCGTCGTGAGGGCCGCGGCCCGCTACGAGGTGGTCGACCTCACGAGCCACGAGCCCTCGCTCGAGGAGATCTTCCTCCGGTTCTACCCGGGCCACGATGGCGCGTGAGCTGCCCCTCGGCCGGACCCCCCTCCTGCTCCGGAGCGTCGCGGGCAAGACCTTCCACGACCAGCGGCGGTCGCTCCCCTGGTGGCTCGGGGGCATCGCCGCGCTCGTGCTCTCCTACGCGTCGTTCTGGCCGAGCGTCCGGGAGAGCGGGGAGCGGTTCAACGCGTTCGTCCGCTCCGCGCCGGCTTGGATCCGGGACCTGATCGGCTCCCCCGACCTCGCGACGCCCGAGGGCTACGTCCGCTCGGAGCTCTTCTCGATCACGCTCCCGATCCTCCTGCTCGTCTACGGGATCGGGCTGGGCGCGCGGGCCATCGCCGGGGAGGAGGAACGGGGGTCGCTCGACCTGCTGCTGTCCGCGCCCGTCCGCCGGAGCCGGGTGGTCGTGGAGCGGTTCGCTGCGCTCGCCGGCGGGCTCCTCCTGCTCTCGGCGACGGCGTGGGCGGCGATCCTCGTGCTCGGCCCGCCCTTCGAGCTCCGCCTCGATCCCGCTGGCGCCGCCGCGGCCTGCCTGCTGGCGTGGCTCCTGGGGCTCGCCTTCGGCTCCCTCGCGCTCGCCGTCGGCGCGGCCACCGGGCGGCGCGCGCTCGCCGCCGGGACCTCCGCCGGGGCGGCCCTCCTCGCGTTCCTCGTGAACACCTTCGCCCCCTCGGTCGACTGGGTCCGGCCGTTCCGGTGGGCCTCGCCGTTCCACTACTACGCGGCGCACGACCCGCTGGTCGGGGCCTTCCGCCCCCTCGACGCCGCTGTGCTCGCGGGGATCGCGGTCGTCGCTCTGGCCGTCGCCACGGTTACGTTCGAGCGGCGGGACGTGGGCGTGGGCTGAATCCCTCGCCACGGCCCGGCCGCGGGGGGCGCGCTCGACCTGACCGACGACGCCCGAGGTCGTGCTGGTGCTGGGGTCCGGGTGCGGCGGTCCGACGTCCCGTTCCGGGGCTCGCTCGCCACGTTCGCGCTGGGCGCCTGGTCCTGGTCGTGACTCGGGGTCGCCGACGCCGAGCTCCGGGCCACGCTCGTCGGCTCCCAGCTCGCCGGCCTCGCCATGGCCCGGTACGTGCTCCGGGTGGAGCCGCTCGCCTCCGCCGACCACGACACGCTGGCGGCCTGGATCGCTCCCACGCTCCAGTGCTACCTCACGGGGGAGCCGCCCGCCGGGCCCCGCCGCCGCGCGACCGGGGCCCGCCGGCCGCCGACCCTCGCCCTGGGCCCGGCGCGGCGGCCCGAGAGGACCACCGGGCGGCGGGCACCCCGCCGCTAGGGCGCGCGGAGGCGGAACGAGCGCACGCGCTCCAGGAGCTCCCCTCGGCGGTGGTCCCGGAGCACGACGGTCGCCGCGTTCCGGCCGGGGACGGCCATCACCCCGCCGCCGGGGTGGGTCCCCGCCCCGCAGAGGTAGAGCCCGGGGACCGGCGTCCGGTACGACCCGTAGCCCGGGATGGGGCGGAAGGAGAACAGCTGGTCGGGGCTCATCTCGCCCTGGAAGATGTTCCCGCCGAGGAGCCCGAACCGCCGCTCGATGTCGGGGGGTGCGAGCACCTCGAGCTCCTCGACGGCGTCCACGAGGCCCGGCGCGTAGGCGCCGAGGGTCTCGATCACCCGTCGGCCGAACCGCTCCCGTTCCTCGTCCCAGGCGGAGCCGCGGAGCTCGTAGGGGCCGAACTGGCAGAACGCGAGCATCAGGTGCTTCCCCTCGGGCGCCAGGCCCTCCTCGTGGGCCGTCGGGAAGACCACCTCGACGTAGGGGTGCTCGGAGGGACGGCCGTACTTCGCGTCGTCCCAGGCCCGCTCGAGGTACTCGATCGAGGGGGATACCGCCGCCAGGCCCCGGTGGAGCTCGCCCTCCTGATCCCAGGCGGGGAACGCGGGCAGGGCGGCCAGGGCCACGTTCACCTTCACCGAGCCCGAGCGGGTCCGGTACCGCTTCACGTCCCGGGCGACCTCGGCCGGGAGCCGCTCCTCGCCGACCAGCTCGAGGTAGGTCGTGATGGGGTGGGCGTTGGAGACGACGCGGCGGGCCCGGACGAGCGAGCCGTCCTCGAGCTCCACCCCCACCGCGCGGCCCGAGCCCGCGATCGCGACCCGTTGCACCCGGGCGCCGGTCCGGATCTCGGCCCCCGCCGCCTCCGCCGCCCGGGCCAGGACCTGCGAGAGCCCGCCCATGCCGCCCTTCACCCAGCCCCAGGCCCCCGGGTGGCCGGCCACCTCGCCGATCCAGTGGTGCATGAGCACGTAGGCCGAGCCCGGCGACATCGGCCCGCCCCAGGCCCCGATCACCGCCTGCGTGGCCAGGGCCCCCTTCACCCGCTCGTCCTCGAACCACTCATCGAGGAGGTCGGCCGCGCTCATCGTGAACAGGCGCACCGCCTCGTGGACGTCCCGCCCGGTCCACCCCCGCATCCGCCCGGCGGTGGCGAGCCACCCGGGCAGGTCGCGCAGCGTGAGGTTGGGCGGGATCACGAACAGGAGGTCGCGGAGGAGCTTCGCCACCCGATCGAAGTAGGCGTGGAACCCGACGTAGGCCTCCGCGTCGCGTGCCGACAGTCGCCGGATGTTCTCCGTATCGCGGGCGAGGTCGCCCCAGAGCGTGAGCGAGGTCCCGTCGGGGAACGGGACGAAGTAGTCGGGTGTCACGATCGAGACCTCGTACCCGAACCGGCGGAGCTCGAGCTCCCGCTCGATCCGCGGGGGGAGGAGCGAGACCACGTAGGAGGCGGAGGAGACCCGGTACCCGGGCCAGGGTTCCTCGGTGACGGCGGCGCCCCCGACGACGTCGCGCCGTTCGAGGACCAGGACGTCGAGCCCGGCCCGCGCGAGGTAGGCCGCGCAGGCCAGGCCGTTGTGCCCGGCCCCCACGACCACGACGTCGCGCTCCGAGCCCCGCACCGGCCGGGGAGCCTACCCGCCGGGGGCCGCCCCGTCACGCGTGCCGTGGGACCGTACACTCCGCCCGACCCGACCGGAAGGAGGTGCCGTGGACCTCCGGCTCACGCGGGAGGACCGGGAGCTCCAGGAGCGGGCCCGGGCCTTCACCGAGGAGGTGCTGTTCCCCCTCGAGCTCGAATGCGAGGAGGGAGGCGGGCTCTCCCCGGAGCGCCACGCCGAGGTGAAGCGGAAGGTGCTCGAGCGGGGCTTCAACGCGATCAACCACGCCCGGGAGGACGGCGGCCAGGGCTTCGACCTGTTCCAGCAGGTGCTCGTGGAGGAGCAGTGGGGGAAGGCGACGGGGTGTTTGTGGGACCTCCCCTGGCGGCCAGCGATCCCGCTCGCGGCGGGCACCGAGGAACAGAAGGAGCGGTACCTCCGACCGGCCTGCCGGGGCGAGCGCCGCGACGCGTACGCGATCACCGAAGCCGGGGCCGGCTCGGACCCCACGATGGTGCGGACCACCGCCCGCCGGGACGGGGAGGCATGGGTCCTGGAGGGCACGAAGTGGCACGTGACCGCGGGGGACGTGGCCGACTTCCTGCTGGTCCACGCCCACGTGGACGGGGACCCGGGGAAGCCCACCGTGTTCCTCGTGGACAAGGACCTCCCGGGCGTGCGGATCGTCCGGACCCCCCGTTACATGCACACGTTCGTGTTCGAACACCCGATCTTCGCCTTCGAGGAGGTGCGCCTTCCGCCGGACGCCGTCCTCGGCGAGGTCGGCCAGGGCTACGAGCTCACCAAGGACTGGTTCGTCGAGGAGCGGCTGATGATCGGCGCGCGGACCGTGGGCGCCGCGACCCGGGCCCTCGACCTCGCGCTCGCGTTCGCCAAGGAGCGCGTCCAGTTCGGGCGGCCGATCGTGGAGTTCCAGGCGGTGGAGTTCATGTTGGCGGACTCGGCCGCGGAGCTGATGGCGGCCAAGGCGATGCTCTACCGGGCGGCCTGGCAAGCGGCCCGGGGCGGCGCCTCGCGGAAGGAGGTCCACGCGATGGCCGCCGCGGTGAAGCTCGTGTGCTCCGAGACCGCGGGGAGGGTCGTGGACCGCGCCGTCCAGGTCCACGGGGGGCGTGGGTACATGCGCGAGCAGCCCGTGGAGCGGCTCTACCGGGAGGTGCGGGTGGACCGGATCTGGGAGGGCACGTCCGAGATCCAGCGGGCCATCGTCGGGAACGAGCTCCGCAAGCGGGGCCACGGGATCTACACCGGCTGGCCGTCCTGAGCCCGAGGGGCGGCCGCGGAGCGCGTCCGAGCCGACTTGTCAGCCGGTCCGGCCCGGGCGATGCTCTAGCCGCGCCGAGGCAGCGCCCGATCGAGATGTCCGAGACGCTCGAACGCCCCACGCTGGAAGCACGGGTGGCCGCCGAGGGCTGGACCGCGCCGCGGGTCGGCGTGGTGCTGGCCGCGGGCCGCTCCGAGCGCCTCGCCCGGGTGACCGGGGGTGGCTCGAAGGCCCTGGTCCGGGTGGGCGGGATGGCGCTGGTGGAGCGGGCCGTCCGGGGCCTGCTCGCGGCCGGGCTGGAACGGGTGATCGTGGTGGTCGGCTACCAGGCCGGGCCCGTCGCGGCCGTGGCCAACCGGATCGCCCCCGGCCGCGTGCGGGCCGTCTACGCCGAGGACTGGGAGCGGGGCAACGGCGCATCGCTCGCGGCCGCCGCCCCTCTCCTCGAGGGCGAGGACCTCTTCGTGCTGGTCACGGCGGATCACGTGTTCGGCGAGGGCGTGCTCCCCCAGCTCGTGGCCGCCGGCCGCCCGGCGGTCCTCGTGGACCAGGCTCCGGACCCCGCCGCCTGGGCCGAAGGTACGCGGGTCCGCCTGGGGCGCGAGGGCGCGGTCGCCTTCTCCAAGGAGCTCGGCGACCACGCGATCGACTGCGGCGCGTTCCTCCTCCCCCGCGCCGTGTTCGATGCGCAGCGCCGGGCCGCGCGCCGCGGGGATCACACGCTCGCCGGGGCCGTGACCGAGCTGGCCCGCGAGCAGCCGCTGGCCGCGATCCCGCTCCCGCCGGGGGCCTGGTGGCAGGACGTCGACACCCCCGAGGACCTCCGCCGAGCCCGCGAGCGCCTGCGCCGCTCGCTCGCGAAGCCCGGCGACGGGCCGGTGTCCCGATACCTCAACCGCCCGGTCTCGACCCGCCTCTCGATGGCGATCGCGCCGCTCCGGCCCCACCCCGACCTCGTCTCGGTCCTCGCGTTCCTCCTCGGGCTCGCGGGGGCCTGGGCCCTTGCGATGAGGCGAGGCGTGCTCGCGGCCGTCCTGGTCCACCTCACGTCGATCCTCGACGGGGTCGACGGCGAGGTGGCCCGCCTCCAGCTCCGGGCGGGGCCAGGGGGGGCGCTCCTCGACGGCGTCCTGGACCGGCTGGCCGACGCCGCGGTCGTGGGCGGGCTCGCGTGGTGGGCCCTCGAGGAGGGCGTGGAGCCCACCGCGGTCACCGCCCTCGCGGTGGCCGCGACCGCCGGCGCGATGCTGTCGATGGCGACGAAGGACCGGATCGCGGCCCTCGGGCTCCCCCCGGCGCCCGAGCGGGCCCTCGGGTACCTGCTCGGGGGCAGGGACGGACGGCTCCTCCTCGTGGCGGTGGGGGCCTTGCTCGCCCGGCCGGTCTGGACGCTCATCGCGATCGTCCTCACCTCGGCCCTCTCGCTCACGCTCCGGGTCGTGCTCGCCCGGTTCTGGGCCGCCCGCCTCGCGGCCTGAGTGGGCATCGCCCCGGCGCGAAGGTGCCCGTCGTCGACGCGGCTGCTCCCTACGTGCCCTCGAGGCAGCCACGGACCTGCTCGGGGAGGCCGGGGATCCCGAGGCCCGCGCCCCCCCGCACGAAGTCGTAGGGGACCCCCCGCCATGCCCCCGGGAGCGCCGGGTACCGCTCGGGGCGAGCCCCGGGGTCGAACTGGAACCCCACCCAGTCCGGCGAGCGGAACCCCTCGGTGTCGTAGGGGGCGACCGCGACCAGCCCGGCGCCGAATCGCCGCCGTTCCACGAGGAACCGGCCCCGGAACGCGGGGTCCCGCCGCGCCCAGAGCTTCACGTACCAGCGCTCGACCTCGAGCAGGTAGCCCTTGTCCGACGGTGGCGACTCGGGCCCGACGAAGTAGCGGAGGTCCACGACCACGAGCGGCCCCTCCACCCCCGTGGTCCGTCGGATCACCCGGAGGGGGAAGGCCCGGAGGGGGTCCCCCTCGGGCGGCGTCCGCCACCCCCCCTCGCAGCCCGGCCCCGGCGGCCCGAGGGTCGGGGGCGGGGAGACGGCCGGGGGCGGGGGGCTCGACACGTCGCGCGAGGGCACCGCGCGCGGGGTGGAGCTGGGCCTCGGGCGCGAGCCGTCCGAGCGCTCCGGGCCCCGGTCGCAGGACGCGAGGAGGGCCGCCAGCAGGAGCGCGGCGGCGGCGCGGCGGGCGCGGGCGCGGTTCGGCATCGCGGGCCGAGCGAGGATACCCCGGGGAGGGCCTCCGGGCGCGGCCCGAGGTCCCGAGGGGGGCGGGAGCCCCGTCCCTCTCCGGATGGGGCCACGGGCTTGGTAGCGTTCCCGCCGTGCCCGCGCACCACGAGCCCCTGACCCGGCGCGCGTTCCTGGCCCGCTCCGCGATGGCGGTCGCGGGGGCGACCCTCTACGCCTGCACCGGCGGGGGGCGGAGGATCCCGGTGCGGACCGCCGCCGACCGGATCCCCACGATCGACACCCGCTGGCCGATCAAGCGGGTCGTCTACCTCATGATGGAGAACCGGAGCTTCGACAACCTGTTCGGGAGGTTCCCGGGAGCGAACGGGACGACGGTGGGCGTGATGGACGGGAAGGAGGTCCCGCTCCGGCGATGCCCGCACTGGCTCCCCGGCGACCTCCCCCACGATCGGGCCGCGCACCTGAACGACGTCAACGGGGGGCGGTACGACGGGTTCGCCAACGGGGAGTTCGGCGACCCCTGGGCCTACACCCAGTTCCACGAGGACCAGATCCCGAACTACTGGGCCTGGGCCCGGGAGTACGTGCTCTGCGACAACTTCTTCGCCTCGGTCGGCGGCCCGTCCTACCCCAACCACTTCTTCTTCGTGGCGGGGCAGTCGGGGGGGGCCATCGACAACCCCGAGAACATCGGAACCCGCCGGCTCGAGGACGGGGGGCTGTTCAAGAGCTGGGGCTGCGACGCCGTGGGGGACGACGTCTTCGTGCTGGTGATGGACGAGCAGGGGAACCTCACGAAGCACTCCAGCTGCTTCGACTTCCCCACCGTCCCCGAGCAGCTGGAGCGGGCCGGGATCCCCTGGGCCTACTACTCGGCCCGCCCCGGCCAGGCCGGCTACTTCTGGAACGCGCTCAACGGGATCGCCGGGGTGTTCCACACCGACCTGTGGCGGGAGGGCGACACGATCCGCTGGGTCGACGACCTGGTCCGCGACATCCGGGCCGCGCGCCTCCCGGCCGTCACGTGGGTCACCCCTCGCTTCGAGCTGTCCGACCATCCGCCGGAGAGCACCTGCTTCGCCCACGACTGGCTCACCGGCGTGATCGACGCGCTGATGGAGAGCCCGATGTGGGAGCACACGGCGATCTTCCTCACGTGGGACGAGTGGGGCGGCTTCTACGACCACGTCCCGCCCCCCCAGGTGGACCCCCTCGGCTACGGCTTCCGGGTCCCGATGCTCGTGATCTCCCCCTACGCGAAGAGGGGGTACATCGACGACGCCGAGGGGGAGTTCTCCTCACCCCTCAGGTTCATCGCGGACAACTGGGGGCTCCCCTACCTCACCGAGCGGATCCGTCGGACCCACGACTTCGAGCACGTCTTCGAGTTCTCGCGGAACCCCCGTCGCGACCGCCACCCCTACCGCAAGATCGGGACCTGCTACGGGACCCCGTGGGAGTTCCCCGGGTACGACTACCCCGGCTGGCCCGAGGGCACCCGGCCGAACCCCTCCCACTTCGTCTAGGCTGCCAGCTCGAGGGTCGGGCGTCGTCGAGGGCACCCTCCAGCCGGTCGGCGAGGACCGTCTCGCGGGCGGAGTTCCCGAGGTGGATCTGTAGCTGCTCCGCGGAGAGCTGGTACCGGCGCACGATCTCCTCCACCGACCCGCCCGGGGGAGTCGCTCGGCGATCCCGAGCTCGCGGGCGGTGGGCGTCCGGGCCCAGCGGAGGCGGCAGGACGATCACGCCGACCTCGGGTGCTCCTCCGCGACCCGCCGGGTGAGCTCGATCGCGTCGTCCTCGGGGAGCGTGAGGTCCACGAGGACCACGTCCGACCCCTCGGGCTCGCCTTCGAGCAGCTCGAGGGCCTCCTCCCCGTCGGAGGCCGCCCACCACGACCACGTCCCCCGCGGCCTCGAGCCCCCGCGCCGCCCGTAGCGGGCCAGCGGACGATCCGCCCCGACCTCCACCCCGGTGGGCGACCCCGTCGTCGCTTGCTCCGGGGCAGGTCTACGCCCCGCGGCGCCCGCCACCACCCGATGAGCGATCCCTCCCGCTCCCCCGGCGGAGGAGCGGGAGGGGCGAGGCGCCTCGGTCCTCCGACCCCCCGGACGGCCGCTCAGGCGCGCCGGATCACGAGCGCGTCCACCGCCACGCAGCCCTCGGGGCCGCAGATCACCGGGTTCGCGTCCAAAGCGTCCAGCAGGTCCCCGAGGTCGAGGGCGAGCGCGGACAGCCGCACCAGGGCGCGGACCAGCGCGTCGACGTCGGCCGGCGGACGCCCTCGGACGCCGTCGAGGAGGGGGCGGATGCGGAGCCCGTCGACGAGCCGGCGGGCCCGCGGCTCGTCCAGGGGAGGGAGCCCGAGCTTGCGGTCGGCGAGGAGCTCCACGAGGACCCCGCCCGCCGCCACCATGACCAGCGGGCCGAACTGCGCGTCGCGGACGATCCCCAGGTGGAGCTCGACGCCCGGCGGCGCCATCCGGGCGACGGTGACCGTGGGCCCCAGGCGCGCGGCGAGGTCGGCGTAGGCCGCGGCGAGCTGCTCCTCCGCCCCAATCCCGAGCCGCACGCCATCCACCTCGGACCTGTGGAGCACGCCGGGGGCGGCGGTCTTGAGGACCACGGGGAACCCGAGCTCCCGGGCCGCCCCCGCCGCCTCCTCGAGGCTCGAGGCCCGCCGGGCCGGGACGGCGGGGACCCCGAAGTCCGAGAGGAGGGCGAGCCCCTCGAGCTCCCCGAGCGGCTCGCCGCTCGAGAGCCGGGCGCGCCACCGTTCCCGGACCTCGGCCGGCGCCGGCTCGGGCTCCGCGAGCGGCGGGAGCGCGCGGTGGTCGCGGAGCTCGAACAGGTGGCGGAACGCGAGGAGGCCGGTCCGGGTGCCCTCGAGCACGGGGATCCCCGCGCGGTACAGGCGCCTGACGTCCTCCCGGTCGATCGCGCTCGAGAGGTTCGAGAGCATCGCCATCGGCTTCGAGGTCCCCGGGTAGACCTCCTCGGCCATCCCGATGTAGCCCGTCTCCGGGTGGTCCTCGGTGGTGAGGTCGACGCAGAAGGCGAGCGCCCCCACGGCGGGGTCGTCGAGGAGGGCCCGGATGCAGCCGGTCACGACGGACGGCGCGTCCTTCCCCGTCCCCCAGAAGTCGAGGGGGTTCACCGGGGGGAGCCCCTCGTCGAGCAGCTCGGCCATCCGCGCCGAGGTCTCCTCCGAGATCCGGGCCAGCGGCACGCCGACCTCGGCCGCGGTGTCGATGAGGAGCGCCCGCTCCCCTCCCGAGTCGTGGACCGAGGCCAAGCCCCCGGGCGCCGCTCGCCGCCCCGCCACGAGGAGCGCGAGCGTATCGGCCATCTCGTCGAGCGAGCGCACCCGGAGCACGCCGTGGGCCTCGAACAGCGCCTCGTAGGCGCCGTCCTCCCCCGCCAGCGCGCCGGAGTGCGCGAGGACCAGCTCCTTCGTGAGGGGCTCGCGTCCAACCTTGAGCACCACCACCGGGACGTCGCGCTCCTCGGCCCTCCGGAGCGCCTCGCGGAAGCCCTCCGGGTCGCGGACGGTCTCCAGGAACAGCGCGGCGGCCCGGGTCGAGTCGAGCGAGAGCGCGTACCGGAGGTAGTCGGCGGCGGTCGTCACCAGCTCCTGCCCGGCCGAGACCGCGAGGTTGAAGCGGAGCCCGCGGCCGTTGTGGAGCATCGCCGAGAACGCCGAACCGGAGTGGGAGATGAACGCGATCGGCCCCGGCTCGAGGTCCTTGGGTTCGTAGAACCCGCAGGCCCGGAGGTTCCGCTCGAGGTTCACGAACCCCATGCAGTTCGCCCCGCAGACCGCCATCCCGTGCTCCCGCGCGATCCGGGCGAGACGCGCGGAGAGGGGCGGCACGCCCTTTCGAGGGCGCTCGTACGCGCTCGCGAAGATCACGGCCGAGGCCGCCCCCGCCTCCGCGGCTCCCCGGAGGGCGTCCTCGAGCCCGGCGTTCCCGACCGCGATCACGACCAGGTCCACCGGTCGGCCCAGGGCCGCGAGGCTCGGGTAGCAGCGGAGCCCGAGCAGCTCGTCGTAGCGGGGGTTCACGGGGAAGACCTCGCCCCCGAACCCGCCCTCGAGCAGCTCCACGAGGGTCTGCCGCCCCACGGACCCTTCCCGCCCGCTCGCCCCGACCACGGCCACCGAGCGGGCCTCGAGCATCCGCCGGAGGGCCTCGTCCGACGTCCGCCCGCTCACCCCAGACGGAGGCGCTCCCGGAGCGTCCCGCGCCGGCGGTCGGCCTGGATGACCCGGAAGCAGTTGTAGGCGGGGATCCCGCAGACCCCGCCGCCGCCGTGGGTGGCCGAGCTCGCGTGGTAGAGGCCGCGGATCGGCGTCCGGTGGTCCGCGTAGCCGGGGGCCGGGCGCATGTGGAAGAGCTGATCCGGGGAGAGCTCCCCGTGGAAGATGTTCCCGCCGACCAACCCGAGCTCCTGCTCCATGTCGTAGGGCCCGATCACCTGGCGCGCGATCACGCTGGCCTTGAACCCCGGCGCGAGCTCGTCGTAGCGGTCGATCATCCGGTCCGCGTAGGCCTCGAGCTCCTCCCGGTGAGGCTCCTGGCTCCACGTGTGGGGCACCCACTGGGTGAACATCGAGAACAGGTGGACGCCCTCCGGCATCAGGGTCCGGTCGAACGTCGTCGGGATCACCCCGTCGCAGAACGGGCGCTCCGCGGCGCGCCCCTCGCGGGCGTCCTGGAAGGCCCGCTCCGCGTACCCCGGCGAGAGACACATCTCCACCGACCCCGTGTGGTGCTCCTGGAGCTCGGAACCGGGGTCGGCGATGAAGCTCGGGAGCCGCGAGATCGCGCAGTTGATCTTCACGACGCCGCTCCGGGTCTTCCAGTTCTCGATGTCACGGACGAAGTCCGGGGGGAGCTCGGACCGGTCGAGCAGCCGGAGGAACGCGATCTTCGGGTGGATGCAGCTCACCCCGAGCGGGGCCCGCAGCTCCTCCCCGCTCTCCAGGGCCACCCCCACGAACCGCCCGCCGCGGGTGAGGATCCGGCCCACCCGGGCGTTCGTCCGGATCTCGGCGCCGAACTCCTCCGCCGCCCGCCGGCAGGCGTCGGCCACGGCCCCCATCCCGCCCTCGGGGAACCCCCAGCTCCCGAGGTGGCCGTCGCCGACGTCCCCGATCGAGTGGTGGAGCATCACGTACGCCGTCCCCGGCTCGTCCGGCCCCGCCCAGGTCCCGATCACGCCGTTGATCGTGAGCGCCGCCTTCACCGCGTCCGACTCGAACCACTCGTTCAGGAGGTCGGTGATGCTCATCGTGAAGAGCTTCGTCACGTCCCCCACCCCCCGGACCCCGAGCTTCCGGACCTTCCACGCGGTTCGGACGGTGTCGAGGAGATCCCCGAGGGCGAGCGACCCCAGCTTCGGTGGCACGTGGAGGAGGAGGGGACCGAGGATCCGGGCCACCCCCGCTAGCCACTCGTCCCAGAGCGGGAGGGTGTCCGCGTCCTTCTTCGAGAAGCGGGCGACGCTCTCATGGTTCTTCTTGGCGTCGTCGGCGTAGAGCTTGATCGATCGCCCGTCGGGGAACGCCTGGTAGTAGGGCCCCATCGGGTAGACCTTGTAGCCGTGCCGCTCGAGGTGGAGGTCCCGGAT
>ERZ511473.1266-NODE-1266-length-23459-cov-5.069370_pt1 | contig 23459 bp, 28 predicted proteins | sample MGYA00374947_ERZ511473 | MGnify/ENA primary metagenome ERZ511473 (study PRJEB26303, sample SAMN06343854) | sediment metagenome | isolation source: hot spring sediment | place: Canada: British Columbia | collected 2012-09-26 ... | reverse complement strand
GGGCCGGGCACGCCCAGGGTCAGGCGATGGGCGTCGTAGTCGTCCTCCGTGGCGGTGGTTTCGAGGTCGCGGGTGTAGAGGCGCGAGCCCAGGGCGGGAAGGCGCGGATCGGCGAAGCCGCCCGTCGCGGGCCAGACGGCGAAGACCGCCAGATTCAGGCTGGTTAGCTCCACCTTGGCTCGCAGGCGATACATGGTCAGTCGCACGAGGATCGCGTCATGGTGCTCTGCCGCGACGTCCAGCAGAACCCCATCAGGCGTTCCCGCCGCGAACAGGTCGTAGAGCAGTCGGCCCTGGGGGGTCAGTAGGCCGGAAAAGCGCAGATCGCCCGGCGGGAGGGTCTCGATCTCCTGGCTCAGAAGGCCGTTGAGGAAGCCTTTGGCGTCGGGACCGGTCACGGCGATGACGGCGCGGCTGTCGAGGCGGGCGATGCTGGGCTTTGTCATGCCCTCCATGTGGCAAGACGGACGCGCCAACGCCAGTGCCAACGAACGGAAAGCTGAGCCGTTATCGAGGGATGCGCCGACTCGCGACCCGCCTTATACAAGGACGGATGACACAGCGGGCCTTCCCGATTCTCTTCATCACCGCCACGCGGATCGGCGACGCCGTGCTGTCGTCCGGCCTGATCAAGTTCCTGGCCGACCAGATCCCCAACGCCCGCTTCACGATCGTCTCCGGTCCCCTGGCCGCGCCGCTGTTCGCCCACGTGCCCGGCCTGGACCGGGTGATCGTCATGGAGAAGGGCAAGGGCAAGGGCCACTGGTTCAAGCTGTGGAACCAGGTGCGCCACAGGAAGTGGGGCCTGATCGTCGACCTGCGTGGCTCGGGCACGGCCCTGTTCCTGCGGCGCGAGAAGCGGGCGATCTGGAAGAAGCATGTCGGCGAACCGATCCACAAGGTGATTGACGCGGCCCGCGTGCTGAAGCTGGAGGGCGATCCGCCGGCTCCGCACCTCTACATCACTCCCGAGGTCCAGGCCCTGGCCGACCAGCTTCTGGCCCCCCGCCCGGGTGAGCCGTCCGGCCCGATCCTGGCCGTCGGCCCGGCTTCCAACTGGGTGGGCAAGATCTGGCCGATCGAGCGCTTCGCCCAGACCACGCAGCAGTTACTCGCCCCCGGCGGTCCCTTCGCGGGCGGCCGGCTGATGATCCTGGGCGGGCCTGGCGACGAGCGCATGGTCGAGGAACTGCGGATGGCCTCGGCCCGCGGCCGTTATATCGACCTGACCGGCAAGGTCGACCTGCTGACCGCTTATGCGGCCTTGAAGCGGGCCGACCTGTTCATCGGCAACGACAGCGGACTGATGCACATCGCCGCCGCGGCGGGTGTTCCGACCCTGGGCCTGTTCGGTCCGTCGGACGAGCGCCGCTACGGCCCTTGGGGCCCCCTGACCAAGGCCGTGCGCGGTCCGCGCACGTTCGAGCAGTTCCTTGCCGTCGATCCCGACCTGTCGCAAGCCATCCGCCACATGAGCGACCTGCCGGTGGCGGCCGTGGTGCGGGCGGCCAAGGCGTTGCTGGCCGAGGTGAAGGCGGCGAAGGAGGCAGAGGCCGCGCTGGTCGAGGAGAGCGCTCCCGAGGCCACCGTCGAGGATGCGGCGGTGACGCCGGAGCTCCAGGCGGTGGTCGAGGATGTCGAGGCGCCGGAAGGCGCCGCCGAGCCGGTTCTCGAAGAAGCTTCCCCCACCTCCGCTCATCCCGACGAAAGTCGGGATCCAAGCTGAGGTTCATGACAGGGTCGGGCCGATCGCTCGGCCGAGAACGAAATCCAGGCTCAGCTTGGGTCCCGACTTTCGTCGGGATGAGCGGAGCATTTTAGGGCCGGCCGAGACGGGGACAGGCGCATGCGCTCGACCCTGTCGTTATCATCTAAATCCTCGCCAACCCGTCCATGATCGCCGTCAGGGCCAGCATGGTCTGCGCCTCCATGGCGCTGTGGCCGGCGTTGGTGCGCACGTAGGTGGCCGGCGTCGCCCCGACCGCCTCCAGCGCCGCGACCAGCCGCGAGGCCTGGGTCAGCGGGCAGACCTGGTCGAAGCGGCCATGCACGATATGGATCGGCAGCCCCGCGATCCGATCGACGTTCCGCGTGATCTCGTCCGGCGCCAGGAACAGGTTGTTGGCGAAGAAGTGGGCCTCGATCTGGGCGAAGCACAGGGCGAAATCGGCCTCGCCGAACTTGCCCGGATCGTCCGCCTCGGGGATCATGTTCGAGATCGCACCCTCCCAGACCGACCAGGCCACGGCGGCGCGCAGCTGGGCCTGGCGGCCGGCGTCGTCGCCCGGCTTGGCGTCGAAGATCGCCTTGTAGGCCCCCATCATGTCGTCGCGCTGCTCGGTCGGGATAACCTCGACGAAGGCCTTCCACTCGTCGGGATAGCTGACATAGGTCCCCGGCTCGCTCAGGGCGTAGGGCGTCTTGTCGAACACCGCCGCATTGCCCTGGTACATGTAGAGGAGGTCCTCGCGGGTCCCCAGGAAGATGCCGCGCAGGATCAGCGAGGCCACGTGCTCGGGGTGGCGGATGGCGTAGACCAGGGCCAGGGTGCTGCCCCAGCTGCCGCCGAACACATGCATCTTGCCGGTGATCCCCAGCGCGTCGCGCAAGGCGTTGATGTCGGCCACCAGGTGGTCGGTGTCGTTGCGGACCAGGGCGACCGCCGGGCCGTCCGAGGCCACGGTGGGCGTGCTCTTGCCGCAGCCGCGCTGGTCGAACAGGATCACCCGGTAGCGCTTGGGATCGAAGAACCGCGACATCACCGGCGCGCAGGCCCCGCCGGGTCCGCCGTGCAGGAACATCACCGGCTCGCCGTCGGGATTGCCGTATTCCTCCCAGTAGAGGGTGTGGTCCGGCCCGGTGTCGACCCGCAGCATCCCGGTCCGGTTGGGCGTCCCTTGCGGATACTTCCACTCGCTCGTGACCTTGCTGGTGGTCTGGAGTCGGGAAAAGTCCATGGGAGCCTCGCGCGCTGAAGGAACGACGGGGACGTGCGCCCGTCGCGCGCGTCGGTCAATGTCGGAAGCGGGCGATATTTGACCTTGCGGCCGTTCGGGCAGACTCCTAGACCGCCTCAAACCCATCAGGAGCCGCCCCCATGCCCCAGACCTTCGACCTGATCGTGCGCGGCGGCGAGGTGGTCAATCACGCGGGACGGGGCTTCACCGACATCGGCGTGCGGAACGGCAAGATCGTCGCGATCGGCGATCTTTCCCAAGCCTCGGCCGGCGAGATCTTCGACGCCTCGGGCCTGACCGTGTTGCCCGGCGTGATCGACAGCCAGGTCCACTTCCGCGAGCCGGGCCTGGAGTGGAAGGAAGACCTGGAAAGCGGCTCGCGCGGCGCGGCCCTGGGCGGGGTGGTCGCCGTGTTCGAGATGCCCAACACCGAGCCGACCACCACCGATCCGGACGCCCTGGCCGACAAGCTGGCCCGCGCCAAGGGCCGCATGCACACCGACCACGCCTTCTATGTGGGCGGCACCCACGAGAACGCCACGTTCCTGGGCGAGCTGGAGCGGCTGCCGGGCTGCTGCGGCATCAAGGTGTTCATGGGCGCCTCGACCGGCACCCTGCTGGTCCAGGACGACGAGGGCGTCGAGAACGTGCTGCGGCACGTCAACCGCCGCGCGGCCTTCCACTCCGAGGACGAATACCGCCTGGCCGACCGCCGCGCGCTGGCCCGCCCCGGCGACTGGACCAGCCACCCGGAGGTCCGCGACGCCCAGGCCGCCATGCAGTCGACCGAGCGCCTGGTCCGTATCGCCAAGAGCCTGGGCAAGCGCATCCACGTCCTGCACGTCACGACCCACCAGGAGATCGACTTCCTGGCCAAGCACAAGGACGTCGCCTCGGTCGAGGTCACGCCCCAGCACCTGACCCTGGTGGCGCCCGAGGCCTATGAGCGGCTGAAGGGCTTCGCCCAGATGAACCCGCCGATCCGCTCGGCCGAGCATGTGGCCGGGGTCTGGCGCGGCATCGAGACCGGCATCGCCGACGTGCTGGGCAGCGACCACGCCCCCCACACTCGCGAGGAAAAGGCTAGGCCCTATCCCGCTTCGCCCTCGGGCATGCCGGGCGTCCAGACGCTGGTGCCGATCATGCTGACCCATGTCGTCGACGGCCGCCTGAGCCTTGAGCGCTTCGTCGACCTGACCAGCCATGGCGTCAATCGCATCTTCGGCCTGGCCGACAAGGGGCGCATCGCCGAGGGCTTCGACGCCGACTTCACCATCGTCGACATGAAGGCCAGGCGCGTCATCACCCACGACTGGATGGCCACCCGCTCGGGCTGGACGCCGTTCGACGGCTTCGAGGCCAAGGCCTGGCCGGTGGCGACCATCGTGCGCGGGACGGTGGTGATGCGCGACGACGAGATCGTGGCGGAAGGGACGGGGGCGCCGGTGCGGTTCCTGGAGACCTTGGCGGGCTGAGCCCTGTCCTGAGACAGACGCCGCGAGCGCGAGCGTTTGTCGCACTGCGAGTCAGTTGCAAAGGTCCCGCGCCTCCGCTACATGAGAATGACAATCATTCGGTGGGGCGAGTCTCCCGTGTACGTTTGCAACTGTAACGGCATCCGCGAGCGGGAAGTCCGCGCCGCGATCGACGCTGGGGCCACCCGCCCAGCCGACGTGTTCCGTCACAAGGGCTGCCAGGCCCAGTGCGCCAAGTGCGTCTGCGAGATGCGCCAGATGATTCAGGACAACCGCGAAGCCCTGGCCTACGCCGCCGAATAGGCCGCGAAACACGCGAAAATCGGTTATCGCGAAGCAGTCTCACGTTTTTCCATGAGGCTGAGAAACACTTGCAGACATAGCGGTTGAAGCGCCTGGGCCAATCGACCAGGGTCCGCTCTGCCTGAGTCCTTTGGACGCAGGCAGCCTTTTTTATGTGGGCGCGCGATGGTCGCCGAAACCGGCATCCACTTTCGGCTATCGCGCGCCGTTATTCGAATCTGAGGAGGCCCGCCATGCAAGGCGATCCCGGCATCATCCGGCTCTTGAACGCGGTGCTCACCAACGAGCTGACGGCGGTGAACCAGTATTTCCTGCACGCGAGGATGTACGACAACTGGGGCTTCAAGCGCCTGGGCAAGATCACCTACGACGAGTCGATCGGCGAGATGAAACACGCCGACAAGCTGATCAACCGCATCCTGTTCCTGGAAGGCCTGCCCAACCTGCAGGACCTGCACAAGCTGAAGATCGGCGAGACCGTGCCCGAGTGCCTGGCCTCGGACCTTTCGGTGGAAGTCGGCGGCCGCGAGACCCTGATCCCCGGCATCGTCCAGTGCGAACAGGTCCGCGACTATGTCAGCCGCGAGCTGCTGCGCGAGATCCTCAGCGACACCGAGGAGCACATCGACTTCCTCGAGATGCAACTGGGCCTGGTCAAGGCGCTGGGCGAGCAGAACTACCTGCAGAGCGCCGTGGGCGAACTGCCGGCTTAAGGGCAGGTCAGACCTTCTCCAAATAGACACCGTCATCCCGGGCCTTGTGCCCGGGACCCCTCTGCCCGTCGCAAAGGCAGCGGTATGGCGCGCCGGCGCGCCAATCTCCTTCACCGTCAGCTGAACCAGGGGTCCCGGGCGCAAGGCCCGGGATGACGAAGCTTTTGGGGTGCGGCAGGACCTAGACGTCCCGCACCATGAACACCCGCGCGTCCTCATCCAGCCCGCGCCGGATGTGCTCCGCCCGGATATCCCGCATCCCCGGCGTCAGCGCCCCGTCCGCCACCTCCACGAGTCCCAGCCGCCGATAGTAAGGCGCGTTCCACGGCACCTCGCGGAAGGTCGACAGCGACAGGCCGTCCAGCCCCGCGGCCCGCGCCCGCGCCGCCACCGCGTCCAGCAACGCCGCACCGATCCCGCGGCCCGCGACCGCCGGCAGGACGTCCAGCTGTTCGACATAGGCCCGGGCCTCGACCCGCCGGAACATCACGAAGCCCACGATCGCCCCGTCTTCCTCCGCGACGATCAGGCCGCCTTCGCCGATCCGGATCGTCAGCACCGCCGCCGGGCTGGGCTCGTCGGCGGCCAGGTCGTCCATCAGCCCGACGAAACGCCGAGCCGAGGCGCGCTCGAGGGCGCGGATCGTCTCGATCTCTTCGGAGCGGGCGGAGCGAAAGACGACCATGGAGCCCTCAAACCGTGTCGCCGCCTGGGAACCAAGGTCCAGCTAAGCGGGTTACAAGCAAGTTTAGCGAGGAGTTCCGCCATGCATATCCCGAACGGCAAAACCCACGGGAGGCCGGCTCATGCCGGCCGCGAGTCGTTCGAGATGGATCTCAAGGCCGACACCGCGAGCACGGCCGGCGCCCAACTGGTCCTGGGCCTGGCCCTGGCCGGCGGCGCGATCTTGGCCTCGACCCTGCTGGGCCGCCGCCACGAGCGGATGATCGACGACGAGGAATACGCGGTCGGTTACGCCGAGATGCACGAGCCCGTCGCCCACCAGCCCAAGGCCCTGACCAGTCTGATCCTGCCGCCGCTGTTCATCGCCATGACCCTTTCGGGGCTGCGTATCTGGAACGCGCCGTCCAGCCCCACGCGTACCCGGGCTCTCACCCTCTGGAGCCTGGTCCAGGGCTTCAACGCCCTCTGGTTGGCCCTCGGCGCCAAGCGCGTCGGGGGGCAACTTGGGGCCGCGACCGCATCCCTGGCCGCCTCGGGCGCCTACGCCCTGCAGGCCCGCAAGCTGGTGGCTCCGGCCTCGGGCTTTTCCAGCCCCTATCTGGGCTGGCTGGGCTTCGCCAACGCTCTGACCGAAGAACTGTGGAAGCGTCCGCGACGCGTCACCGTCCACTAGCGTAACGCCGGTCCGCAATCGTTCAGTGGCCGTTCATGCGGCCAAGCTTTAGCTTGTCCCAAACCACGGTTTGGGGAGCTATCACATGCGTCGTCTTTTGGTGTTGGGTGTCGCCGTCACTCTCGGTGCGTTGGCCGGCTGCGCCACTATGAGCAAGGAGGCCTGCCTGCAGGGAGACTGGGCCGGGGTCGGCTTTAAGGACGGCGAGGCCGGGCGTGCGCAGAGCCGCCTGGACGACCACGTCAAGGCCTGCGCCAAGACCGGTGTGGTCCCGGACGCCGCGCCCTACTTCCAGGCGCGCGACCAGGGGCTGAAGCTCTATTGCACCCAGGATCGCGGTTTCCACGAAGGGCGCGGTGGCAATTCTTACGCGGGCGTGTGCCCCCAAGGCTCCGAGCGCGGTTTTCTCGTTGGCTATGCCGACGGCCAACTGGTGCATGCCGCCATCTCACGCCTCAGCCAGGCGGAGTCAGACCGGGAAAGCGCCGATCGCCGCGCCGAGAAGCGCGACCGCGAGGCGCGCGGCGTCGAGGACGAGCTGAAGAATCCCAAGCTGAACGACGAGCAGAAGCACGAGCTGCGCGATCGCCTGAACCGCCTGCGCAGCGAACGCCGCCAGGCGGTGGAGGATGGCCGCCGGGCTGAATGGGCGGCTCGCGACGCCGAGCGGGAGGTCAGCGACCTGCGGCATCGGTTCGGGCCGCGCTACGGCGGCTGGTGACCGGTCAGGCGGCGGACCGTTCGGCGTGGCGTTCCCTCAGGGCCAGCAGCATTGGCAGGCCTAGCGAGACCCCCACCAGGAACACGGCCGCCGCCGTCATCGCCACGACGCGCCAGCCCAGTTGCCGCGCCTCGAAGGTCGCGAAGACCAGCAGCACGATCGCCGAGACGATCACGTCCCAGCCGAAGAAGGCGCCGATCCGGGTCGAGAACAGCTCGGTCACGAAGGCGGCCGGCGCCAGGCCATGCTCGGCCAGCCAGGGCAGGAACGCCGCATAGGGCAGGGCCACGCCCGGGATGCAGAGCGCCCAGTAGAGATGGCTGCGCGACATGGTCGAGATCTCCTGGTCCGCCGCGACGAGAGCGTGGCTGGCTCGGCCTGGTCAAGCGCGCATGCCGTCAGCGAACGCCCAGCACCCGATCCAGGCTGAACTTGCCTCCCCCCTTGCCGATCAGGAACAGCAGGATGGCGGCCCAGGACAGATGGGTGCTCCAGGCGTCGGGATAGACGAACACCTGGATCACCAGGGTCATGCCGAGCAAGGCCAGGGCCGAGAGCCGGGTGAACAGGCCCAGCACCAGCAGGATCGGGAACAGGTGCTCGCTGTAGGCCGCCAGGTGGGCGGCCACGTCCGAAGGGATCAGCGGCAAGGCGTATTCCTCGGCGAACAGGGAATAGGTCCCGTCGGTGACGTGCAGAAGCCCATCGACCTTTGTCCTGCCCGACAGGAAGAACACCGAGGCGATCCCCAGCCGCGCGACCAGGGCCAGGACGCCGTCGGGCAGGAGGCGATCGGCCAGGGCGGCCAGGGTGTCGAACGGACGGCTCCAGGGCCGAGAGGCGACGGGAGCAAGCATCTGGTCGGTCATGCGGGGTCTCCAAGGTCGAGGCCGCTGAACACGCCGTCGGCGATCAGGGCGGCGAAGAGGGCGGCGAGGTCGGCGGCGGGATCAGCTTCCCCGGCGGCGGTGATCGCCTCGCCCAGGCTCGCGCCCTCGCGGGCGGCGGTCAGGAAGGCGAAGCCGGCCGCGTCGAGCAGGCGGCTGCGCACGGTCTCACCGGGACGGACGATCAGGACGCCCTGCGGATCCTCGATCAGCGCCATCTCGCCGGGTTCGGGCTCGCGGGCCGCCAGCCACAGGCCGGGCAGCCCTGTGTCGAACCAGGCGAAGGCCAGGCTGGGATGCAGGCGCGGGCGCGCGGCGGCCAGGACATCGGGCCCCAGGGCGAACGCCTGGGCGGTCAAGGGTTCGGCTTCGGGGGCGAACAGGGCGGTGGTCCACATCCGGTCCAGCCGCGCCATGGCCGGCAGATAGGGCAGGTCGTCGGCCGGCGGGAAGCGTTCCAGCCAGTCCGGAAAGTCCGCGCCATAGGTCGTCAGGGCGGCGCTGGCCGGCGGATGCTGGCGGGCGAACTGGGCGGCGGCGGCCCCGAACCACTCGTCGCCCACCAGGCTGGCCACGGTCGGGAAATTGGCCGCCAGGGCGTCGACGCAGCCCTTGGCGATGGTGTTGCGATAGACGACCAGGCCGGCGGGCTGGACCTCACCCTCCGGCAGCCAGGCGGTGATCGGGGCGGATGTTCGCTCGGCCAGGGCGGCGGCGAAGGCGTCCTGGAATTGGCCCAGCTCAGACATGGGCCAGCGCTCGCTGGGTCAGCACGCCGTGCGCGCGGTTCCGCTCGGCCATCAGGATTTCGAAGGCCGGGATGTCGTCGTCGCGTTCGATCAGGGTGGGGCGAGGGCCGATGCGATCGACCAGGCGGCGGTACAGCGCCCACACCGGTTCGGCGATCGGCGCGCCGTGGGTGTCGATCAGCAGGGCTGAGCCACCTTCATCGGCGTCGTGGCCGGCCAGGTGAATTTCGCCGATAACGTCGGCGGGCAGGGCGTCCAGATAGGTCTCGGCGGCGTAACCCAGGTTGCTGGCGCTGACGAACACGTTGTTGACGTCGACCAGCAGGCCGCAGCCCGTGCGGCGGGTCAGCGCGATCAGGAAATCGGTCTCGTCGAGATCGTGCCCGGTCAGCGGCAGGTACAGGGACGGGTTCTCGACCAGGATCGTCCGTCCAAGGACATCCTGGGCGCGGCCGATATTGGCGGCGATGCGGTCCAGCGCCGCAAGGGTGCGGGGGAAGGGCAGCAGGTCGGGCTGGTGGACGCCGCGATGGGTGCTCCAGGCCAGGTGCTCGGAGACCACGAACGGCTCGAACCGATCGACCAGGGCCTTCAGGGCCAGGAGGTGGTGGGCGTCCGGATCGGCGTCGGCGGCCAGGGAGAGGCCCACCCCGTGCAGCGACAGCGGACGCTTGGCGCGGATCGCCTCCAGCCAGCGCAGCCGGGGCCCGCCGGCGGTCATGTAGTTCTCGGGATGGACCTCGAACCACAGGCCCTCGTCCTCGGCGGCGAGCGCCTCGACATAGTGCTGCGATTTGAGGCCGAGGCCGGCGGTGGGGGACATCGTCTCAATCCAAACCTGTCATCCCGGACAAGGCGAAGCGCGGATCCGGGGCCACCGGAAGGCATGCGCTCTGGGTCGGTCCCGGATTTCGCGCTGCGCGCTCGTCCGGGATGACAGCGTGGGAGTGGCCTACATCGACTTCGGCGTGAGGGAGCCCATGCCCTTGGGCGTCTTGATGCTGGTGCACGTGCCCTTGGCGACCTTCTTCCAGGCGTCGCCCTGGTAGTCGATCTTCGAGGAGCCCGCGCAGCTGGTGCCGGCGCCGGCCTTGCAGTCGTTCTGGCCGGCCTTGGCCACGCCGTAGCACTTCTCCATTTCGGCCTTGGCCGGCTTCATGTCGTCGCGAGCCATGGCGGCGCCGGCGCTCAGGGCGAACACGGCGGCGAGGGCGAGAGCGGGGGTCTTGTTCATGAGGACGTTTCCTTCGTCTGTGCTCGACCGAGCCCGGCGCCGTTCGTCGGCCCGTCCTGCGCGGTCAAGGGTGAGTTACGGACGGGTGCGACGAAAGGTTACACCGGTATCCGAACAAAAAAGCGGCGCGTCCAAAATTGACGGGCCCGGTTGCCGCCTTCCCCCGCTTTCTGCTTTGGACGGCGCGGTGTAACCATCGACCGGTCTCGCGCGAACAAGGGGGAGGCGTGACGGATACCGAAGCCGCCCTGAAGGCGCTGATGCTGCTGGGCCTGGACGGCGACGCCCCGGCCTATCGGCTGTTGCTGTCCCAGCTGGGCGGCCGGCTCCGCGTCTATTTCGAGCGCCGCATGCGCGACGCCCCCGGCGATGTGGAGGACCTGGTGCAAGAGACCCTGATGGCGGTGCATACCCGGCGCGCGACCTACGATCGCGCCCAGCCGTTCACCCCCTGGGCCTTCGCCCTGGCGCGCTACAAGCTGATCGACCATTGGCGCCGCCGCAAGGTGCGGGCGACCCTGCCGATCGACGACTATGTCGAGGTCCTGGCCGCCTACACGCCCGAGCCCGGCTCGGCCATGGACCTGGACCGGGCCCTGGAAACCCTGCCCGAGCGCCAGCGCAATCTGGTGCGCGACGTGAAGATCGAAGGCCTCAGCCTGGCTCAGGCCGGCGACCGGGCCGGGGTGAGCCAGGGCGCGGCCAAGGTCGCCCTGCACCGGGCGCTGAAAAGCCTGGGAGAAAGGATGCGCGGTCGTGCGGACGGATGATCTGATCGACCAGTTGGCGGCCCAGCCGCGCGCGATCCCTGCCGGAGCGGTGCAGATCCGGTTCGCGGGCGTGGCCTTGGCCGGAGGCCTGGCGGCCCTGGTGATGGTGCTGGCCTGGCTGGGCGCGCGCCAGGACCTGGCCCAGGCCATGACCGGCCGCATGTTCTGGATGAAGGCGCTCTACACCGCCCTGCTGGGCGTGGCGGGCTTCTGGGCGCTGGAGCGTCTGGCGCGGCCGGACGGCGCGCCGAGGAAGGCGCTGCTGTTCGGAGCCATCGTGCTGGCGGCCTTCGTCGGCATGGGTTTCGGCCAGTGGCTGGCCGCCGACCCCGACCATCGTCGTTCGATGATGATGGGCGGATCCTGGAGGGTCTGCTTCGGCTACATTCTCGCCATGGCCCTGCCGGGGCTGGCGGCGACGCTGGTGGTGCTGCGGGGCATGGCTCCGACTCGCCCGGCCCTGACCGGTTTCGCGGCGGGCGCCTTCGCCGGCGGCGTGGCGGCCACGGTCTACGGCCTGCACTGCGGCGAGAGCACGATGGTGTTCGTGGGGACTTGGTACACCCTGGGGGTCCTGGGCGTTGGGGCGCTGGGGGCGGTCCTGGGGAAGTGGGCCTTGAGGTGGTGAGCGCTTCCTTCTCCCCTTGCGGGAGAAGGTGGCCGCCGAAGGCGATCGGATGAGGGGTTTCTCGGCGGTTGAACGAAGAAGGGCCGCACGGCTTTCGCCGGTGCGACCCCTCATCCGTCGGCTAGCGCCGACACCTTCTCCCGCAAGGGGAGAAGGAGACTTGCAACCTAGTCCTTCGCGCGTTCTTGGTACGAGCCGTCCTCGGTCAGGATGATCACCCGGGTGCCCGCGGCGATGTACGGCGGGACCATGGTGCGCACGCCGTTGCTGAGGATGGCGGGCTTGTACGACGAGCTGGCGGTCTGGCCCTTCACCGACGGTTCGGTCTCGACGATTTCCAGCGTCACGGTGCGGGGCAGTTCCAGGGCGATCGGAATGTCGTTGTGCGTCGACAGGACGACCGTCATGTTTTCCTGCAGATAGGCGCCCAGGTCGCCGATCACCTCTTCGGACGCCACGAGCTGGTCGAAGCTTTCCGGGTTCATGAAGTGATAGCCCTCGCCGTCCTGGTACAGGAAGGTGTGGTCGCGCTGGTCGACAAAGGCGCGCTCGACCTGCTCGGTCGTGCGGTAGCGTTCCGACACCTTCACGCCGTCCGCGATGCGGCGCATGTTCAGCTGGGTGACAGGCGTACCCTTGCCGGGGTGGATGTTTTCGACGTTGAGAACGACGTAGAGCTTGCCGTCCATATCGACGACGAAACCCTTCCTCAGCGAGCTGGCGGCGACTTTAGTCACGTAGTGCGTCCTTGATCCCAGCGGCCCTGAGCCGCGCGAATTGCGTTAGATATCGCCCTCCTATAGCGATCCTCGCCAAGTTCGCCACCCCCCGTCCCAGGGCCTTCCGTGCAGACACTGTCTCCCTCGCCCTGGTGGCGGCCTGAAAACCACGCTGACCGGCGGCCGTTCCTGCTGGCCCGCAACCGGATCAAGGCCGCGTTCCGGGCCTGGTTCGAGGGCCAGGACTTCCTGGAGGTCGAGACAGCGGCCCTGCAGGTCTCGCCCGGCAACGAGGCCCACCTGCACGCCTTCGAGACCCAGGCCCTGACGCTGTCCGGGCAAAGCGCGCCGCTGTACCTGCACACCTCGCCGGAGTTCTCGTGCAAGAAGCTGCTGGCGGCGGGCGAGCGGCGGATCTTCGATTTCGGCAAGGTCTGGCGCAATCGCGAGCGGGGGGCGCTGCACCATCCGGAGTTCACCATGCTGGAATGGTATCGGACGGGCGAGCCCTACCAAGCCCTGATGGACGACTGCGCGGCCCTGCTGGCCCTGGCGGCGGAGACCGCGGAAACCCGCCAATTCCGCTTTCGAGGCCATGACTGCGATCCGTTCGCCGCGCCCGAGCGGGTGACGGTGGCCGAGGCGTTCGAACGGCACGCGGGCGTGGACCTGCTGGCCTCGATCGACGACGCTGGCGCGACGGATCGCGACGCCCTGGCGGCCTCGGCGCGAGCGGCGGGCATCCGCGTGGCCGACGACGATACGTGGGCCGACGTGTTCAGCCGGGTGATCGTCGAGAAGGTCGAGCCGAACCTCGGGATCGGCCGCGCGACGATCCTCTGCGAATATCCCACGGCCGAGGCGGCCCTGGCCCGGCCAAAGCCCGGCGACCCGCGCGTGGCCGAGCGGTTCGAGCTCTATGCCTGCGGCGTCGAGCTGGCCAACGCCTTCGGCGAACTGACCGACGCTGGCGAACAGCGTCGCCGGTTCGAGGCCGAGATGGACGAGAAGGCCCGGGTCTATGGCGAGCGCTACCCGCTGGACGAGGACTTCCTGGCGGCGTTGGCGATCATGCCCGACGCGTCGGGTTCGGCCCTGGGCTTCGATCGGCTGGTGATGCTGGCGGCGGGGGCGTCGAGAGTGGACCAGGTGCTGTGGACGCCTGTGGCGGGGTAGGGGGCTAACCCCGCGCTCGCATCATCCAGCAGGCGGCGGTGAACCTCGCCATGCCGTCGGACACGAAGGGCGCGAATCCTCGTCGCACGGCCTCGATCACCGCTTGGCGATGGTCCGCCTCCAGGCTCGGCAGGGCCAGACTCACCGGTCCCATCCGGACGGCATAGGTCTCCAGATCCTCGGCCGGCATCGCGCAGGCGACGTCCAGAGGCTGGAGATCGACGCCCCGCCAACCGGCCGCCGACAGGATCCCCGCCACCCGATCCGGATCACCGAAGGCGAACTGGCCCGGGGCGGCAGGATCGCGGGGAGGGGCGTCAGGCAGCAAAGGCGCGGCGGCCCGCTCGGCGGCGGTCATGAACGGGTTCTCCCCAGCGCTCCGCCAGACGATGCAGGCCAGGCCCGCGTCTGGCCGCGCCGCGCGCCGCAGGTTGGCGAAGGCCGCGACCGGGTTGTCGAAGAACATCACCCCGAACCGCGAGATCACCGCGTCGAAGCCGGCCGGCTCGAACGCCTGGGTCTGGGCGTCGGCGACGACGAAGTCGGTGTTGTCGGCGTCCAGTTCGACGGCGCGGCGCCGGGCCAGGTTGATCAGCGGCGCGGACAGGTCGGCGCCGGTGCAGCGGCCTTGTCCCTCAAGGCTGCGCGCCACCGCGAAGGTCGTCGCGCCCGCGCCGCAGCCCACGTCCAGCACCTGGCTCGCGCCGTATTTCCGGACCGCTTCGACCAGCGGCGGCTCGAACGGCGCGAACAGGCGGTCGAGCATGGCGTTCTGCTCGACCCAGTTGTGGCCGGCCTGATTGTTCCAGAGCTCGGCCTGGGCCTGATTGGCCGCCTCTGCCTTCGACTGCGTCATGCGCGTTCCTCCTTGCTTTCCGTGTGGGGTATGGCCGAGGCTACGACTTCAAGCCGACTTGAGGTCAATGGTGAAACTTCTCGACATCGCGCAGGTGGCTCGGGGAACGGGCATGGCCGCGTCCCGGTTGCGGTTCTATGAGGAGAAGGGCCTGATCGCCTCGATCGGCCGGCGGGGGCTGAAGCGGCTGTTCGAGCCCGGCGTGCTGGAGCGGCTGTCGCTGATCGCCCTGGCCCAGACGGCGGGATTCTCGCTCGACGAAATCGCCGGCATGTTCGACGAGACCGGCCGCATCAGTCTGGACCGCGTCCAGCTCTCGGACAGGGCAGACGACCTGGACCAGACCATCCGCCGCTGGAGCGCCCTGCGCGACGGCCTGCGCCACGCGGCCGCCTGTCCCGCGCCCAGTCACATGGAATGTCCGACCTTCCGGGGCCTGCTCAAGGACGCGATCGAGACCCGACGCCGGACCTTCGTCGAGGATCTCGGCTAAGCCGCCGCATTGCCCAGGACGTCCTAATCGGCCATATCCCGCGCCTCATGACCGCCGCCCGCACCCTTCGCAGCGCCGCCGCCCTGGCCGAGGCCGGCCTGATCGCTCCCGAGCGACTGCCGGCGCTCGAGGCCGTGGCGGCCCGCTACGCCGTGGCGATCACGCCGGACGTGGCCTCGCTGATCGATCCGACCAACGAGAGCGATCCGATCGCCCTCCAGTTCACGCCCAGCGAGGCCGAGCTGCTGGAAAGCCCCGGCGAGGTCGGCGACCCGATCGGCGACGAGGCCCACAGCCCCGTCGAGGGGATCGTCCACCGCTATCCCGACCGCGTGCTGCTGAAACCCACCCACACCTGCGCGGTCTATTGCCGGTTCTGCTTCCGCCGCGAGGTGGTCGGACCCGAGGGCCTGGCCAACCTGTCGTCGGACAAGCTGGACGCCGCCTTCGCCTATATCGCCGCCCATCCGGAGATCTGGGAGGTGATCGTCACCGGCGGAGACCCGCTGGTGCTGTCGCCGCGGCGCGTGCGCGACCTGGGCGAACGGCTGGCGGCAATCGACCACGTCAAGGTCGTGCGCTTCCACACCCGCATCCCGGTGGTCGATCCGGCTGCTATCACCGACGAGATGGTCCAGGCCCTGAAGGCCAGCGGCAAGACGGTCTATGTGGCCCTGCACGCCAACCACGTCCGCGAACTGACCGACGCGGCCCGGGCCGCCGTCGCCCGGCTCATCGACGCCGGGATCCCGATGCTGAGCCAGACGGTGCTTCTGAAGGGCGTCAACGACGATCCCGAAACGCTGGGCGCCCTGATGCGCGGCTTCGTCGAGAACCGGATCCGGCCCTACTACCTGCATCACGGCGACCATGCGCCGGGCACCGCCCACCTGCGCACCACGGTGGAGGAAGGCCGCGCCCTGATGCGCGCCATCCGCGGCCGGTTCTCGGGCCTGTGCCAGCCGACCTATGTGCTCGACATCCCCGACGGCCACGGCAAGGTCCCGATCGGGCCGGACTATCTGGCTAAGACCGGAGAGGTCGAGGACCCAAACGGCGGGGCGCACGCCTATCCGCCTGGACCGGCGGGAGTCTAGGGCGCCTTCGCCTCGGCTGGCGGCTTGTCCTTCTTGGCGTAGTAGCCGCCGCAGATTCTCCGCATGCCGAAGGCGTCGCGTCCGGTGTTGAAGTGTGTGGAGACGACCTGGGCGGCCACGATCGGGGCGTCGACGCCAGGCTGCTCGTTCTTCAGCCAGGCTTCGAGTTCGGGCCGCCACGGCTCCAGCTGTTCGGGCGGGGTCAGCGCCAGGCGCGAGGTGTCGAACAGGAAATTGATGTCGGTGGTCCTAGCCATGCTTGGCAGGCGTCCGTTCCGGACCGCCTCGCTGAGCTCGATCAGGCTGTCGCGCGGATCATAGCGCCCCACGAAGGTCACCTCGCCGGCCTTGACGTCGAAGGTCTGGGTGTCGCCGTTGTAGCAGACGCCCCAGCTCTTCACCGCCAGGCTCATGAACACGTAGCTGCCCGGCTTGGCCTTCGTCAGATAGTAGCCGCGGATCTGGTTCATCTTGCCCACGCCGTTCAGGGTGGCCCAGCCTCCGAACGAGTTCGCGAGCGAGGCATGCTCCTCCGGCGAGAACCGCGCCATGTTCAGGGCATAGCCGCCGTTGGCGGCGGCCATCTGCCCGCCCGGTTCGATCATGACCGCGATCAGGCCATACTCTGAAGACGGGCTCAGCTTCACCGCACCGGCGTGCGCAGGCCCGCCCAGAAGCGCCAGCAGCACCGCCAACATTCCCAGAAGCCGCGACATCCAATCCCCCGATCACGCCCTTGAGTGGTGAAGCTTAGCGGCGGCAAGGTGAAGTTCAAGCGTTGTGGGACGCCGAAACGAAGAGGCCTCCCAGGTCGCCCTGGGAGGCCTGGTCGTGTGTCGTTGAGGCGGAGCCGTCAGGCGTTGGCGATGGCCGTGGCGATCGCGTCGGTGGGCTGGCCGGTCAGGTCCTTGGCCAGCTCGCCGACCAGCTTGGCCTGCAACGCCTTGTGCCAATGCTTGCGCAGCTCGCCGAGCGTCTTGGGGGCGGCGACGACGAACAGGTGCTCGAACTGGTTGGTCAGGGCCTGCTGGTTCAGGAAGGCGGCGACGCCGGCGGCGTAGCCGTCTTCGGCCTGGGTGCTGTCATCGGGATTGGCGGCGCTCGACGGGTGGCCGCCCGTGCCGCCGCCCACGCCGTTGATGTCCGGGATGGGCAAGGCGGTCAGTTCGGGCGCGTGGTCGCCGGTGTTCTTGAACAGCACCAGCTTCTCGCCGTCGACGACGGCCACCAGGGCGCCTTTGGGAAGTATCATCGTGCTTGTCCTCAAACCAATGGGGCCTGTTAACGGCCCGCGAGGATGGGAGTTGCTCCGAGGCGCACGGAAAAGGCCTCCCCGGTCGCCCGAGGAGGCCTGATCATTCACCCCGATCTCCGCTTATCCCGGCTTTCGTCGGATGAGCGGAGCTTTCGGGCAGGTCCGAGCCGTTGCCCTTACTCCGCCGCCGCCTTCTTCGCGGTGGCGCCGAACTTGGCGTGCAGTTCGCCCGAGGCATAGCGTTTGGCCATGGTCGCGGTCGACAGGACCTTGATCTTGTCGGCGTGGCCGGCCGAGCCGAACTGCACGAAGCGCTCTTGGCAGACCTTCCGCATGGCCTCCTTGGCGGGCTTCAGATAGGCGCGCGGGTCGAACTCATGCGGCTTCTCGGCGAAGATCTTGCGGATCGCGCCGGTGATGGCCAGGCGGTTGTCGGTGTCGACATTGACCTTGCGCACGCCGTGCTTGATGCCGCGCTGGATTTCCTCGACCGGCACGCCCCAGGTCTGCGGGATCGCGCCGCCATACTGGTTGATGATGTCCTGCAGGTCCTGCGGAACGCTGGAGCTGCCATGCATCACCAGGTGGGTGTTGGGCAGGCGCTGGTGGATTTCCTCGATCACGTTCATGGCCAGGACGTCGCCGTCCGGCTTGCGCGTGAACTTGTAGGCCCCGTGGCTGGTGCCCATGGCGATGGCCAGGGCGTCGACGCCGGTCTGCTGCACGAAATCGACCGCCTGGTCGGGATCGGTCAGCAACTCGTCATGCGAGAGCACGCCCTCGAAGCCGTGGCCATCCTCGGCCTCGCCCATGCCGCTTTCCAGCGAGCCCAGCACGCCAAGTTCGCCCTCGACCGACACGCCGCAGGCATGCGCCATCTGGACCACCTTGCGGGTAACCTCGACGTTGTAGTCGTAGGTGGCGGGGGTCTTGGCGTCCTCCATCAGCGAGCCGTCCATCATCACCGAGGTGAAGCCGTGCTGGATCGCCGTGGCGCAGGTCGCCGGGCCGTTGCCGTGGTCCTGGTGCATGCACACCGGGATGTTGGGATAGATCTCGGCCAGGGCGTCGATCATCCGGGCTAGCATGATGTCGTTGGCGTAGTTCCGCGCCCCGCGCGAGGCCTGGATGATGACCGGGGAGTTCACGGCTTCCGCCGCCTCCATGATCGCCAGGCCCTGTTCCATGTTGTTGATGTTGAACGCCGGCAGCGCGTAGTCGTGCTCCGCCGCATGGTCCAAAAGCTGTCTTAGCGTGATCCTCGCCACGTGGGTGTTCTCCTGCAAGCGTGAGTGTGTTGGGTTTGTTTTATTGTTTTTGGGGCTTTTGACGCTTTGCGTTCTTTGCCCGTCGTCAGCATCGGGTTTCCTCGGTCCCGACGGTTGTCACTCTCAATTCCGTCTTGCTGGAAGACGGCGTCTAGGCTTCCAAGGCCGCGACGCCCGGGAGCGTCTTGCCCTCCATCCATTCGAGGAACGCGCCGCCGGCGGTCGAGACGAAGGTGAAATCGCCCGACACGCCCGCGTGGTTCAAGGCCGCCACGGTATCACCGCCGCCGGCGACCGCCACGATCTTACCCCCTTTTGCGAGTTTCGCGGCGTGTTTTGCCGCCGAAACCGTCGCTTCGTCGAACGGAGGCACCTCGAAAACGCCCAAAGGGCCATTCCAGATCAACGTCTTGCTCAAATCCATGGCTTCGATCAGCCGCTGGGCGCTCTTGGGACCGGCGTCGAGGATCAGATCGTCGGGCTGGACGTCGGCTAGGTCGCGGGTCTCGGCGTCGACGCCGGGGGCGACCTTCTTGGCCACGACCACGTCGATCGGCAGCAGCAGTTCGCAGCCGCTTTTCTCCGCCGTGGCGATGATCTGGCGGGCGGTGTCGGCGAGGTCCTTCTCGCAGAGACTGCCGCCGACATCGTGGCCCTGGGCGAACAGGAAGGTGTTGGCCATGCCGCCGCCGATCGCCAGGCGGTCCAGCTTGGCGACCAGGTTGTTGAGCAGGTCGAGCTTCGTCGAGACCTTGGAGCCGCCCACGATGCCCAGCACGGGCTTCTTCGGATTGCCCAGGGCGGCGTCCAACGCGTCGAGCTCGCGCTGCATGGCCAGGCCCGGATAGGACGGCAGGGCGCGGGCCAGGGCCTCGGTCGAGGCGTGGGCGCGGTGGGCGGCGCTGAAGGCGTCGTTGACATAGAGGTCGCCGTTTTCCGCCAGCTGGGCGGCGAAGTCGGCGTCGTTCTTTTCCTCGCCGGTGTGGAAGCGGACGTTCTCGAACAGGGCGACGCCGCCGTTCTCCATGGCGTCGACGACGGCCTTGGCCTTGGGGCCCACGCAGTCGCTGGCGAAGGCGACTTCCTGCTCCAGCAGCTTGCCCAGCGGCTCGGCCACGAAGGCCAGGCTCATCTCCGGCATGACCTTGCCCTTGGGGCGGTCGAAGTGGGCCAGCAGGATGACCTTGGCGCCCTGGGTCGACAGGTAGTGGATGGTCGGCAAAGCCGCCCGCAGGCGGGTGTCGTCGGTGATGGCTCCGCCGTCGACGGGCACGTTGAAGTCCACCCGGACCAGGGCGCGCTTGCCGGCGAGATCGGCGGTGTCGAGGGTGCGGAAGGGCATGGAGCTATCCATTCAGAGTGAAGTGCAGACGTCGGCGCCCCGGAAAGCCAGGAGCACGCCCACTAGGAAGATCGCGGCTGGAATCAGGATGTGAAGAAGGCTCATGCGCCGCCGACGCGACGCGTAAGCGTGCAGTCCCAAGGCGACAAGCCAGCCAAAGAAGAAAGCCGTCATCATGGGTTGCGCGTTGAACGCGATGCTGGAGCCCAGAAGACGAAAGGGCGGGACAGCCTGGCCGGGCGCATAGGCGCCGCCGAGTCCCTGGCACATCGCCAAGCCGCCGCCGAGGGCGCAACCCAGCGCGGATACGCTCAGCGCGATCGACACCACCCACGTCCAGAGGCGAGCGCGCAACGGAGCTCTCAGCGGTGTCTGGACGGAAGCGGTCGACATGGATTCCTGAGGTTCGCTGGAACGAAAACCCCCGCCCTTGGAAGGGCGGGGGCTTTGTCGACTTTAGAGGAACTTCGCCATCACAAGGGCCGTATCCGCCATGCGGGTCGCGAAGCCCCATTCGTTGTCGTACCAGCTGAGCACGCGGACCAGCTTGCCCTCGATGACCTGGGTCTGGGGCAGGGCGGCCGTCGAGCTGGCGGCGATGTGGTTCATGTCATGCGAGACCAGCGGCTCGGTGGTGGTGAACAACACGCCGTTCATCTCGCCGTCGGCGGCGGCCTGCAGGGCGGCGTTGACTTCCTCGACCGTGGTGTCGCGCGACGGCACGACCTTCAGGTCGATGACCGAGACATTCGGGGTCGGCACGCGGATCGACGAGCCGTCCAGCTTGCCCTTCAGGGCCGGCAGAACCAGGCCCAGGGCCTTGGCGGCGCCGGTCGAGGTGGGGATCATGCTGAGGGCCGCGGCGCGGGCGCGGTAGAGGTCCTTGTGCATGGTGTCCAGCGTGGGCTGGTCGCCGGTGTAGCTGTGGATCGTGGTCATGTAGCCACGCTCGATGCCGACCAGGTCGTGCAGGACCTTGGCCACCGGGGCCAGGGCATTGGTGGTGCACGAACCGTTCGAGACGACGATGTCGTCGGCGGTCAGGGTCTCGTGGTTGACCTTGTAGACGATGGTCTTGTCGGCGCCGTCGGCCGGGGCCGAGACCAGCACGCGCTTGGCGCCGGCTTCCAGGTGCAGGGCGGCTTTGTCGCGGGCGGTGAAGATGCCCGTGCACTCGAACGCGATGTCGACGTTCAATTCCTTGTGCGGCAGGTCCTTGGGGTCGCGGATCGCCGTGACCTTGATCTTGCCCATGCCGACGTCGATCCAGTCCTCGCCGGACGTCACCGTGCCGGGGAAGCGGCCGTGGACGCTGTCGTAGCGCAGCAGGTGGGCGTTGGTCTCGACCGGGCCCAGGTCGTTGATGGCGACGACCTCGATGTCGCGGCGCGCATGCTCGGCGATGGAGCGCAGGACGAGACGTCCGATCCGGCCGAAGCCGTTGATGGCGACGCGAATGGCCATGAGGTCTTTCTCCTAACGAGCGTTCGGCCGAGGCGACCGACGTTACCTTGATTTTGCAGCGCGTTTTGCGGTGCGGGGCGGGGAAGTCAACCCCAAGAAGCCTCCGCGAGCGCTCACATAGGATGACCTATTGTTATCCGCACGCTTTCGTCGCCCAATTGTCGCCATGCCGGGTGGCGAAGCCGACGGCAGTCTATATGTTGCGCCGCATGAAGTTTGGACGATGCCGATGACCCCGGGCGAAGGGAACGCCCTCGAACTGGCCGCACGGCGCCTGGAGCGCGCCGTCGGCCAGCTGGAACAGAAGATCACGGCCGAGCGCACCGCGCGTCTGGCCGCGTTTTCGGCCGCCGCCGCGGCGGCGTCGAACGCGGGGTCGAGCGCCTCGGCCGGCGAGTCCGGCGATCCGGGCCTGTTCGACGTCGAGGCGGAGTCCCGCGCCGCGCGCCTGGCCGTCGATCTGGAGGCCGCGCGAGCCCGCGAGAAGGCGCTGGAAGAAGCCGGCGAGCAGGCCTCCGAGGCCCTGGGCCGCGCCATCGCCGAGATCCGCGCCGCCCTGGGCGACGAGAGCTTGATCACCGAAGGCGTCCACGACGACGAGGACGATGAAGAAGAGGGCGCTGAAGCCGGCGACCTGTTCGGCGGTCTCGACGACGATGACGGCGTCCCCGAAGCCGATGCGGAAAGGGAGGCCTGAGCCATGGCCCAACTGACCATCCAGGTGAATGGCCGGCCCTACACCGTCGGCTGCGAGGACGGGCAGGAAGCCCACCTGCTGGAAATCGCCCGCCTGTTCGACCGCCAGGTCCGCCAGGTCAGCCAGGACGTCGGCCAGTTGGGCGAGACGCGGCTGTTCCTGATGGGCGCCCTGCTGCTGGCCGACGAACTGTCGGACCTGAAGCTGCGCCTGGCCCACGCCCAGTCGGAACTGGCTCGCCTGCAGACCGAACAGACCCGCGTCGAGGTCCGCGCGATCAAGGCCCTGGACGCGGCGTCCGAGAAGATCGAGGCCCTGGTTCAGGAGTAGTAGGGCCCCGCCCGACGCCCTTTCGTTACACCGGTTTAATTTCGCGCCCGCGCCGCGCTGATCCAAGGTTGGGCTCAGCAACGACCTGGAGCGCGCCCCCCATGAGCCGTCTTCTGCTGGCCCTTACCCTGACGCTGGCCGTTGCCCCGGCTTGGGCCCCTGCCTGGGCGGCTGACGCAGACCCGCTCGCCGCGCTCGACCATGGCCTGCGGCCCGACGTGATCGCGCCAGGCCAGGCGGCGCCGGCCTGGTCGCTGGCCGAGCGCATGGCCCACCACAAGGTCCCCGGCGTGGCGATCGCGGTGCTCCGCAACGGCGAGGTCGTGCGGGCGGTGGGCTACGGCGTTCGCCAAGCCGGCGCGCCGGACAAGGTGGACGGCGACACGCTGTTCTCGGTCGGCTCGATCAGCAAGATGGTCACGGCGGCGACCACCCTGCGCCTGGTCGCGGACGGCCGACTGGATCTGGACCGCGACGTCGACGACTATCTCAAGCGCTGGAAGCTTCCGGCCTCGGCCGAGGTTCCCGATCCGCGGGTCAGCCTGCGCATGCTGATGTCGCACACCTCGGGTCTGGGCGTGCACGGCTTCGCCGACTACCAGCCCGCCGAGCCCCTGCCGACCCTGGTTCAGGTGCTGAACGGGGAAAAACCGGCCAAGAACGAGGCCGTGCGATTCAAGCATCCGCCGGGCCGGCTCAACGACTATTCGGGCGGCGGCGTCACCGTCGAGCAGGCGACCCTTGAGGACGCGACGGGGCAGCCCCTGGGGACCCTGGCTCAGGCCCGGGTGTTCGCGCCGCTGGGCATGACGCGCAGCACGTTCCAGGGGCCGACCTCGGCGACCGCCAACATCGCCAAGGCCCACGACGGCCAGGGCGCGCCGACCGCCTTGCCACGCGGCTGGGAGAGCTTCGCCGAGCCGGGCGCATCGGGCCTGTGGACCAGCGCCGGCGACCTGGGCCGGTTC
>ERZ511473.1262-NODE-1262-length-23568-cov-67.174748_pt1 | contig 23568 bp, 20 predicted proteins | sample MGYA00374947_ERZ511473 | MGnify/ENA primary metagenome ERZ511473 (study PRJEB26303, sample SAMN06343854) | sediment metagenome | isolation source: hot spring sediment | place: Canada: British Columbia | collected 2012-09-26 ... | reverse complement strand
GCAGGTCGGAACTTACCCGACAAGGAATTTCGCTACCTTAGGACCGTTATAGTTACGGCCGCCGTTCACCGGGGCTTCGGTTCAGGGCTTGCACCCTTCCCCTTGACCTTCCGGCACCGGGCAAGCGTCGCTCCCTATACCTCCTCTTACGAGTTCGCAGAGAGCTGTGTTTTTGGTAAACAGTCGCCAGAGCCTGTTCACTGCGGCTCCCCAATGGTGCCCGGAGGCACCACCGGGAGCACCCCTTCTCCCGAGGTTACGGGGCCAACTTGCAGAGTTCCTTGGCGAGGGTTCTCCCGCGCGCCTGAGTGCTCTTGCACCCGCCCACCTGTGTCGGTTTCCGGTACGGGTTCCCATGGGTTGTGCTTAGAGGCTTTTCTTGGCTCCCTGGCTTCGGGGGGTTGTCACCCTCACGGGCTTCCCCACCACGCAGAGCTCCCGGGGAGCGGATTTGCCTACCCCCCACCCTGCGCTTCTGGCCGGGCTCGTCCATGGCTCCGGTCCCCCTAGCCTAGAGCGTCCCCCCATCGCACCCATGGGAAGGGCCGGAATATTAACCGGCTGCCCTTCGGCTACGCCTTTCGGCCTCACCTTAGGTCCCGCCTAACCCTACGCTGACGACCATTGCGTAGGAACCCTTGGGCTTACGGCGACAGGGATTCTCACCCTGTTTATCGTTACTCATGCCGGCATTCGCACTTCCCTTACCTCCAGCCGCCCTCGCGGACGACCTTCATCGGCATCGGGAACGCTCCCCTACCGCCTGGGGGATCACCCCCCAGACCCGCAGCTTCGGCGCTGGGCTTAAGCCCCGATCATTTTCGGCGCAGCGTCGCTCGACCAGTGAGCTATTACGCACTCTTTAAAGGATGGCTGCTTCTAAGCCAACCTCCTGGCTGTCTCAGCGACGCCACATCCTTTCCCACTTAGCCCAGACTTCGGGACCTTAGCTGGCGGTCTCGGTTGTTCCCGCGCTCGGACGCGGACGTTATCGCCCGCGCCCTCACTCCCAGGCTCCACCTGGGACCCTTCGGAGTTTGACAGGGTTTGGTAGGCTGGTGGGCCCCCTAGCCCTATCAGTGCTCTACAGGCCCCAGTCAGCGCCTGAGGCTGACCCTAAAGTCATTTCGGGGAGAACCAGCTATCTCCGGGTTCGGTTAGCTTTTCACTCCTAACCCCAGCTCATCCGAGGGGTTTGCATCCCCCACCGGTTCGGGCCTCCACTGGGCTTCACCCCAGCTTCACCCTGGCCAGGGCTAGCTCACCCGGTTTCGGGTCCACGGCCGCGGACTAACGCCCTGTTCGGACTCGGTTTCCCTACGCCTCCGCCTCAACGGCTTAAGCTCGCCCACGACCGTGAGTCGCCGGCTCATGCTTCAATAGGCACGCCGCAACCCCCAAAGGGGCCGCGACTGCTTGTAAGCCCACGGTTTCAGGCTCTATTTCACTCCCCTCCCGGGGTTCTTTTCACCTTTCCCTCACGGTACTGGTGCGCTATCGGTCACCCGGAGTACTTAGCCTTAGGCGGTGGTCCGCCCAGATTCCCCCATGGCTCCACGAACCACGGGGTACTCGGGTACCCTCACCTATCCCCTCCCCTTTCGCCTACAGGGCTTTCACCTTCTCTGGCGCTGCTTCCCAGCAGCTTCGGCTAGGGTCAGGGATTCGGCATCCGAGGGCCCCACTACCCCGCCAGGACAAGCCAGGCGGTTTAGGCTCTTCCCCTTTCGCTCGCCGCTACTCAGGGAGTCGCTTTCGCTTTCCTCTCCTCTGGGTACTGAGATGTTTCAGTTCCCCAGGTTCCCCCCGCCAAATCGGCGGTGACCCGTGTTCCCACGGGCCGGGTTCCCCCATTCGGACATCCAGGGATCAACGCCCGCTACCGGCTCCCCCTGGCTTATCGCAGGTAGCCACGTCCTTCATCGGCTCGGGTGCCAAGGCATCCACCGTGGGCCCTTAGCATCTTGACCCTCAAAGGCCGCTCATCACGGCCTCCAACTACCTATCCTCCACCCCAGCTTTCAAGATCCCCCGCCGCCCCTTCAGGCAGCGCAAAGAAAAAACTACCAGACCAACACAAGACTGTCAAGGGGGGTGGAGGCTTTTCGGGTAAGCTAAGGGCGTGCGCGGCCTGTTGGTACGGCTTCTCCTCAACACCCTGGCCCTTTGGGTGGTAAGCCTGGTGTACCCGGGGGTTTCCTTCGCCCGGGAGGCAGGGCTTTTGGACTACTTGGTGGCGGGTGCGGTATGGGGGCTGGCCAATGCCTTACTGCGGCCCCTTCTCCTTTTCCTGACCCTGCCCTTAAACCTCATGACCCTGGGGCTCTTCACCCTGGTGGTCAACGGCATCGTGCTTTACCTGGTGGCCGAGGCCACAGCCCTTCAAGTGCCGGGCTTTGCGGAAGCCCTCATCGGGGCCTTGATCCTTTCCCTGGTAAGCCTTCTTCTCAGCTGGCTTTTCCGAGACTAGCGGTTTTCCATCACGTAGCGGGAAAGCTCCTCGATCAGGACCTCCTGCTCGGTGATGATGGCCTTGACCGCATCCCCGATGGAAACCACCCCGACCACCCTGCCCTCTTCCAAGACGGGAAGATGCCGCACCCGGTGCTCGGTCATCAGGCGCATGGCCTCTTGCAAGGTGGTTTCGGGAGTCACCGTGATCACCTCGCGGGTCATGACCTCCTCCACCAGGGTGTCCTTGGAAAACCGGCCCAGGAGGACCAGCTTCCGGGCATAGTCCCGCTCGGAGAAGATCCCGAGAAGCCTCTCCCCCTCCATGACCAGGAGGGCCCCGATGTCGTGCTCCGCCAGCTTGCGCAAAGCCTCCAGCACCGTGGCCTGGGGGTGAACGCTATAGACCCCTCCCCCCTTGCGCAACAGGACCTGCCGAACGGTCATAGAACCCCCCTTCCTTTAGGGGTTCATTATACCAGACCGAGCAAGCGCTTATCGCACGGTGAGGACCGGCCCCACCGCATGGCGCACCACGTATTCGGCGGTGCTCCCCAGGACCAGGCGGCGCACCGGCGCTCCCAGGGCCAGAAGATCCGAGGGGGTTTGCAGGGACAGAAGATGCTCTGCGGGATCGCCCGAGAAGGCCAGGGACTCCACCCGGATCCCCTGGTCCTGCAGGTAGGTCTGCGCCTCGAGGGCCCAGGTCCCTGCCTGCACCGGATCGTCGTGCACGCTCACCACCCGCACCAAAAGCCCCAGGGGTTTGGCCAAACCGGCTAAGGTGTGCAAGGCCCGCACCGCGCTTTCCGAAGCGTTGTAACCCAGGATGGCCCCTTGTATCTCCACGTAGTCGGTGGGGGCCACCAGAACCGGGGTAGGCGAGGTTCTTAAAACCCTGTCCACGGTGCTTCCCAACCCCACGAAGCTTCCCCCATGGGCTTCCCCGCTTCGGCCCATGACCAGGAGGTCTGCGGTGCGGGCATGGCGCAGGATCACCTCGTGGGGTAACCCGGTTTCCATGAAGACCTCCACCTGAAGCCCCGCCTCCTCGGCGCTTTTGCGAATACGCTCCAATAAGGCCTCGCCATGGGCGGAAAGGGCCTTTTCCAGCTCTTCCCGGTAGGCGGGCACGGGCACGGAAAGGGCCCCGAAGTCCATGAGCTCCAGCACCCGGATGAGGCGGGAATCCCGGACGTAGAGGGCCACCAACTTGGCGGAAAGCTTGTAGCAAAGCCACTCCGCCAGCACCTCCGCCCCCCGGGCCTGGGGAGAGCCATCTGTGGCCAGAAGGATCCTCATGGATCCATCTTACGGCCCTCAGGCCCAGCCCCCGGTTCCCGTACCCCCTGGGCCAAGGCCCAGGCGGGCAGGATCAAGGCCCCCAGGGCCAGGAGAACCGGCATCACGCCAAAGACCTCGATCCAGTGGCCTATGGGGGCGTAGAAGAGCCCGGCGAAACCCCAGGTGAAGCCCATGAGAAGCCCGGAAACCGTGGCCGTTTGGCCCGGTTCCAGCTCCTGGGCCAAGGCCACGGCCACCGGGATCCCCGCGTTCATCAAGGCCCCGGTCAGGCCCAGAAGGACCAGGTAGGGCGCACCCCCGGGAGGCAGGAAAAGAAGGCCCAGGTACAGGGGAAGCCCAAAGGCCAGGGTCCCCACCAAAACCGCCTTCCGCCCCAGGCGGTCGGAAAGGGTGCCCCCAAGAAAGGCGCCCAAGGTGGCGGAGAAGCTATAGGCGGAAAGGCTTAAGGCGATGTACGCATCGGAAAGGCCCCTTTGGGTAAACCAATAGGGCAAGGTGGTGGAAAAGCTCATAAACACCAGGCTCCTTAAGGTGGCCATCCCCCAAAGCCGGGCCACATCCCCGCGAAAGACCCTCAGAAAGTCCCTGAAACCCGCGGGCTTTCCCTGGCGCCGCACGGGGGGCAGGCGCAGGAGGAGCAGGGCCGGCACCAGGGCGAGCGGGGTTAACCACACTAGGCCCCTAAGCCCCCAGGCCCCCACGGCGAACAAGGCCACCACCGGTCCCAGGGAAAGACCCAAGTACCCGGCGGACCCGAAAAAGGAAAGCCAAAAACCCCTCCGCTCCCTGGGGGCAAACTCCCCCACCAGGCTGGCCCCCGAGGCGTGGAAAAGAGCCGAACCCAAGCCGGCAAGCCCCAGGACCAGAAGCAGTACCTCGAACCGGGGCCATAGGCCCAAAGAGCCCATGCCCAAAGCCACCAGCACCGGCCCCAAGGCCGCCAAAAGCCTTCGGTCCAACCGGTCGGCGATGAGGCCGGCCAGGGGCTGAAAAAGGCTACCCGTAAGGGAATACACGGACACCAGAAGCCCCACCGTCCCAAGCCCTACCCCAAAGTGGGCCATCAGCTTGGGCAGAAGGGGTGTGAGGAAGTTGGAAAAGAGGTCGTTGACCGTGTGAAGCCAGGCCAGGAGAAGCGGCAGCACCCTCCCATGCTAAACCCCTTCCTCAGGGGGAATGTGTTACAATCCCTTCGTGCTCGTGGGCTTTCCGGTAAGCGGGGGCAAAACAAAAATGGCGCGCCCGAGAGGACTCGAACCTCTGACCTTCGGCTCCGGAGGCCGACGCTCTATCCAGCTGAGCTACGGGCGCACTCAGCGGGATGTATCCTAGCACGCTAAGGAGGAGGCGGTCAAGTGTTCGGTATCAGCAAGAAAGCCATCACCATCCTTTTCGGTCTTCTGGCCTTGGCCTTCGCCGTGGGGGCCATCCTCCTCTTCACCCCGCAGGCAGGGCAGCAGGCACGGGGCAAACCCGTGCTGTGGGTGAACGGGAAGGCGGTTTACGAGCTGGACCTGCTCAGGCTCCAGGGGAACGACCCCCTTTACGCCGCAAACCCGCAAGGGCTCCTCAAGAACCTGGTGGACACCCATTTCCTGGAGCAGGTGATCCTCACCGAGGCCCTCAAACAGGACGCCGCCCGGATACGGGTGGGTAGCGCCGAGGTGCGCAAGGAGGTGGACCGCATCAAGGAGCAGTTTGGCCTGAAGGACAAAAAGGCCTACGAGCAGTTCCTGAACCAGGTGGGGTACACGGATGCCCAGCTCAGGAGTGAGGTAAAAACCCAGCTCCAGATCCAGAAGCGCCTCGAGCAGATCCGCTCCGCGGCCAAGCCCACCCCGGAAGAAGTGCGGTTCTACTTTGAGGTGCACCAGGAGAACTACAAGGGTGAGCCCCGGGTGAAGGCCCGCCAGATCGTGGTGGACGATGCCAAACTGGCGGCGGAGCTTCTGGCCAAGGCCAAGGCCGGGGAGGACTTTGCCGCCTTGGCCAAGCAGCACTCCAAGGTGGGTGCCGAGCAAGGTGGGGCCTTGGGGGCAGCTCCCGGAGAAAGCGAGCCCAAACCCGTGACCAAGGTGGTCTTCCCCGAGAAGGTGGCGGAGGCAGTCTTCGCCAAGAAGGGGCCTGGCCTGGTGGGGCCCATAGAGGCTGGGGGCCGGTACTACCTGGTGAAGGTGGAGGAGTACCTGCCCCCCAAGGTGCCCACCTTTGAGGAGGTGAAGGAGCAGGTGGAGAAGGATGCCCAGGAGGCCAAGGGGAACGGGGCCCTCGAGGCCTACCTGGAAGACCTCCGCCGGAAGGCCCAGGTGCGCTTCGCCGAGGATAGCCCCTACAGCTACAAGAACCCTCCTGTGGCCAAGGTGGGCGACAGGGAAATCCTGCTGAGCGAGATTCTCCAGCCGGTTTTCTCCAACCAGCAGACCGCTGCCCTCATCCAGCAGGGCCTGGGGGAGCTGGCGGTGCAGTTCTTCCTGCCCCAGACCCTGGAAAGCCTGATCGACCGCGAGCTCCTGGTGGAGGCCGCCAAGAAGAGCGGCAAGCCCTTCATCGGCTCCAAGGACCAGATCGCCCAGGCCTACCTCCTCTACGAAACCCGGGGCCTCACCGCCACCGAGGAGGAAGCCCGCAAGTTCTATGCGGAAAACCCTGCCCTCTTCACCATCCCCGCCAGCGCCGAGGTGACGGGGGTGGTCTTCAAGGCCGAGGCCAAGGCCAAGGCCTTCCGGGAGGCGGCCTTAAAAGGCGGCGATCTTCAGGCCCTGGCCAAGGCCCAAGAGGGCAGCGTCACCGAGTACGGCACCGTGAACCCCAACCAGCTCCCCGCGGTCTTTGACCGCCTGGTCTTCAAGGTGAAGGAAACCTTCCCCAAGGGCCCTTTGGGGGAGGTGAGCGAGGTGGTGAAGCTGGAAGACGGCACCTTTGCCGTACTGATCATCAAAGACCGCAAGGCGGAGGTGCTCAAGCCCTTCACGGAAGTGGTGGAGCAGGCTAAGGAAGGGATCATCAATCGGAAGCGGCAGCAGCAGGCCCAGGCCCTTATCCAGGAGCTCCGTAAGGCCGCCAAGATAGAAAACCGCCTGAGCCAGGTGCTGGCGGAACTCACCCCCAAAACCCAGGAGCCGGCAAAGTCCCCTACACAGGAGGCTCCCAAGGAAGCGCCTTCCAAGCCCTAGGCTGGAAGAAACCCGCAGGGAGGCCCCAAGCGCTTGGGGCCTCCTCGGTTTTTAAGATGGAAACATGGACCTCCTCAGGCTCCTCACCCTTTACTACGAAGAGCGCCCCGACCCCCAAAACCCCTTCGAGCGGGTGGCCTTCGGCACCAGCGGCCACCGGGGCACAAGCCTCAGGGGCACCTTTACCGAGGCCCACGTGCTGGCCATCGCCCAGGCCATCGCCGACCTCCGGGCCTCCTTTGGAGCCACCGGACCCCTCTTCCTGGCCAAGGACACCCACGCCCTTTCCGAACCTGCCTGGACCACGGCCCTCACCGTCCTCGCCGCCAACGGCATAGAGGTGCGCCTCGAGGAGGGCTACACCCCCACCCCCCTGGTTTCCCTGGCCATCCTGGAGCACAACGCCCACCACCCCGCCAAGGCGGATGGCATCCTCCTCACCCCCAGCCACAACCCCCCCGAGGACGGGGGGCTCAAGTACAACCCCCCTACCGGCGGCCCCGCCGACACCCGCATCACCAAGGCCATTGAGGAAAGGGCGAACGCCCTCCTTGCAGAAGGGCTAAAGGGAGTGAAGCGCCTTCCCCTGCGGGAGGCCTTGAAAAGGGCCAAGCCCTTTGACTACGTGGGGCTTTATGTGGAGAAGATCCGGGAGGCCGTGGACCTCGAGGCCATCCGGGTTTCCGGCCTGCGCCTGGGGGTGGACCCTTTGGGAGGAGCGAGCCTAAGGGTCTGGGAGCGGCTTGCCGAGGCCTACCGGCTCAACCTCGAGGTGGTCAACCCCACCGTAGACCCCACCTTCCGCTTCATGCCCAAGGACCACGACGGCAAGATCCGCATGGACTGCTCAAGCCCCTACGCCATGGCGGGCCTTCTGGCGCTGAAGGACCGCTTTGACCTGGCCATCGGCAACGATCCCGACGCCGACCGCCACGGCATCGTCACCCGAAAGGGCCTCATGAACCCCAACCACTACCTGGCGGCCGCCGTCTTCCACCTCTACACCACCCGCACCTGGCCGGGGGCCAAGGTGGGCAAGACCGCGGTGACCAGCGCCCTTCTGGACCGGGTGGCCAAGGCCTTGGGGCGGGAGGTCTACGAAACCCCCGTGGGCTTCAAGTACTTCGTGGACGGGCTCTTGGAAGGCTGGCTGGGATTCGGCGGGGAGGAAAGCGCCGGAGCCAGCTTCCTGCGCTTCGACGGCAGGCCCTTTTCCACCGATAAGGACGGCATCCTCCTGGGGCTTTTGGCGGCGGAGATCCTGGCCAAGCGGGAAAAGGGGCCCGACGAGCTCTACGAGGAGCTGGCCGAGCGCCTGGGCCGGCCCCATTACGCCCGCAAGGACCTCCCCATCTCCCCCGAGGCCAAGGCCAGGCTGGCCCGCCTTTCCCCCGAGGATGTAAAGGAAAAGGAGCTGGCAGGGGAGCCCATCCTGGCCATCCTCACCCGGGCTCCCGGAAACGGGGAGCCCCTAGGGGGCCTCAAGGTGGTGACGGAAAACGCCTGGTTCGCCGCCCGCCCGAGCGGCACCGAGGACGTGGCCAAAGTGTATGCGGAAAGCTTCAAGGGGGAAGGGCACCTAAAGGGGGTCCTCGAGGCCGCCCTGGCCCTGGTGGCAAAGACCCTGGGCTGAGTACCTAGCCCTTTACCGCCCCGGCGGTAAGCCCCGCCACGATCCGCTGCTGGAAGATGAGCACCAGCACCACCAGGGGCACGGTGACCACCACGCTGGCCGCCATGATGGAACCCCAGGGGATCTCAAAGGGCGTGGCCCCCCCAAAGCTGGCGATGGCTGGAGGCACCGTCTTCACCTTGTCCCCCACGGTGAAGGTGAGGGCGAAGAGGTACTCGTTCCAGGCGGCGATGAAGGCGAGAAGCCCCGTGGTCACCAGACCCGGGCCCGTAAGGGGAAGCATGATGCGCACCAGGGTCTGCAAGGGCGTGGCCCCATCCACATAGGCCGCCTCCTCCAGCTCCCGGGGCAGACCCTTGAAGTAGCCCACCAGGACCCATACGGTAAACGGCAGGGTGAAAAGAAGGTAGCTGAGGATAAGGCCCAAATGGGTGTTGAAAAGCCCCGCCTGGCGAAGGAGCATAAAAAGCCCCCCCAACACCGAGATCTGGGGGAACATGGTCATGGCCAGCACCAGGTAGAGCACAGCGTTTCTTGGAGGGAAAGGCAACCTACCCAAAGCGTAGGCGGCCAGCACCCCGAGGACCAGGGAAAGAAGGGTGGCCCCGCCGGCCACCACCACGGAGTTCAGAAGATTGCGACCAAAGTTCGCCTGGAGAAACACGTTCCTGTAGTGGTCCAGGGTGAAGGGCAGCGGCAAAAAGCTGGGGTTGCTGGCAAAAAGGGCGTCGGAAGGCTTGAAGCTGGAGATCACCGCCCAGTAAAAGGGGAAGGCGCTGTACACCACCACGAAGGCCACCAGCAGGTAAAAAAGGAGGCGATTCCCCAAACGAAGCCAGGTTCTCATCGCAAGGCCTCCCTACCCAGGGTGCGCATATAGACCACCACGAAGAGGAAGATAAGGAGCAGAATGGCCACGCTTATGGCCGACCCATACCCCAGGTCCTGGAAGTCGATCAGGGTCTGGCGGTTGTACACGGCCAGGGTACGGGTGGCGGGGTTCACCCCGCTCATGACGAAGATGACGTCGAATACCCTCAAGGCATCCAGGGTGCGGAAGATGAGGGCCACCACCAGGGCGGGGGTGAGGAGGGGGAGGGTAATGGTCCAGAACTGTTGCCACCGGGTGGCCCCGTCGATGCTGGCCGCCTCGTAAAGTTCCTCGGGAATCAGCTGGAGGCCAGCCAGCAGGAGAAGGGCCATGAAGGGCGTGGTCTTCCACACGTCCACGGCGATGATGGCGGGCAGGACCAGCTCGGGCCGGGCCAGAAAGGCCACCTTTTGCGACAGGAAGCCCAGCTTCACCCCCAGGATGTTGATCACCCCGTAGACATCGTGGAGCATCCACTGCCACATCTTGGCGGAAACCACCGTGGGAATAGCCCAGGGAATGAGGATGGCGGTGCGCACCAACCCCCGGCCCTTGAAGTTGGAATGGATGACCAGGGCGATGGCCAAGCCCAGAAGGGTTTCCAGGCTCACGGAGATCACGGTGAACTTCACCGTGTTCCATAGGGCCTGGCGGAAGTCGGGGTCCTGCAGGAGGTAAAGGTAGTTCTTGAAGCCCACAAACTCCGGGGGCTCCACGAAGGCGATGTCCGCCCGGAAAAAGGACCAGTAAAAGACCTGGGCCAAAGGGTATCCCGCCACCAGCACCACCACCAAAAGGGTAGGCAGGACCAAGGCCCAAGCCAAGCGGACCTGTCGTTGTGTCAGCATGATGATGCCTAGAGGATAAACCCCGGGGGGGTGGTCCCCCGGGGTGGAAGGAAGGCTAGCGCAGGATGCGGCGCAAGCGGCCCTCGAGGTCCCGCACCGCCGCTTCCCCGGTCTTCTTTCCGGTGAGGACGCTGTGCACCTCGGTCCAGATGGCCTCGGACACCTGGTTGTACCTGGCCCCGGCCACATCGGAGGGCCTGGAAACCGCATTCTGGAAGACGGGAAGGAGGTCGCGGAACCAGGGGTTCTTGGCCAGCACATCCCGGTCGGTGTAGAGGGCCGGACGGGTGGGCAGGCGGGAAAGCCGGACGGCGTTGTCCTTCTGCACCTCGTAGGAGGCCAGGTACCGCACCAGGTCAGCGGACTCCTTGGGATAGCGGCTGTAAGCGGAAACCATGAGCTGCCAACCTCCCAAGGTGGCGGCGTTGGGGGCATCGGCTCCGCCCTTGGGAAGCACCGTGACCCCGAACTTGCCGCGGATGGGGCTTCCCTCCGCCTGGCCAAGGGCGTAGGCGTAGGGCCAGTTGCGCATGAAGAGGCTATTGCCCTGCTGCCAGACGTTCCTCGCCTCCTCCTCGGCATAGCTGGTGACCCCCGAGGGGGCGATGGTGCCCACAAAGCGGCGCACGGTGTTCAGGGCTAGGGCCGCACGGCCGTTGTTGATGCTGATGGTGCCATCGGGCTCTACAATGCGCCCGCCCCTATGGGAGTAAATCCATTCCAGAGCATCGCAGGTAAGGCCCTCATAGGCCTTGCCCTGGAACACGAAACCCCAGAAGTCACGGTTGCCTGCCTTGCGCTCGCCCTCCATAACCCTCTGGGCCATCTGCTCCAGCTCGGCCCAGGTGCGGGGTGGGTTCTTGAAGCCGTATTTGTCCAGAAGGTCTTTGCGGTAGTAGAGGATGCCCGCATCGGTAAAGAAGGGAATGGAGGTGAGCTTTCCCCGGATGGTGTTGTTCTGAACGATGCGGGGGAAGAACTCCTTGAGCTCGCTATCCGAGAAGTACTGCTTGAGGTCAGCGGCATGGGGGGCCACGATGCCCGGCCAGATGACGTCGATCATGTACACGTCCACATCCGGGCTCTTGGCCGCCCAGTACTGCTGGTAGAGGGCCAGGCGGTCGTTGGTGTCCGCAGGGGAGTCGATGTACTCCACCCGGGTGCCCGTCTTCTTGCCCCAGGCCTCCACCATCTCCTTCATCCAACGGCCGCCCTCGCCCACCGCGGTGGAATCCCCGGCCACGCGGATGACCGGGCCCGCTTGGGCCCGCACCAAAGCCGGTCCCCAAAGGACGCTGGCCGCCAATCCAACCCCTGCCTTCTTGAGAAACTCCCTACGCCTCATACAAACCTCCATGGAAGCTTTTCCAGGGGGGATTCTAAACCCGGTTCACCCCACCTGTCAAGCCCAGGGAGAAGCTAGCCTCTCAGGCGAGTTCTCCCTGTCCCATGCCCTTAACCCCTTTGGGGTGGGGTGATTCCAAACCGAAGCCCCGGGGGGATCCCCCCGGGGCGGCTACCTTGACGAACCTTAGACGGCAGGGAAGGCGAAGCCTTCGTAACCCAGCTCCGCCACGGCAAACCAGCGGTACTGCTCCTCCCGGAACTTCTTCCAGGCAGTGTATACCTTGCGGTAAGTGGCGTCCTTGGCCGCCTCCTCCTCGTACCAGTCAAAGGCCGCCTTCTGGGCCGCTTTCATCACGTCGGCGGGCCACTTGCGCAGCCGCACCCCTGCCTTGATGAGGCGCTGCAGGGCAGGGGGGTTCACCTGGTCGTATTTGGCCATCATGGCCAGGTTGGCCTCGGCGGCCGCCACCTCGAGGGCCTGCTGGTATTCCTTGGGGAGCCTCTGCCACTCCCTCAGGTTGACGTAGAAGGAAAGCTGGGGTCCGGGCTCGTGCCAGCCAGGGTAGTAGTAGTACTTGGCCACCTTGTGGAAGCCCAGCTTCTCGTCGTCGTAGGGTCCCACCCACTCGGCGGCATCCACCACGCCCCGCTCCAAAGCCGGGTAGATGTCCCCACCCGCCAGCACCTGGGGCACCACCCCAAGCCGGCTCATCACCTGGCCGCCAGGGCCGGGAATGCGCATCTTGAGCCCCTTGAGGTCCGCTACGCTCTTAATCTCCTTGCGGAACCACCCCCCCATCTGGGCCCCGGTGTTGCCGCCCGGGAACTGGATGATGTTGAAATCGGCGAAGATGGAGCGGAAGAGCTCAATACCCCCTCCGTAATACATCCAGGCATTCTGCTGGCGGGCAGTGAGACCGAAGGGCACGGAGCAGTCAAACGCCAAAACCTGTGCTTTCCCCACGAAGTAGTAGCTGGCGGTGTGGCCCATCTCCACCGTGCCCTGCTGCACGGCGTCCATCACCTGGAGCCCGGGCACGATCTCCCCTGCCTGGTAAGGGCGGATCTGGAAGCGGCCGCCGGTGAGGGTGGAAACCCGCTCCGCCAGCACCTCCGCTGCCCCATAGATGGTGTCCAGGCTCTTGGGGAAGCTAGAAGCCAGCCGCCACCGGATGGTGGGCTGGGCCTGAGCGAATACCGGGCCAAAGACTGCGCTGGCCGCTACGCCGATACCTGCCTTCTTTAAGAAGTCACGCCGCTTCATTGTCGACCTCCTTAGCGGTCCGGGGGGATTATACCCCACCTGGGGGTGGAAAGCGCAAGCCCCCTTGCAAGTTCTTGCGGTCAACGGACGTAGAAGTAGGTCTCCGCCACCTGGTAGCGGCGGGCTCCAGAGGCATCCAGGTAGACCCTGAGCCGGGCATCCCAGTCCGTGTATATCCCTTCCAGGCGCAGGCTCCCCGGCTGGCTATCCGTGTATACGGCCCGCACTCGATGGAGACCTCTCGGGGGCGTGAGGGTGTAGCGATAAGCCCCCGGGGGGAGCAGGTGGGTGCCCCGGCCCAGGTAGAAGCGGTCGAACTCATAGGTGCGCCCGTCGGGGTCTATGGCCACCAGGCTAATCCAGCCGGAATCCGCCAGGGTGAGGAGGAAGCGCACCTCCTCCCCCACGTAGTACGTGGCCCCCGCCCCCCGGTCCGGCTCAAAGCGCAGGATGGCGGGGGAGAAGTCCCAGCGGTAACTGACCGTGACCCCTTCAAGGGTCAGGGTGCAGGCGGAAAGAAGCCCCGCCATTAGAAGCCACAAAAGCCGCATGGTTACCTCCACCCTCAGTTTAGACCCACCGCAGGCCTACTCCCCTTCAGCAAACCTTAAGGGAGCCTGCGCCACGGGGACAAAGCGCCTGCGGTGCACGGGGGAAGGCCCAAGGGCCAGGAGAGCCTCTTGGTGCTCAGGGGTGCCGTAACCCTTGTGCCGGGCAAACCCGTAACCGGGGTAAAGGCGATCCAACTCCACCATAAGCCGGTCCCGGTGCACCTTGGCCAGGATGCTGGCCGCGGCCACGCTGGGGCTATTCTGGTCCGCTTTGGGAGGAGCAAGGAGGGGCAAGGAAGTAGACACCCGGAGGTAATCGGTGACCAGGGCCTCAGGGGGTGGATCCAGAAGGTCCAAGGCCCGTTGCGCCGCAAGAAGGGTGGCCTTCAAAACCCCAAGCCGGTCCACCTCCCCTACCTCCGCCACCCCCAGGGCATGGGCTAAGGCCACCCGCCGCACCTCCTCCGCCAGGCGCTCGCGCTCCTTTGGCCTTAAGAGCTTGGAATCCCGGAAAGGGTAGCGCCCAGGAGGAAGGATCACCGCCCCCACCACGATGGGGCCTGCCCAGGCTCCCCGGCCCGCTTCATCCACCCCGGCCACCCTTAAGCCCAAGGACCAGAAGGAGGCCTCGAGGCATCCTTGCACTTCCTCCATCCCCTGGCATTATGCCCCGTATCCCGAGCTTCTTGACATCCCCAGGCATAACCTGGAAAGGTTTGGATATGAGTCCCTCCCCCTTCCGGAGAGCGGTTGCCTTAACCCTAACCCTAGGCCTTACCCTGGCCCAGGGAATCACGGTCCGTACTCCCCTCGGCCCTGCCCTGGGCCAGATAGAAAAGGGCGCCATCGCCTTCTACGGCCTGCCCTATGCGCAAGCGAACCGCTTCGAAGCCCCAAGGCCCGTGGCCGCCTGGCCCCCCGGGGTCGGGAGGGAACGGGTGGCCTGTCCCCAAACCCTGGGCACCCCCGCGCGCCTTGGGGGATACCTGCCCCCGCAAAGGGAAGACTGCCTGGTGGCGAACCTTTTCCTCCCCTTGGAACTCCCACCTCCGGAAGGCTTTCCCGTGATGGTTTACCTGCATGGGGGCGGCTTCACCTCAGGAAGCGCCGCCGAGCCCATTTACGAGGGGCACCGGCTGGCTCAGGAAGGCGTGGTGGTGGTTTCCGTGAACTACCGCCTGGGCCCCCTGGGGTTCTTGGCTCTACCTGCCCTGGCCAAGGAGGATCCCAAGGCGGTGGGGAACTATGGGCTTTTGGACCTGGTGGAGGCCCTCCGCTTTGTGCAACGGTATATTCGCTATTTCGGCGGCAACCCCCAAAACGTCACCCTCTTCGGGGAATCCGCCGGGGGCATGCTGGTCTGCTCCCTCCTCGCCACCCCGGAGGCCCAAGGGCTTTTCCACAGGGCCATCCTCCAGTCGGGTGGGTGCCACCAGGTGCGCCCCTTGGAAAAGGACTTCCCCTTCGGGGAACGGTGGGCCAGGAACCTGGGCTGCTCCCCGGAGGACCTGGCCTGCCTCAGGCACCTTCCCCTATCCCGCCTCTTCCCTCCTGAAGAGCCCAAGGCCCCTCCCGACATCACCGCCGCCGTCCTGGGCTTCCCCCTTTCCCCCTTCAAGCCCCACCTGGGGGCTCTGCTCCCGGAAAACCCCTTGGAGGCTTTGGGCCAAGGAAGGGCCCGGGGTATCCCCCTCCTGGTAGGGGCCAACCTCGAGGAGCTTGCCTTTCCCACCCTGGCCTGGCTCCTGGGGCCCAGGACCTGGGAGGAGTTCAGCGGAAGGCTTGCCGCCCAGGGTATTCCCCCAAAGGAGCGGGAAGCCTTAACGAAGGCCTACCAAAGGCGTTTTCCCGACTCCCGAAAGGCCTGGGGAGAGGCCCAGACGGACCTACAACTCCTCTGCCCCTCCCTGAAGGCCGCCAGGCTCCAGGCTCCCTTCGCCCCCACCTACGCCTACCTCTTCACCTTCCGGGTCCCAGGCTGGGAGGGACTCGGGGCCTTCCACGGCCTGGAACTCGCCCCCCTTTTCGGAAACTTCGAGGAAATGCCTTTTCTTCCGCTCTTCCTCAGCGCCGAGGCCCGGGAAAGGGCCGAGGCCCTGGGAAAGCGCATGCGCCGCTACTGGGTGAGCTTCGCCCGAGAAGGGGAGCCCTGGGGCTGGCCCCGCTGGCCCACCTACGAGGAAGGCTACCTCCTCCGGCTGGACGAGCCCCCAGGCCTCCTTCCCGATCCCTACGGGGAACGATGCGGTGCCCTCGAGGCCCTGGGGCTACTATAGGAGCATGAAGGCCCGCGCCACCTGCCCCCTGGACTGCCCCGATGCCTGTAGCCTCCTGCTTACCCTTGAAGAAGGAAGGCTCTCCCGGGTGGAGGGGGATCCCCGCCACCCCGTCACCCGAGGCTTCGCCTGCGGCAAAACCTACCGCTACCCGGAAAGGGTAAGGGAACGCCTCCTTTACCCCATGCGCCGGGTGGGGAACAAGGGAGAAGGCCGCTTTGAAAGGATCTCCTGGGAGGAGGCCCTGGAGGAAATCGCCGAAAGGCTTAGGGCCATCCTGGACACCCACGGGGGGGAGGCCATCCTCCCCTACCACTACGCGGGCACCATGGGCCTTGTGGAAAACCAGCATCCCCTGGCCTTCTTCCGGGCCATAGGGGCGAGCGAGCTAGAGGAAACCATCTGCTCCACCGCGGGAAGCGCCGCCTGGGAGATGACCTATGGTCCCAGGCTCGGCCCCGACCCGGAGGAGGTGCCCGAGGCCCGCTACATCCTCCTTTGGGGCATCAACAGCCTCTCCACCAACAGCCACCTCACTCCCTTTCTTAAGGAGGCGAGAAGGCGGGGGGCCAAGGTGGTCCACATCGACCCCTACGAGAACCCCACCAGCCGATTCGCCGACGAGCACATCAAGCTCCGCCCGGGAACCGACGCCGCCTTGGCCTACGCCCTGGCCCACCTGCTTTTCCGGGAAAACCTGGTGGACTGGGAATACCTCAAGGAGGCCGCCACGGGGTTGGAAGCCTTCCAGGAGGAGGCCCGGAAGTGGCCCCCAGAAAGGGCCGAGGCCCTCACCGGGGTGCCCAAGGAGGCCATAGAGCGGCTGGCCCGGGAACTGGGGGAAGCCAAACGGGTCTTCCTCCGGGTGGGCTACGGGATGACCCGGCACCCGGGCGGGGGGAATGCCCTAAGGGCAGCGATCCTCCTTCCCGCCCTTGTAGGGGCCTGGCGCTACCCGGGATGCGGGGCCCTTCTTTCCACCAGCGGGGCCTTTCCCCTCAACAAGCGCTTCCTGGGGGGAAGGCATCTTCTGGAAGGATCCCACCCCCATGAGGGCTACTTCCGTCCCAACCCCAGGGTACGCCGGATCAACATGAACCAGCTGGCCAGCGCCCTCACCCGGCTTGCCCCCCCCATCCGGGCCCTCTTCGTCTTCAACTCCAATCCCCTGGTGGTGGCCCCGGACACGGGAAGGGTCAAGGAAGGGCTTTTGCGGGAGGACCTCCTCACCGTGGTCCTGGAGCAGGTCCTGACGGAAACCGCCCTCTACGCCGACTACCTCCTCCCCGCCACCTTCTTTTACGAGCACCCCGACCTTTACACCAGCTACGGCCACTACTACCTCTCCTGGAACGAGCCCCTAACCGAGCCCGAAGGGGAGGCCAGGCCCAACACCTGGGTCTTCCGGGAACTGGGGAGGAGGCTTGGCCTAAAGGAACCCACCCTCTACTGGACCGCGGAGGAGGTGGCAGAAAGCCTCCTGGATGTGGACCACCCCTACCTTGCGGGCATCAACCTGAAGAGGCTTAAGGAGGAGGGGTTTGTGAAGCTCAACCTCCCCAAGCCCTTCCTGCCCTTTAGAAAGGGCCCCGTACGCTTTAGCCCACCCCCTGAGGTCATCCCCACCCAAACCCTCCCCGGCTACCCCTTGATCCTCCTCACCCCCCCGGCCCACCGCTTCCTGAACACCACCTACGGGAACGTCCAGGCCCTGGTGGAGGCGGAAGGAGGCGAGCCCAGGCTTCTCATCCACCCCAAGGACGCCGAGGAGCGGGGGATCACCGAGGGCATGCTGGTCTACATCCACTCCCCCCAAGGCAGGGTGGTGCGCAAGGCCAAGGTGACGGAGGCCCCCATGCCGGGGACGGTGGTCCTCGAGGGCACCTGGTGGGAAAAGTGGGCCCCGGACGGCAAGGGCATCAACCATCTCACCGCGGAAACCCTCACCGACTTAGGGGGCGGAAGCACCTTCCACAGCACCCCGGTGGAGGTGGAACCCCTCCGCCTGGCCTGATTTGCGCCTGGGCTAGGGTTTTGCTAGGCTGGTTGGGTGCAGACGGCCAAGCCCCTTAAGCGCGCGGTGGCCCTGGCCGCCTGGAGCGAGGAAGGGCTTCTCTTGGTGAAGCGGCCCGAGGAGGACCCCGAGTTCGCCGGGGCCTGGGGCCTGCCGGCGGTGAGCCTTGGGGATGGAGAAGGCCCGGAGGATGGGGCCCTAAGGGTAGGCCGGGAGAAGCTGGGAGCCGGGGTGGAGGTCCTCCGGCCCGTGGCCTTCGGGGTGGAGGAGCGGACCGCGTACACCCTGGAGCTTTGGGTGGTGGAGGCCAGGCTTCTCGCCAGGCCTGAGCTTCCCGAGCCCAAGCCCGGCAAGACCTACTACCGGGCCTACCGCTTTGGCCGGCCCGAGGAGCTTAGGGAAGCCGCCCGGCAAGGCTCCTTATGCAGCCGCCTTTACCTGGCGGTGAAAGGTCTCTGCCCGTGACCATGGAAACCCTGGTTCTGGTCAACCTGTTCCACGAGCTGGCCCTGAAAGGGGAAAACCGCCCCTTTTTCCTGAGGAAGGCCAAGGCCCATGTAAGGGAGGCCCTTAAGGGCACGGCGGCCCGGTTGGAGGCGGAGTGGCCCATGGCCCTCCTCTTCCGCCTGCCCCAGGAAGCCTGGCCCAAGGCCAAGGAACGCCTGAAGGACACCCTGGGAGTGGAGGGCTTTGCCCGGGTCCTGCGCACTCCCCCGGATCTAAAAGCCCTCGAGGCCGCCCTGGAGGAAACCCTTGCGAGGGAACGCTTCGAAAGCTTCCGCATCACCGCCAAGCGCTCCGACAAGACCTTCCCCCTCACCTCTCCCGAGATCGAGCGCCTCCTTGGGGCCTTCGTGAAGGAGAAGACGGGAGCCAGGGTGCAGCTCAAGGGAGCGGAAAGGGAGTTGGTGGTGCGCATCCTGCCCAACGCCGCCCTTTTGGAGGTGGAGCGCCACCCGGGACCGGGAGGGCTTCCCCCCGGGGTTTCCGGAAAGGTGGTGGCCCTCCTTTCCGGGGGGATTGACTCCCCCGTGGCCGCCTACCGCCTCATGCGCCGGGGAGCGGAGGTGGTCTTAGTGCACTTCCACCCCTTCCCCCTTCTCTCGGGCCAGAGCCGGGAAAAGGCCAAGGCCATCGCCGAACGCCTGGCCCGCTTCCAACACCGCATCACCCTCCACCTGGTTCCCTTCAGCGAGGTGCAGCGGCAGATCATCCTCGAGGCCCCCAAGGCCTACCGGGTGGTCCTCTACCGCCGCTACATGCTCCGCATCGCCGAGGCCATCGCCAAGGAGGAAGGGGCCTTGGCCTTGGCCACCGGGGACAGCCTGGGCCAGGTGGCCTCGCAGACCCTGGAGAACCTCCATGTGGTCAACCAGGCAGCCACCCTTCCCGTCTTCCGGCCCTTGATCGGCTTTGACAAGATGGAGATCAAGGCGGAGGCGGAGCGCATCGGCACCTACGCCATCTCCATCCTCCCCGACGAGGAGTGCTGCACCCTTTTCGCCCCCAAGCACCCCGTGACCCGGGCCCAGCTTTCCGTGGCCTTGGAAACGGAAAGCCGTTTGGATACGGAAAGGCTCATCGCCTTGGCCCTCGAGGGCCGGGAGGTGGTGCGCTACACCTGGCCGGGGCAAAAACCCCTACCAGAGGCTCAGGAGAAGGCCCCTATAATGGAGCATGGACCTCTTGACGGCTAAAGCCCTCCTGGAAAGGGGCGAAACCACTCCCTTGGCCCTTTTGGAGGAAGCCCTGGAAAGGGCCCGGGCCTTCCAGGACCGCAACGCCTTGGCCTACCTGGACGAGGAGGGAGCCAAGGAGCAAGCCAAGCGGCTTACGGAGGAGCTAAGGCAGGGGTACTTCCGCGGACCCCTACACGGCATCCCCCTCACGGTAAAGGACCTCTTCCCGGTCAAGGGCATGCCCACCCGGGCAGGAACCCGGGCCCCCCTCCCTCCCCTTCCCGAGGAGGCCCAGGCGGTAAGGCGCCTGAGGGAAGCCGGAGCCCTCATCTTCGCCAAAACCAACATGCACGAGGTGGCCCTGGGCATCACCGGGGAAAACCCTTGGACGGGCCCGGTGCGCAACGCCTTAGACGCAAGCCGCCAAGCCGGGGGAAGCAGCAGCGGAAGCGCCGTGGCCGTGGCCTTGGGGATCGGCCTCGCCTCCCTGGGCTCGGACACGGGAGGGTCCATCCGCATCCCTGCCGCCTTCAACGGGGTGGTGGGCTTCAAGCCCTCCTACGGCCGGGTAAGCCTGGAAGGTGCCTTGCCCCTCTCCCGCTCCACCGACCACGCGGGGCCCATCGCCAAGACGGTGCGGGACGCCCACTTCCTCACGGAGATCCTGGCCGGGGAAAGCATCCCCCTCGAGGGCCCGCAAAACCCCACCTTCGGCGTACCCCTGGACTTCCTGGAGGGCCGTCTGGGGGTGGAGGTGCGCAGGGCTTTCCAGAGGCTTCTAGAGGAACTCCCCTCCTTGAGGGCCGAGGTAAGGGAGGTATCCTTACCCCTACCCGGGGTCTATGAGGTCTACACCCGTCTGGTGCGCTACGAGGCAGCCCGTATCCACGAAAAAGCCTTAAGGGAACATCCGGAAGGCTTCTCTCCCCAGGTGCGGGAGGCCCTTATGGCCGGGCTTTCCCTCACGGAGAAGGATTACCGGGATGCGGTGGCGGAAAGGGAGGCCCTGCGCCTCCAGTTGGTGAAGGCCTTAAGGGGGGTGGACGCCCTCCTCCTCCCCGCCCAGCCCCTTCCTGCCCCCCCTTTGGGCACGGAGGAGGTGGAGCTGGAATCGGGCAGGAGGAGCCACCGGGAGGCCTTCATCACCCTTACCCTGCCCTTCAGCCTCCTCGGGGTGCCCACCCTAACCCTCCCCTTCGCCCGGGTGGAGGAGATGCCCGTGGGGCTCCAGGTGGTGGGGCCCTACGCGGAGGATGGCCGGGTGCTGGCCATTGGAGGCTGGCTCGAGGCCCGGCTAAAGTAGCGCGTAGAGCAGGCCCAGGGTCAAGAGGGTAAGGGGTAGCCCCAGCCGAAGGTGCTCCATGAATCCTATCCCCACCCCTTCCCTTCCCGCCCCCTCGGCCACGATGAGGTTGGCCACGCTGGCCAAGAGGGTCAGGTTCCCCGCCAGGGTGCTTCCCCCAGCCAGAAGAAGCCAGTCCCTGGGCTCTTGCACCAGGGGAGCCAGGAGCAACACCGCAGGCACATTGGAGATGAGCAGGGAAAGGAGGGTGGCGGCCAGAAGAAGCCCTAATGGCGTGGTGGCCAAGGGCACAAGAAACTCCGCCAGGCCCAGCCTTCGTACCCCCTCGGTGACCATGAAGAGGGCGGCGAACATCACCAGTAGCTCCCAGTCCACCCGCAAGAAGTAGCGCTCGGAGCGTAGGCGGCGGGTGAAGAGGAGGATGCCTGCGGCCACCAAGGCCCCCTGGGCCATGGGGTAGCCCAGGAGGAAGGCCAGGAAAAGCCCAAAGGCCACCCAAAGCCCCTTGGCCAACAGGGGGCGGTGGAGCCGGTAGCGCAAGGGGGGGATGGGGGGAAGGGGCTTTAAGGAGCGTACCTCGGGGTAGAGGAGGGCCAGGAGAACCACCTGAAGCCCCAGGCCCAGCAGGGCCACGGGCCAGAGGTCCGAAACAAACCCCAGGTAGGAGATGCCGGATAGGCTCGCCACCACGATGTTCTGGGGGTTTCCCGTGGGGGTCATGAGGCTTCCCGTGTTCACCGCCGCCATGAGGGCAAGGAGGTAGGGCACGGGGTTCAGGCCCAGGCTCCGGGTTAGGGAGAGGACCAAGGGGGTAAGGAGAAGGGCCATGGTGTCGTTCAGGAAAAGGGCGGAAAGGAACCCGCTTCCAAAGGTAAGAAGGAGGAGAAGGGCCAAGGGAGTCCTGGCCAGACCCAAAAGCCTCTCCGCCGCAAGACCAAAGAAGCCCGCATAGCCCAGATGGGCGTTCAGGACCATGATGCCGAAGAGGAAGGTGAGGGTTTGGGCGTCCAGGGCCTGCCAGGCCTCCCGGAGGTCCAAGACCCCGAGGAGCACCAGAAAGCTCGCCCCCACCAGGGCCACCCCCGCCCGGTTCATGCGGTAGCCGGGAAGCCCTCCCAGGGCCAGGCCCAGGTAGGTGAGGAGGAGTACCAGGAGGCTAAGCCCCTCCCGTATCTCCTGGGAAAGCTCCATACAGTTTCTCCTCCAGCCGGGCCTTCACACGAGGCCACTCCTCCCGCAGGATGCTGTAGACCACGTCGTCGCGGAAACGGCCATCCGAGAGAAGGCGGTTCCGCCGCAAGACCCCTTCCCGCACCGCCCCCAAGGACTCTAAGGCTCTTTGGCTTCGCAGGTTCAAGGGGTCCACCTTAAACTGCACCCTTTCCGCGAGGAGCACCTCGAAGGCGTGGCGCAGGAGGAGGTACTTGGCCTCCTTGTTGGCGGGGCTTCCCCAGAAGGGTTTGAAGATGAGGGTACCGATCTCCAGCTTGCGGTTTTGCGGATCCGGGGCGATGACGGAGATCCGCCCAGCCAGCTCCCCTCCCAGGAAAACGGCCCAGTTAACCCGGCCAGGCTCGGAAAGAAGGGCCTCGAGGTGAGCCCTTAGGTCCTCCGGCCCCCTTACCCTATGGCTCATGTGGCGGTAGACCTCGGAGTCGAACTGGGCTTGGAAGCCCGGAAGGTGGGAGAGGGTTAGGGGCTCCAAGCGGACATACCGGCCCTCGAGGCTCTGGGGAAAGGACCACATAGGCTCATTATGCTGGGGTTTGTGGAAACCCTGAAGGAGCTTCTTTCCCTCCTCCACCTTCCCCACCGGGGAAGCGCTACCCCCCTCGAGGCCGAAGCCTTCCGCCGCTTGCGCACCTTTTTGGAAGAGCGGGGCCACCGGGTCCAAACCCTTCCTTTCCGGGGGGTCAGAAGCTACGGGTGGGAACTTCTCGGCATCAGCCTCCTCCTTGCCTTGGCTCCCCTTTCCCCTTGGCCACCCCTTCTGGGAGCCTTGGCCTTTTTCCTTTACTTCAACGGGTTTAGGCCTTGGAGCTTCCTTCTAGACCGGCATCCCTCGCAAAACCTCCTCGCCTGGAAGGGGCAAGGGGAAAAAGCCCTTCTCCTTATGGCCCACGTGGACACCGCCAAGACCTTTTTCCTCTACCACCCGCAAAGGGTTCGCCGCTTCCGGGAAAGCTTCCTCCTGAACGCCCTACTCGCCTTCCTGTCCCCTCTTCTCGCCCTCACCCCCCTCAGGTGGCCCATAGGCCTCTACTTCCTCATCCAGGCTGCCCTCCTCCTCCACCGGGAGCTAGGGGCTCCTTACGTGGAGGGGGGAAACGACAACGGAAGCGGGGTAGCGGTGGCCACGGCCCTTTTCCTGGAAACCAAGCCCCCAGAGGGCTGGCGGCTCGGCCTCGCCCTCACGGGTTGCGAGGAGGTGGGGGCCCTTGGGGCCAAGGCCCTGATCCCGCATCTTCCCCCAGGCACCCTGGTCCTTAACCTGGACAACGTGGGCCGGGGAGAGCTTTTCTATGCGGAAGGGGAAGGCATGCTCCTTTATGTTCCCTACCGTGGAGCGCTCTTGGATGCGGCCCGAAAAACCCCAGGAGCCCGTCCCCTCCGCTACCGCCTGGCCTACTTCGACACCCTGCCCCTGGCGCAAAGGGGCTTTCCCTGCCTTTCCCTGATACGGCTGGAACAGGGGGTGCCTCCCGAGTGGCACTGGCCCACGGATACCTTTGCCCGTTTGGACCAGGGAGCCCTCGAGGGCACCCTGCGCTACACCCGCACCCTTTTGCAAAGGGTCTTCCACGGGGTAAGCTCTTGACAAATGTTCCGCGTGGGCATCCTGACCGTATCCGA
>ERZ511473.1260-NODE-1260-length-23587-cov-12.835815_pt1 | contig 23587 bp, 22 predicted proteins | sample MGYA00374947_ERZ511473 | MGnify/ENA primary metagenome ERZ511473 (study PRJEB26303, sample SAMN06343854) | sediment metagenome | isolation source: hot spring sediment | place: Canada: British Columbia | collected 2012-09-26 ... | reverse complement strand
CCTCTGGGGTGCAGGGGGAGGAAGGCGCGGAAGTCCCTTGGGGTTATGCCCTATGGAGGTTTTGACGTGTACATAGGCCGAGAACTATAAAAGTTCACCCAGGGTCGGCGCGATGCCAGCATCAATTTCAAATAGCCAAGCCTCGAGGTGGGGCAAGACCTCAGACAGATCTTTGTCGCTTACCGCAAAGATTCGGAAAAAGCATGCTTCTTGCCCTGATGGGTAGACAACGGGTAGAACCAGGAGGATGAGCTGAGTGTTAGGGGCGAGAAAGGGGCTCCTATCCCAGAGATCGGCCTTAAAAAATGGGGGCGTAGCCTCTTCTATGTCACATGGATCTCCCGACGGCTTCCAACACGGGCCCTTATCTCTGTACCACTCCTCTAAATTAACCTCTGCAGGCAAGGTGAAGGCGGGGAAATCAAGCACATTAGGGTCCTCTTTCGGGGCATACCAAACAGGTCTGTAGTCGTTTACAAATAGCCGCTTACCGATTTTCCGAAACACACCTTCCTTCATAACCTCACCTCCCAAAAAAAAGCGGAGGTATTCGCCAGGGCGAACCTCCACGCTAGGATTATAACCACGCCAGGAAAAGAGTTTGCTGGGCTTGCCTTGCAAACCTCGTCTACGGTATACATCCTAGCGCCATGGGCAAGCGCGGCTTTCCCCGGCGAGAACCGAGCCCCAAAGAGGTCCTCACCCACTGCCTCCGCCTCGCCCAGGAGGTGGCCCCTCCCACCCCCACGGGCCGAAGGGGGAGACCCTGGCGCTACTCCCACGCCCTCTACCTCGCCCTCCTCCTCTTCCGCGCCTTCTACAAGCTCACCTACCGGAAAACCGAAGCCGTAGTCCAAGACCTGATGGAAGACCCCTTCCCCTCCCACCAGTCCCTGGCCCGCTACGCCCTCAAGCACCTGGACCCCAAACTCCTTGAGGCCCTCCTGGAGAGGCTTTCCCGGGAACTGGAGGCCCATCTCGCCCCGGAGTCCTCGCCGGAAGGCGAAGCGGCTTCGGACGAGGCGCCGGCACACCTGGCGGCGCTTTCCCCCCCTCTACCTCATGGACACCACGGGGCTGGCCTACCGGAGCAAGGACCGGCTTCTCCGCTTTCGTCGGGGGAAGGAGGTGCGGCGGGTGCGGGGGCACGCGCGGCTTCTGGCCCTGATGCGGTGGGATAGGGAGAGGCGGCTCTTATGGCCCTGGGGTGGAGTGGTGGGGGAGGGCTACGCCCCGGACCCCCGGCTTGGGTTGGGGGGGAGGTGCTGAGGCGGTTTCCTCCTTCCCGGGGGTGGCTTTTGGCGGACGCGGGGTTTGACGGGAAGGAGGTGTGGGGGGTTTTGGGGGAGGCGGGGGTGCGGCCGGTGATCCGGCTTCGGGGCGGGGGCGAGGCCAGGGAGGAGGCGCGGGTGCGGGCGCGGGAGGGGTGGGACCCCGAGGTGTACCGGTTTCGCGGGGTGGTGGAGGGGGTGTTTGGGGGGATGAAGACGCGGCTGGGTGGGGGGTACCTTTGGGAGCGGAAGCCTTGGACGGCCATGGCGCGGGCGCTTTTGGAGCTCATCGCCTACGGCCTTAGGGTTCTTCTCTCCCTTCTCCCGCCCCCTCCGGGGTACAAGGCAATTTACTAGGCAAGCCCAGAGTTATGTGTAAGAGTCTGTGTACGGGGGGCATACCGCTCCTGAAGCATCTCCCTCAGCAAGATCCGCAAGGTATCCTGGTCCACGGGGCACCTCCTCGTGCTAAGGTGTGCCCCCCTATTAAACACGGGCCCTTACACATAAATCCTTACACGACTGCTTAAGGTATAGGATTTCAAATGCTTTCGCCCTTTGGAGGCGAGGAAGAGACAAAAGCAATCCCCCTCGAAGAGGAAATCCTTCTCGCCTGGCGCGTCTTTTCCGCCGCCTTGCCGCCCAACTTTCTCGCCCCCGTGAGCGCTTCCCTACACACCCTGGTGAGAGAGGCGGAGGGCAAGGAAGGGGCCGAGCTCGAGGCGTACGCGTGGGAGCGTCTGGAAGAGCTCGCCCGGACCTCGGTCGTCAAGGACGCGATCCAGAGCTTTTTGGAGGTGGCGGCGGAGAAGCCCGAGGTCCTCCGGGCGGGGCTTTTGTGGTTCAGGACGTGGAATCGCCTCTCCCCGGAGGAGCGGGAAGCCCTTTACAGGAAGGCCGAACGGTTCAAGCCCACGGCGGAGCTCGCTTCCAAGGCCTCCTTTCTCCAGGGCCCTCCTCCGCCCCCTAAGCCCCTTTCCCCTTCCGTTCAAGCCGCCCGTTCTTCCCCGCCCCGCTTCACTCCCACGCCCGAGCAGGAGGAGGCCGTGCGGGCGTTCCTCTCCCGCGAGGACATGAAGCTCGTGGCCGTGGCGGGGAGCGGCAAGACCACCACTTTGCGCCTCATGGCCCAGAGCGCTCCTAAAGAGCGCCTTCTCTACGTGGCCTTCAACCGTTCCGTGCGCGACGAGGCGGAGCGCACCTTCCCCGGGAACGTGGAGGTCCTCACCCTTCACGGCCTGGCCCACCGCCACGTGGTGAGGGGAAGCGGGGCCTACCAGAGGAAGCTCGCGGCGAGGAACGGTCGCGTCACCCCGGGGGACGTCCTCGAGGCCCTGGAGCTTCCCAGGGAACGCTACGCCCTCGCCTACGTGATCCGGAGCACCTTGGAGGCCTTTCTCCGCTCGGCCTCGGAGGTGCCCACTCCCGCTCACATCCCCCCGGAGTACCGGGAACTCCTCCAGCGCCGCGACAAGGACCCCTTCTCGGAGAGGTACGTCCTCAAGGCGGTGAGGCTCATCTGGAAGCTGATGCAGGACCCCGACGACTCCTTTCCCCTCTCCTTCGACGGCTTCGTCAAGATCTGGGCCCAGGCGGGGGCCAAGATCCGGGGGTACGACGCGGTCTTGGTGGACGAGGCCCAAGACCTCTCCCCCGTCTTCCTGCAGGTCCTCGAGGCCCACCGGGGGGAGCTCCGCCGGGTCTACGTGGGGGACCCGCGCCAGCAGATCTACGGCTGGCGCGGGGCGGTGAACGCCATGGACAAGCTGGATGCCCCGGAGAGGAAGCTCACCTGGAGCTTCCGCTTCGGCGAGGACCTCGCTCGGGGAGTGAGGCGGTTCCTGGCCCACGTGGGCTCCCCCATCGAGCTTCACGGCAAGGCCCCTTGGGACACGGAGGTCTCTCTGGCCCGCCCCGAACCCCCTTACACCGCCCTCTGCAGGACGAACGCGGGGGCGGTGGAGGCCGTCACCAGCTTCCTCCTCGAGGAGGGGCGGGAGGGCGCGAGGGTCTTCGTGGTCGGCGGCGTGGATGAGATCGCATGGCTTCTTCGGGACGCTCACCTTCTCAAGGTGGGGGGCGAGCGGGAAAAGCCTCACCCGGAGCTCGCCCTGGTGGAGAACTGGGACGAGCTCGAGGAGCTCGCCAAGGAAGTCAACCACCCCCAGGCCCGGATGCTCGTCCGGCTCGCGCGCAGGTACGACCTCCTGGAGCTCGCTAGGCTTCTGAAGCACGCTCAGGCCGACGAAGAGGGGAAGGCGGACCTCGTGGTCTCCACCCTCCACAAGGCCAAGGGGAGGGAGTGGGACCGGGTGGTGCTCTGGGGGGACTTCATCCCCGTGTGGGACGAGAAGGTCCGGGAGTTCTACCGCAAGCAGGGGGCCTTGGACGAGCTCAAGGAGGAGGAGAATGTTGTCTACGTGGCCCTCACGCGGGCGCGGAGGTTCCTCGGGCTCGACCAGCTGCCGGACCTCCACGAGCGCTTCTTCCAGGGCGAAGGGCTCGTGAAGCCCCCTTCGGTCTCCCCGCTTTCGGTGGGCGGGGCGGGCGTGAGCGCTGACCTTCTGCGGGAGTTGGAGGTGAGGGTGCTCGCCAAGCTCGAGGACCGCTTGAAGGAGGTGGCAGAGGTCCTGGCGGCCCTCCTCGTGGAGGAGGCCTCTAAAGCAGTAGCAGAGGCCATGCGGGAGATGGGGCTCCTCGGAGAGGAGGGTTAGCCTTTCCCCTCGCTCTATGTGCACGCTCTTAGTGCCCGTCGAAACGTAGGGCCCCTCCCTTGGGGTGTGGGGGAAAGGCGCGGAGATTTTGACACACACAAAGTCTCCCACTCCGGAGCTGCCGCCGAGACCTCACCTCCGGGAATCCTTCAAGGCCCTGCTCTTTCTCCTCCACGGCCCCAGCAAGGCCAGACCCAGCACGGCCGGACCAAGTCTACCCTGCCCCCTCCTGTTCGCCGAACCGCTACCCTCGGTTCATCCGGGCCATACAAGAAAAGTGCGCAAGGAAAGCCCGGGATCAGGAAGAACCGGAGGGAGGCGAACATCGAGGCCGCCCCCCTCCTCCGGCCTTCCAGCCCCTTGAAGCCTCTTACACGCGAAGAAAGGCCTACCGTGCCGTGGCTACCCTCCCAGGATCCAGCGGAGAATCCTCCAGAGAAGCCCTTTGGGCTTGGCCCGGGAAGGCTCGGGCTTGGAGGCCTGGATCCCGGGGACGATGGGCCCGCCCTTTCTCGCCCACTCCAGAGCTTCCTTAGCCCTGGCGTCCACCCACCTCATCTCCGGGGTGCTGAGCCGGGGCTTGTAGCGGAAGGTGACCTTCAGGAGCCCCCTGAGCCTGGCCACGCCTTCCAGCGCCCGGTTCAGGTCCTGCCGCCCGTTGCGCTTCCCGTTTTGGAGGTGCTCCACCACGGACTCGTTGTCGCAGAAGAGGGTGACCTGGGTCCCGGGGCCCAGGGTCACGAGGACCACCTCCAGGGCCAGCTTGACCGCCATGACCTCCGCCAGGGTGGAGTCCTCCACGGGGAGGGAGAGGGAGGCGGAAAACCTTCCCCCGCCCTTGGCCTGCACGAGCCCGAGAACCGCCAGACCACCAACGCCCCTCTCGGTGTCCACCGAAGCGTCCGTGTACACCACTACCGGCTTGCTCACCTTCTTTCCTCCTTTCTCCTGCCGGCGAAAGAACGAGGCGGCCGGTTTCCCGGCCGCCCCTCTCGCCCAAGTTCTTCGCCTACTCGCCCTCGGCCAAGCCCAGGAAGGCCTCCAGGGCCACCAGCTCGTAGAGGTCGTCGCTCTCCTCCAGGGACTGGGTGAGGCCAAAGGCGGCGAGATCGTTGGGGCCAAACCGCCTCTTCAAGGCCCGCTTGCGGCGCTTCAGCGCCTCCCGGACCAGGGCGGGGGCCCACGGGGGGAGGTCCAGGTCGGGATCGTGGAGGGCCTCGAGGTGGTCCCAAAGGGCGGTGCACACTAGGAGAAGCGGGGCCAGCGCGGGGTGCTTCTCCCAAAGGCTCCTCTCCAGGAAGCGCCGGAAGGCCTTCATCTCCTCGTAGGCCTGGCTGGGAAAATCCAGGGCGTAGAGCTCAAGCCACCCCTCCACCACCCGCCTCAGGTCGTCCTTGGTGAGCGGCACCAGCCTGGGCTCGGAGGCGGCGTCCTCCCGCACTCGAAGCTTCAAGAGGGGTTCGTCCTCCGCGAGGGGGAGGCGGCCAAGCAGGAGGCGGAGGAGGTGGAGCTTCACCCTGACCCGGCCCTCCAGAAACATCCCGGCCTCCTGTTCCAGCTCCTGGAGGGCTTCCGTCAGGCTCCACCAGTAGGCGAGGGGCGCCTCCGCAAGGGCCTCCAGAACCTCCTCGGGAAGCTCCGGCCCCGGGAGGAGGTCCACCTCGGCCTCCGCCTCCGAGGCCTCCCCGGGCTCGGGGTCCTGGTTCAGCACCCCGTCCGCCCAGTCCAACCAGTAGCGGTACTCCTCCAGAGCCTCCCGGTCCTCCCAGTCGAGGTCTTCTTCGATCTCCCAACCCATGTCGTCGTCCCAGAGCATGCTTTTCCTCCTTTCCGTTGAGAAGGCCGCCCGGCCTTCGGCCGGGCTAACCGCTTCCCCCTAGGCCCGTTCCAAAGGGGGCTTGGGGGGGTACCCCCCCTCATCAACCTCCAGGGGCCGTTAGGCCCACCCTTTTACTTCTCACTTCATTCCCTTTTCACTCCTTGGTCTGGGGCGGCCCTTCTGGGCCGCCCCGTGTTTTCTTAGCTTTTTTTATGGGGTGTGGGGGAAAACGAAAAAACCCCGCTCAGAACAGGATTTTCACGCGTTTTTCGCTTGAATTATGAAAGGGGGAAGAAACCTACCCTTTCTTAAAGAAGAGCCCTTCGCCCTGGCTCAAGAGCTTCTCCCGAGACTTCCACAAACTGATGTTGCCCCGGGCCCTAGACTCGGGAAGCCCGAGCTCGTCCGTGAGGTAGCGGAAAAGCTCCTCCTCCGAGAAAATCCGCCCGCCGAAGCGTTCCCGAGCCCTCTCGATGTACGACTCCCTGGACCTCTTGGAGGCCCTTTTAACCCCCTTGGCGCTTGAGGCGCTGGCCCGGCGGAGCCCCCTCACCCGCACCCGCAAGACCTCCTCCACCTCCCGCCAAACGTCGCCCCGGCCCCTCTCGTAAAGGAGGAGGCCCCAGTCCTCCTCCCCCTCCCGCCTGGGCTCGAGGCGGAAGATGTGGTCGGCGTTGGCGGCGATGGCCCCGGAGCCCCGGGGACCGCTGTTACCCTTGGTGGCGTGGTGGATGACCACAAGGCCCACCAAGGGCTCCCTCTCCGACGGCGAGATGGCCCGCTTGAGCCGGGCCATGACCTCGTCCATGGCCTTGGCCTCGTTCTCGCTCTGTTGGGGAGGAACCAGCTTGATAAGGGAGTCCACCACGACCAATGCAGGGGCCTTCTTCTCTTCGGCCAGACGCTGAATGGCCTGCAGGGCGCGCTCCAGCTCCCTCACGTCGTTGAAGGGAAGAATGTGCTCGGTGAGGCCCTCGGCCCCCAGGGTTTGGGCGTACTTCCTCAGGTGGGCGTACCGGGTCTCCGTGGCGTGGTAGAGGTAGAAGCGCAGGTCCAGGGGTGCCCTCACGCGCCAGGACCTGGAGCGCACCGCATCGCCCCCGTCCTCGTTCGGTGAATCCGGCGCGGCCCTCTCCCCATCGGGCCAGCCCAAGAGGGCCACCGCCGCCCGGCTCTTGCCCACCTTGGCCTCGCCGTAGAGGAGGGCCACCTCCCCGGCGAGAAGGACGCCGCTCAAGGCCCCCCCTTGCCAGACCTGTAAGATCGGCCTGGCGCCCTCCTCTTTGTCGCGCCGGCTCTTGAGTCTTCGGAGAAAAGAGCGGGCTTCCTCAAGGGTCATCCCGCCAGACGCCTTCGCCGCGGACAACTCGGAGGTGGATCCCATCTTGGAACCCCATGATATCCCGGGGAAAAGAGGCAGGCATTTAGACTGTAACCGTTATGAAGCCGAATGGGTCACCCCAGAACCCCTCCCCTGTGACCCCAGATCAGCTCCTCAAGAATCTCCAGTCCCTCCTGACCAGAGAAGTCTTCCGCCGCCTTCGGGAGGAAGGGCCCTACCTGGTTCAGGGCACCTTTGCCAACCATTCCCAGAAGGCATGGGGGAACTTTTACTACGGCGACTTCAAGGGAGGATCCACTTCCATCCGCTGCAAGGTTCCCCTAGGGATCACCCTCAGGGAGGGAAGGAGTTACGTCCTCTCCGTGACCCCGGAACTCGCCCCTTCCAACAAGGGACTTCCCTTCGTCTTCCAGGTAGAAGCCATCCACGAGGAAGCGGAGGCCTCCCCTACCCCGGAGGTCCGCTTGCCCCAGAGGAGCCGGGAGAAGGTGGACGTACGGGGATTTCTTATGGGCCTCCTCCGCAAGGGGGAAACCCCCGCTTTAGCCCTGGTGCTGGGGGAAAACGCCATTGTCCACAAGGACGTGGAGGTCTCCATGGGAAGCGCCCGGGACCGCTACCGGGTGGACCAGAGGCGGGTGAGCCTCGCCAACCCTGGGGCCGTGGCAGAAGCCCTCGCCCAGGTGGCGGAAGGGCCCTACCACCTGGTGGCCCTGATCCGGGGAGGAGGGGATCCGGAAGACTTAAAGCCTCTGGACGGCCCCGAGGTGTGGAACGCGGTGGCCTCCTGCCCCAAGCCCATCGTGGTGGCCCTGGGCCATGCGGCGGACACCCTGTGGGTGGAGGCCCTGGCGGACGAGGCCTTTCCCACACCCACAGCCCTAGGGCACTTCCTCAAGGAGGTGGTGGAGGCGGTGGAGCGGGAAAGAGAGGCCGCCAAGCTCTCCGATCTCCTGGAGCGGGCCCAGGAGGAGGCTAAGGCGGCGAGGACCGAACGGGATCTGCTGAAGGAAAGAATAAGGCGGCTGGAGCAGGAGCCCGCCCGCCTGGTTCAGGAAATGGACCGCCTGAGGCGCGGCCTTGCCCTGTGGCGGGGAGTTGCTCTCTTCCTCTTGGCTGCGGCAATCCTCCTTCTCCTCGCGAGGGGATGAAGCACAAAGGGCCCCCGGGGTGGAGGGGATTCCGAGGGAAGGCGGAAACGCCTATCGGTGGCGCAATTCTCCGCCAAAAAGCAACTCACCCTTGAACCTCTCCCCTCTTTGGCCCGGATAGGGAATGGGAGAAGCCGTGGCGAATCCGGCCGGGTAGGCTAAGAAGGTGGGCTTAAGAGCGCTCGGGCTTCTCCCCTGGTTGCTCGCCCTGGTCCTGGCCCTCGCCCCGGAGGGCAGGCTCCAGGGCCCGGTGGCCGTCCTCCGTGTGGTGGACGGGGACACGGTGGAGCTTCAGGGCCTAGGGCCCGTTCGCCTCATCGGGATTGACGCCCCGGAGAGCACCTACAACCACCGCACCGCGGGCCCCGAGGAGGTGAGGCTCGGCCTCGAGGCCAAGGCCTTCCTCGCCCGCCTGCTCCAGGGGCTCCAGGGGAGGAAGGTGTGGGTGGAGCTGGATGTCCAGGAGCGGGACCGCTACCGGAGGGTGCTGGCCTACCTGTACCTGGAGGACCCCCGGGGGGACTGGATCCACGGGGGGAGGCGGTTCCTCCAGGTGAACCTGGAGCTGGTGCGGGCCGGGTGGGCCGAGCCCTACACCGTGCCCCCCAATGTCCGCTACGCCGCCCTCTACCTCCAGGCCGCCCGGGAGGCCCGGGCCAAGGGGGTGGGAATGTGGGGAGGGGGGCAGGCCTCGAGGCCCCAAGGCCCCGCCCCGGACCGGAAAGGGTGCGACCCCGCCTACCCCACGGTGTGCGTCCCGCCGCCGCCCCCGGACCTGGACTGTAGGGACATCCCCTACAGGCGCTTCAAGGTTCTGCCCCCGGACCCGCACCGCTTTGACCGGGACGGGGACGGGGTGGGGTGCGAGTAACGGAGAAGGCAAGGGACGCCCAAGACCCAGAGCCAGGCACCGGGATGGGTTCCGCTCCCCTCAGGGAACGACCGCGCACGCCTCCACCGAGGTAGGGCTAGACCGAGAGTCCAGAGGCGTGATCCGGAGGCATACCTCCTCGCCCGCCAGCCCCCTGAGGGGCACCAGGGCAGTATAGAGGGGCCGGGAGTACTCGCTGGTGAGCCTAGTGAAAGGCAGGGAGATGGGCGTGTTCCCCACCCTGCCCTCCAGGGCGTACTCCTTCGCCCAGGTCCACTCCCCGTAGGTGAGGAGGAGGGTCTCCCTACCCGCCGGATCCAGCCGGAGGAGGGTCGTCTGGTCGGGGTAGCGGTAGCAGGCGCGGGTGTAGCTAACCTCGTAGGCCTCGCTGCCCTCCACCTGGAAGGTCACCCTCTCCGCCTGGAAGCCGGGGCCAGGGCAGGCCTTGGCGCGGAAGGTCACGGTGGCCGAGCCGCCGGCGGGGATCTCCTGAGAAGCCAGCTCGGCGCTTTGGAGCCACCTCCCCTCCAGGACCACGCCTGTGACCCGGGCGTCCACGGCCCCTACGTTGAGGAGTTCCTGGGGGAAGGTGTAGTCCGTGGTGTATGTGGTCTGGTGGAACCACCACCTGAGCCGGAGGAGGGGGGTGGCGTAGTAGAGGCGCGCGGCCTCCACGTCCCCAGGGCTCAGACCATCCTTCTGCCCAAGGCGCTCTGGGGGGATGCCGTTCTTGGGCAGGATGGTGTAGCCCCCGTTCTTGGAAAAGGCCTTGGCGTGGTAGTGCATGACGGAGTCGTAGTCGTAGGCCTGGTAAAGCTTCCCCCGCCCACCGATCTTCGCGAACACCCTCCAATACTCCTCCTGGATGTTCTCCCAAAGGATCTCCACGTACGCGTCCCGGTCGGCCCGGCTCTGCTCGTGCATGAAGCCGAGGGCGTGGAGGATCTCGTGGACCACGGTGCCCATGGAGGGAACCCCACCCTGGCCGCAGTAGACGTCCAGGTCCTGGGCCCCTCCCCTCTTCCCCAGGACCGACCAGCAGGTTCCCGGGACCCCGTCGCTGATGAAGCGGACGTAGTCGGCCTCGGTGGTGCGCGGTACAAAGCGGATGAGGGTTTTCTCCTGAACGTGGGCCAGGGCCTGCTGGATGACCTCCCTTTGCATCTGGCTCACGCCGGGGTCCACCTCGTAGGGCACCACCCCGTAGGGCCAGAGCCGCCCCCAGGTGAGGGGTTCCAGGGCGAGGCCCTGGGGGGTCAGGGCCTCAGGGCGCGCAGGGGCCCGGGGGACCAGGATGTCCCCCTGGACCACCACGTACCCAGGAGGGGCCCAAGGAACCCTCTGGCCCTCCACCTTCACCTCGCTCCCGTCGGGAAGCATGAGCCAAACCGGTTCCCAGGTGGGGGCCTCCCGGGAGACCCTAGGGGTAAGAGCGCACGCCGCCAAAAGCACAGAAAGGGCCGTCCACGCCGTCCAACGCCTCATCGCCTACCTCCCACAACCGGCCACGCACGGCGCGACCGCCAGGTGAAAGAGGGCGGTGCGCCTGAGGTTGCCGAGGGCCACCGTGAGCTCCGTGGGGGCGGAGAAGTAGGTCCAGACCTCGTCCGGATCCGGCCCCTGGAGCTCCAAGACCAGTCTCCCCTCCTGGGACCTCTCGGGAAGGAAACGGTACTGGACCTGGTCCACCCCGGTACCCACGAGCCGACCGGAGAGCTCTACCCCGTACGCCCCGGGAGGCGCCGAAAGGCCCCCCATGAGGACCAGCTCCACAACCAGCTCCGTCTTAGCCCCGGCGGGGACGACCACCGGGGAAGGAAGCTCGCCCAGCTGGAAGTCCCCCACGATGGGGGCAAAGGAGGCCTTCACCCGGGCATCCTCGTTAAGCACGAGGGCGCAGGCCCCAAATCCCGAGCAAGCCTCCCTCCACCCCGCAAAATAGTGCCCCTCATCCGGAAGGGCGGTAAGGGTCAAGGAAGTCCCCTTGGGAAACTCCCAGGTACAAGGGGTCCCGGAACGACACGCTCTCGAGTCCGCCACCACCGCCCCGTTGCCCTCTAACTCAAGGGTCAGGGACACCTTCTGAGGAAGCAGGTTTGGGAGCCCCCCGCCGCAACCCGCAAGGAGGCCGGCTCCAAGGGCCAGGAGGGACCACCGGGCAAATACGTGTGCGGCTTTTCCCATCAGCTCATGAGCATAACCCCCCGGCGGGAGAAAACGTGTTCGTTTGACCCCGCCCCATCCCCAGGGGCAGCCAGACCGGTAGCAAGGCGTTTAGGGGCGCCCACAGGGCTTCCCCACCCCGCCATACCTGTGTCTCCAAACCCCGCGGGACCCAGCCAGTCATCGGAGGAGCACCCAGAGGAAAAGGAGGACAAGCGCCCCTAGCCCCAAGGCCAAGTACCGCCACGCGGTGAGGCTCCTCCTGAGCCGGGCGAGCTCCTCATGAAGCCCTGGGGAAGAGGCTGTGACCTGGAGCTGGCTAACCGTATCCTGGAGGTTCCTGATCTCCCGGTCTTTCTGGGCCAGAATCTCCGCGTTGCGCTTGGCGAGTTCCGTGAGCTGCTGGATCTGCTGCTGTTGCTGCTGGATAAGGCCTTCCTTCTCCTTGGACTCATGCACCTCCCGGGCCAGGTCTCTGAGAAAGGTGCCGAAGGCGGTGGGGGTGGGGAAGGCAGCGTCCGCCAGGGCCTCCACCCACAGAGTGTCCGCCGCGTGGCCCACAGCCACTATCACGGGCTTCTGGCACTGGGCGATGGCCTGCCAGATGGGCTCGCTGTCCAGCACCTCCAGGTTAGCGCGGCCGCCGCGGATGAGGGCCACGGCGTGGTATAGGCCCTCATAGGCATCCCGGAAGGCCTGGGCCACGGCCTGGGGGTCGGTGAGGGGAACCCGTCGTTCGTCCAAGCGGTAGTAAGCCCCAACCTCCTGCAACGCCCCCTTCACGTCCTGGTCCACGATGGCCGTCTCCCCCAGGAGGACCAAGAGGGCAGGGGTTTCCCCTTTCCGGAGCAGATCGGCCAGAAGCCCCCGCACGTCCATCTTGGGGCGTGTGCGCTCGGGAAGGCGGGGAAGAGCTAAGGCTGGCCCCTGGCCGAGTTCTTCATAGTCCCCCACGGTAAAGAGGAGGTCGAGCCTTCCGGTTTGCGCCTGGGAAAAGCCGGGGATCACGGCCATGCGGTAGAGGTAGCCCTCCTTGAGCTTGCTGAGCAAGGCGGTGGGCACCTTCAGCTGGACCCTCCCGGGTCGTGTAAGGATTTATGTGTAAGAGCCCGTGTTTAATAGGGGGGCACACCTTAGGACGAGGAGGTGCCCCGTGGACCAGGATAATCCATGGAGCCGCGCTCAAGCAACGGGGCAACAAGGGGAAAGGATTATCGAAATGTAGTCGTAATCCTTGCTGCGTTCCATGAATAGGATATGTTTTTCCGCGAATTTGGCCTTATCCCATGTACCATCGTCGTACCGCAGGCGAAGTTCGTCAAAAGGCGTGGCGGAAATGATGTAAGCGTCCAAGGAGACATCTGGCCGTCCGCTACGGCGGGCAATCTCCGGGCCCAACTCGCGAAGCCTTTCGTGCAAGCGTGCTTTGTCGTCGTGGATGTAGGCTTTTGCGTGCAACATGCCGTGAGGCTCAACGAACACGATGCGCTGTGTCTGGCCGTCCAGCACCCAAAGGATAAAGTCCGGATAGAAGCCCCGTTCCTCAAAAAAGCCGATCCCTTTGCCGCGGCTCAGGTTGCGAAGTAGGAACACTTCCTTTCTGGCCAGGGAACGGCCTTTTTCAGCTTCCCAGTACGCCTTCAGGTCGCGCACGAACCGTACTTCGCTTCCTTTTAGGGCCGGCGGGACGCTCTTGAAGGCGTCGACCTTCTCCACCAGCAGGGGCAGGTAGAGGTGACGGTCGAACACAATACGCGGTAAACCGTGATTCTCTTCCCCGTAAAGGCGATCGGCCTGGTCGAGAAGTTCCCGGATGGCCTGAATGAGTTCCGCGTTGGAGCGCGGCACCTGCACGATATAAGCGGGGCGCTTCTCGTGGACCACATCGCGGTTAAAGGCCAGGTTGGGGTCATTTTCATCCAGTGGCCGGTATTCCATCACCCGGGTTTCCCAGCGTTCCCTGTGGCGCCGATAGAACGCATCCATATATTTGCACAGGATGGCTTTTACGGCCTCCTGAAGGCGGATGCGGTCGGCGAAGGAGCGGGGGCGAATGACCGCCTCGTCAGAAATCAGGGTATAGTCCATCTTGTCCAGGAGCTGGCGTGGGGTTTCCGGACGGATCACCAGGTTGTTCCAGCCCCTGCGCGCCTTGTAGTCCAGGAGATCCAGATAGACCTTCTGCCAGTCCACCAGGGCCAGACTTGCTTCCGGTATGCGGCGCGAGGTTCCGCTCTGGTGGGTGGCGGTCTGAACGCCATGGACTGTGCTTTCCAGGGTCTGCACCCTGACGGAGAAATCCACTCGCACCTTGATGTTCTCGTCCGCTTCCAAAGTCAGCCAGACATGCTCGTGGAAAGCTTTGTCTTCAGGGACGCGGGGTACGACCAGGCGTTTGTTAAGCGCGGGGTTGTTGATCCGGGTGAAAAGGGGCAGTTCGACGACCGGTTCGGTCTCCACCCCTTCGCGTTCCAGGTATTCCCGGAACTGGGCCATATAGTTGGCGCGGACGGCAAAGATGTTGAGCGTTTCCAGGATCCGGATGTGTTTCGGATGTTCTCCCGGCAACGCATCGCTTCGCTTGAGGCTGAAGTCCTTACCCTTCAGGCGCACCCCACGGCCGAAGAGCTGGATGATCAGGGATCCCTCGCGCTTGCCGATGTTCAGGAGACCCATGCTGGAAACCCGCCAGGAGTTCCATCCTTCCATGAATTTTCGGGCGCCGACCAGGATATGGATGGGGGAATCGGGGTCGTGGATGCGGTCAAAGAGGGAGCCCCGGATGGCTTCTTCCTCCAGCGTGATGTCCGGTGCCTGTTTCTCCACCAGTTTTGTGAAGGCCGAGGTGTCGCCGATATAGATCAAACCGAAATATTCGTCCGCTCCGGCGACTTTTAGGCCAATCTCCCCCTGGCTACTGCGGATGTGGGCGAGATGGAGCCCGCCCCCTGCCGGCGCATGGAAAACGCGACGGAGAATGTCGGCATAAAGCACAGGTCCCGTTTCACCCTTTTCGCGAAGATACGGGAAACGCTCTTGAAACACATCCGCACCATCGGGTGCCCGCAGGCCGCTCCTGCCTGCGAGAATCTTCCCGATGGTTTTCTCCGCCCAGGTACGGTTGTTCAACACTTTGTGGATAAACTGGGTTACGGTGAGTACATCGCTGACGGTCAATTTCTCGTCCTTATTGAGGTCTTTTTTCCCTTTTACAACTGTGCTGCCCACGAACACCCAGAGGGGTTTTTCCAGGTTGTAGGGCCGCAGATCATCGCCATGCTCCTCATACAGGCGCAGTTGTTCATAGAAGGCAAGCAGGTTGCCCAGGAGCAGGACGCTGGTATGTTCCTCGTCAGTATCATCCCGCAGGTTGAGGATGCGGAAGTCCTTACCAAAGCCATCGCCGTAGAAGTAGCGGTAGGAATAGTCGAAGACAATAGCCTTGCCGTATTCCTCTGTCAGTTCATCATTCTTGGCAGCTGAAAGCGCCTGTCCGAAGGTCGCGCTGTACTCAAAAGTAAAGCCAGTTTTGCCCAGAGCATCGCGATACTTACGCCAGGCTTCACCGCCCGAACCCTTGTGTCCTTCGTCCACAAAGATCAGGTTGCGCCCTTCAAAATCCTCCACCGGCACACTCACACCGCCACCGCGCTTTTCCTCCACCAGTTTGGTGATCTCCAGCACCTGCACTTCGTTCGGCTTGCGGAAAAGGCCACTCTGGTTCAAGTCGAAGCGCTGCGCCGGGATGCCGGAGAGCGCCAGTTCCCGCAGGTGCTGTTCGGAGAGCCCCTCGTTGGGGGTAATGAGCAGGATGTTATCCAGCGGTTCGCGGTTGTAGTGCAAATACTGGTAGTAGTTCAGGTGAAGGATGAGCGTTTTTCCGCTGCCGGTGGCCATCCAGTAGGCGAGTTTCGTCAGATCGTCTTCGGTGAAGGGCTCGTCCTGGGGATCGCCAGGGAGCTTTTGCGCGTTGCGTTCGGCCACAAAGGTGTTCAGGTCGGCCAGTAGTTGCGCCCTGTGGTTGAACAGGCGGTCCAGAAAAACCTCGGTGTACAGCGCAGCCAGGTGTTGGAAGTAGCGAAGCGTAATCGGCTCCGGCCGGTGGCGGTTGATGCGCTCCAGGTGCAGACGGATGTTTTCGTCGTAGCGGGCCAGGTCCTCTTCAGGGATGCGGAGTTTGTCCCCCCGGGCGAGCAAGTGGTAGTAAAGGTAGCTGTGGCCATCGGGGGCGTAGCCTTCGGCTACCTCCCTGCAGTCTTTCAGCAGAGCCTCGTTGCTCTTGTAGCCAAACAGGTTGTTGAGCCAGGCCAGTAAGACCAAGCGTCGCTCTAATTTGGTATAAGTTTGAGAAAATTGTGTGGTTCTCATAGGATGCTACCTACTAATCTTTATCAGATGTTCTATTAATGATGCAAAATCTCTCAAGAACCTCACGTAATGGTAGGTTTTTTTCGTATAACCTACCTTACGCCCCTCAACGTAGTCCCCAGCCCTATATTTTCTCTCGTAAACCTCACTGCCGACATTCTCCAGGAAATCCCACATAATGCATTTAATACAGGGGAAGTCAATCCAATGGACCACAATTAACTCAGCATCAGGATAGCGCTCTTGTGTATGGAGCACTTGTCTTTTCACTTTTTCAATATCCAAAGTCAACGAGCCGTCGTAACAATCTGTAGTATTGGATACATATTTTCGGGCTTTAATGAAAGGCGCATTATGGTACTTGATTTCTAACAGGGCAACAGTTTCCCCAGATTTGTCCTTAACGCCAATGTCAGGCAGCCTCATATCTTCCTCGTTTGCTAAGAATGCTTCTATACCTTTTGAATTGAAAAAATCGACAAAAGGTTTCTCTATTTGTGCGCCAGTAACTACATCAGCCTTCTTGTCTAGGTTCGACCTTGGATGTAGAAAAAAACGAGTGCACCTTTCGCACACCTGCTTCGATCCGTTTATTTGTTCCCACAAGAGCTCTTTAGAAGGGACCTCTCCTTGACCTTTCATTTTTTGATACATCACTTCATAACACTCATCATTGAACTCATCGTAAGTCATTGTCGTATCAAACAACACAGTCCCAATCTGCTCTCGTATGGTATCACGCACCCGAGCCACATACCGAATAAATTCCCTGTAAAGCTCTTGACTTGTTTGCATCATCCTTCCTCCTACTAGATTCGCCTATTCGATCTTCGCCAGGACTAGGGATTTCATAATCCCATCCAGCGAGCGGGCACCGGGGATGTAGGAATCGCCGTTGACGAAGACCTCGTCGACCCCTTCGGTCAAGCTCTGTTCGGCCACGAAGCGAGCATCGCGTTCGTAATCTGCCTGCACCCAATCCTTCGTCTCCCGCCAGATAACGGCCACCCTGCGCCCGTTGCGGGTGGTGCCGCGGTGGATCAAATAGCGCCGGTCGCCGTCGTAGAGCACCTGCCGCCGTTCCACATCCAGGCCGATGAGATAGGCGAAGGTTTCAGGCAGGTCCACAGGCTGCTCGCGGGTTTCGCCATCGCGGTAGATGCGCAGTTTGTAGGAGAAAGGTGATTGCAGTTTTTCCACATCCAAGAAGGTTTCGCTCTTTTTGCTATCCCACCTGAGCATATAGCGCAGCAGATACTCGTCGCCGAAGAACTCCTGGGCTTTCTGGCCGCTTTCCTCGTCGAAAGTAATGTTGTTCAGGGCGTCTTCATAGGATTCCAAGCGGATGACCTTGACGATGCGTGGCCCACGCTCAAATTCCTCACGCGTGGCCATCCGCTTCGGCTTGCCATCCTTCCACTCCGGCGTAAAGGTCACCTTCTTGATACGCCGCAAAAGCACGGTGTTAAAATACTCACCCATTTCCACCAAGATGAACTTCCGCCGACTGCCGTCCTCCCGATTCAAATTGATCACCGCATGGCCCGTGGTACCCGAGCCAGCAAAGTAGTCGAGAACGATGTCATCGTTATTTTCGGTTGCTGCGCCAATCAATTCTTCGTAAAGAGAAACCGGATGACTGTAGGGAAACGTTATTCCTAACGCATCAGCATCATGCTTCCCTCGCTTCGAGTTTTTCAGGACAGATGGCATTTGCCTTCTCGATTCCTCAGTAAGAAAAACCTTGCGTCGCGGCAATACTTTTTCATCGGGGCCAAACAATATCTCCCCTCTTTCAAGTAGTTGGGAAAGTGTTTCTGGCGACCGCGACCACCCATTTTTGGGAACCGGGCAAGGCTTGCGTGTTACTGGGTGGATAAGTGGCTGAAAGAATTTGTTGTCTTTCCGGGGTTCGGGTGCTTCAAGGGATACGCTTTGATAAACTTTTCCGTTCTCATCGAGATATTGATAGGCTCTTTCTCCACCACTCAGCCCAGGATAACTTTTAATCCATTGAGAAAATTCTTTCTGCGCCTCTGGCGTAACACCGCCATGTTTCTCTATAATTTCCCGAGCTTTGTTAAGGATCAATACGATATTTTTCCTTCGCAGATAAATTGGGGATTTGGCAAATGTTCTCCAACAAACGTACTCGTGTTGCGTCGCAATCCCCCTTTTGCCCAGCATCGGGTTTTGCTTGTCCCACACTACTGTTCCAGCGTCAGGTATGCCCAAGCCGTCAAGCAATATTTTTAGTCGTTCGTACTCGTTTTCATCAATGTGGATTTGCAGGTGGCCAGCGCGAGATAAAAGAGGAATAGCCTGCACAATCCGATTCTCCATCATGGCCAACCAAGTGGAGTGCTGGTAACTATTTCTATAAAGAAAACCGCTTGTTTGTGTATTATATGGGGGATCAATATGCACACACTTCACCCGTTCCCGGTACTTCTCCAGTAGAAAATTGAGTGCCTGCCAGTTTTCGGAATGCACCAATAGGCCGTCTGTCATTTCGTCCAGGTCATCAAAATGCGCCGACAGGCGGTCGGTGAAGTCTTGGGGGAAGTGGCGCGTGTCGAGCACCAGCGTCGGGTGCGCTTGCAGGAAGGCAATGCGTTCCTTCTCGTTTTTTGGCAGCTCGATAGTGAAGAGTTCCTCCCATTCCCGCCACTGCGCTTCGTTCTCAGCGATCTCCGGATAGAACTCCTCCGGGATGTGCCCTACGGTGATGCACCAGAAGGTCTCGGTGACGAACTTCTTCTTCTCCCACAGCGCCTTCTGGAAGTCTTCAATCTGCGCCAGGAAGTCGATGATGTGGTTTCCGATGCGCTTGATCAGGCGCATGAGCTGAAACCAGCCTTCGGCCAGATTCTCGCCCGCGGCCTCCAGTTCGTCCAGGTTCAGGACCTCGTTCTTCAGGTAAAAATCCAGTTCGCGGGACAGGAAACCCTTGAGGTCCTTGTGGATGAAGAAATCGCGGGTGTTGCGGGCGGTGTACTGGCGCAGGTGGTGCTCCAGATAAGAAACGGGGTTGCCTTTTGCGTCCCGGCGGCGTTCGGCAGAGAGGGCGGCCAGGGCCTCAGCGTTCCCCTTGAGCCGGGAAGGGATGGCCTGTAGCGCTTCTTCCAGAATCTTCTCCTGCTGATTTTTGTTGCCGTAGGTAATGTCCTCCTGCTCGGTCAGGGGGCGGTAATGAAAGGGAATGGTGAGCGTCCGGGTTTCGGCGTCCCAGGTGATGTCGTCCAGAACGGGCAGGAAGAAGCGCTCTTCGCCCTTGACGTTGTTCACTTCCACATGGGCAGATCGGAGTTTGAAGTGCACCGTCACGCCGTTCGGGGCTCTCCAGGTGTAGTTCGTGAAGTGCTCGGCGGTCTTGACATAATACTGGTCGTGGTTGGCCCAGTAGAGATACACCTCCTCGCCGTTGTAGGGGATGGCATATCGCTCCTTCTTTGAGTAGCGCCGTTTGGAGATAAAATCGCCGTCCTGATAGTAGCGGCTGAAGAAGGTGTAAAGGTGGTTGTAGACTTGGGCTTCCAGCGCCTCGGTGGGCTGGGCGTGGACAGCCTTTTTGCGGGCTTCCAGGTATTCCTGGCCCACCTTCGTGGTGTGGTACAGATCGTCCAGATTCCCATCCGGGTCAATCGCGTTTTCGCCTAGCGTTTCAATAACCCTCCGGCGGGCTTCTTCCAGCGCCCGCTGCGCCCGAGCTTGCTCAGCCAACGCGCCCCGTTGTAGTTCTTCGGCGATGGTCTTGGGTAGCTCCTCCGTAATCCAGCGCTCGATAACCCGCCGCTTATGGTTCATGATGCGGTAGATGCCGAAGTCTAGGTCGGCAAGATCAAATTGGAAGAGCTCTTGGAGCAACTTTTGGAACTTCTTTCTTGCGTCCATGAACTCTGGCCTCCTTCCGGCCGAACCTCTCGGTTACCCCGAGGGAGGTAGAGAAATGCGGAAAAGCCCCTCCCGCAGGGCTTTAGCAAAGTATAAGGAGACAACAGCCAGGGTCAAGCTTGTGTCGGCTTGCCTAGTAAATGACCTTGTACCCCAGAGGGGGCGGGAGGAGGGAGAGAAGAACCCTAAGACCGTAAGCGATGAGCTCCAAAAGCGCCCGCCCCCCGAACCCGTCAGGGGATGTCGGGAGCTGGGGGTAGATGGCCAGGCTCTTGATCTCTACCGGGCTGCTGTGGCATCCTGGTGCCAGGAGGTGATGGGGATGGCCGAGAACCGCAAGGTGGGAATGAATGTGAGGTTCGACCCGGCACTTCACGACAGGCTGCGCCGAGTGGCCTTCGAGCTGCGGCGCAAGCAGGCCGACATCGTCAGGGAGGCTCTGCTAGTGCATCTGGAGCGCTTGGAGGGCAAGCTGAAGGATGCGAAAGGCTAAACCACAGACCCCGGCCGCTCCTACCGGCCGGGTTCTAGAAAGGAGGTAAAAGGTCCGTGGGCTTGGTACCCAGTGACACTATCTTCGTTGGGGGAGGAGCCATGCGTAGGCAGGTCCTAGTTAGGGAGGTCTGCCCCGAGTGCAGGGGGGACGGGTACATCGTTCACCCCGCGTGGAAGGAGTATTGGAGGGCACACCGCACCCTGGATGAGCGCGCCCTGGATGAGCGCGCCCTCCGGGAGTGGTTCTCCCAGGAGGGCTATGGGGAGATCCCCCCAGAGGAGGAGGAATGCCGCGTGTGCGGGGGGCGTGGACATGTGGAGCGGTGGGTGGACATCCGGGAGGTGTGCCATGCGTAACTGGCGCACCGCCTGGTATGAGCGTCACCCCGACGGGCTCGTGGGTCGCCTCCGGCGCCTCCTTCAGTCCCGCCCCGAGGCCGCCCACGCCCTCATCGCACGCTTGGAGCGGGAGGGGTGGACGAGGCAGGCGAAGAGCTCCTCGGGGGGGGAAGTCCCCGAGGAGCCTTTGCCGTTCTAGGGAGGTGCGTGATGGCGAACGAGCTGGCAAAAGCGACTCAGGAGCGGATGGCTGTCCTGGAGAAGGTCGTGGTGGAGGGTGACCTCTCCAAGCTCAGCCCGGCGGAGAGGGTCATCTACTACCGCAACGTCTGTGAGTCCCTGGGCCTCAACCCCCTCACCCGCCCCTTTGACTACATCGTGCTCAACGGGCAGCTCACCCTCTACGCCCGCAAAGACGCCACGGACCAGCTCCGCCGCATCCACGGCGTGAGCGTTCGCATCGCGAGCCGGGAGTTCATTGAGCCCCTTGGCCTCTACGTGGTGGTGGCCCGGGCCACCACGGCGGACGGGAGGGAGGACGAGGCCATCGGCGCGGTGAGCGTCCGGGGGTTGAGTGGGGACGCCCTGGCGAACGCCATCATGAAGGCCGAGACCAAGGCCAAGCGCCGGGTAACTCTCTCCATCGTGGGGCTTGGGTGGACGGACGAGTCCGAGGTGGACTCTATCCCCGGCGCTCAGGCGGTCCGGGTGGACCCCGAGACCGGGGAGATCCTGGACGCTCCCGCCCGGCCCGCCCCCGCCCAGCCTGCCCCCGAGGAGAAGGAGAGCGCAGAGGTTACGGCCAAACAGCTCAGGCTCCTCGCGGTCCTCATGGGAAAGGTGGGCCTTGGCCGCGAGGACGCTCGCCGCTACGTCTCCTCCCTCATCGGGAGGGAGGTGAGCTCGGCAAAGGAGCTCACCAAGGAGGAGGCGAGCCAGGTCATAGACCACCTCCAGGCGCTTTCCTCCTGGTTTGACGCCCTCGGGGTCCCCGAGGACCTGCGCCGGGAAGTCATGACCGACGCCGCCCGGCACGGGTACACGTTTGACTCGGAGGAAACCCTCCGGGTGGTGGTGGAGGGCTACAAGGCTACCTAGAGCAGGGAAGGGGGCTGAGCCCCCTTCCCTTTAAGGAGGAGAGATGCACCGGTGGAACCATCACATATGGGGCAACCGCGAACTCAGCGCGGCGGAAAAGCTGGTCATGCTGTACCTCCTTGAACGGGCCAACAAGGACGGCGTATGCTGGCCGTCCTTGAACACCATCGCCCGGGACACGGGGCTGACCCGGCGCGGGGTCATTGGCATCCTCCGCCGGTTGAGGGACGCCGGGTATATCACTTGGGAGAAAGTCGGCCAGACGAACACTTACCGCGTGGCCGTGGACCGACTGGTGAACGAGGTTCACCAGGTAGTGAACGAGGTTCACCAGGGTAGTGAACCAGGTTCACCAGGGGTGGTGAACCAGGTTCACCAGGTAGTGAACGAGGTTCACCAGGTAGTGAACGAGGTTCACCAGGTAGTGAACGAGGTTCACCAGGGTAGTGAACCAGGTTCACCAGGGGTGGTGAACGCCGTTCACCCAAACCATCCAATAGAACTATCCACTGAACCACCCATAGAACCACCCATAGAACCACCCAACAACAACTCCCCCCTTTATCCCCCCCCAAACGCTGCACCCCAGGACCCCCCCTCCTCGCCGCCAGCTGTAGCCGTTGGGGGGGAAGCTCTTCAAACCCAAAACCCCCAAACCCCTAAAGCGGCACCTAATCGAGAAAGCGAGGTTTTAGCTCTGACTCAAAATCTCCCGGCCGCCGGCGCTGGACCCGTTCCAACCATGACCCCCGATGAGGCCAGAACCGCCCTTCAGGAGCGCATTCCTCAGCGCATCCCCCCGCCGCCGCAGGTGCCGGGCGAGATGGTGCGGGAACTGCGGGAGGCTGGGCTCTGGGAGCGGTTTAGCGCTCTCCGGCGCTATGCCCGCGACACCCGGGCATGGCACGAGTGGCTGGCCGGCCCCGTGGCAGCCCAATGGCGGCGGCTAGGTAGCGGGTTTGCCCCGGCCCTCCGGGGGGCCCTCGAGGGTATGGCCTCCCGCCCTGACCTGGCCCGCCCACTCATCTGGCTGGAGCGGCAGCTGGAGCGGGCCACTCCTCCCCCACCGCCCCCGCCGCCGAAGACGCGGGAGGAGGAGCTGGTGGACCAGGTGGTGCGGGCCCCGACCCTGGAGGAGGCCGTCGATGCGTTCCTGGAGTGGGCGCGGGAGGTGAACGCCAATGAGCGACCGGTGGCATGACGGGCTGGGGCTAGCTGAGGACGCCATCCTTATCGACCTAGGCGCTTGCCCCTGGTGTGGGGAGTACGTGGTGGAGGTGGCCCGGAACGGCCGGGCGGCGGGGCGCAAGCCGCCGGATAGGTGTTGCTTGCGCGGGACCCTGGCCGGGGTGGCCCGCATCCGGGCTGGCATCGAGACCACCCGCAATCCGGAAGAACGCCGGGGGTTAGAGATGGCCCTTTCCGAAGTCATGCGGCATTTAGCTGGAGCGGTCGGGGCGGTGAGCCGGGAGCAGGTGGTGTCTGCGGCCCGGGAAGTGGAGGGGCGCTACGCCCTTCGGGCAGACTGGAACGCCATCCTGGCGAGTATCGGCAAGGGGAGGTAGCCGTAGCCATGCGGTGCGTGAAGTGCGGCAAGGTGGTCAACTACTGGCGGCGCTCTGGTCTCTGCAACGGATGCGGCCCCTTTTCGCCAGAACGCAGGCAGCGCATCCGCGAGAGTTTGGTTCGGTACTATGCCGAACACACCTACGCCAGCGTGGGCCACGGGGAGCCCATGGGTCCTGTTGAGCGGGAGCGCCTTCTGCGCAATGTGGCCCGGCTGAACCCGGGGCTCCTCCCGCGGCTAATGGAAGCGATGGAGCGCTGGGAGCAGTACCGCCCTCCAAGGTTAAGGGTGGCTTTTGGTACGGCTGCTTCATAAACTAAGCGTCCCCCCCTTGAGGCCTAGGCCTAATGGGGGGGCCTTTCTGGCTTGAAGAATACCATATCTTTCCGCCCCAAGTCAAGCACTTGTAATCGGTCAACAGACTTGACTTTTATTCACTCTTACCCTTTACTCGTTCCATGACCCTACGCGAAGCGCTGGCTGGCATTCCTGACC
>ERZ511473.1259-NODE-1259-length-23600-cov-4.591889_pt1 | contig 23600 bp, 20 predicted proteins | sample MGYA00374947_ERZ511473 | MGnify/ENA primary metagenome ERZ511473 (study PRJEB26303, sample SAMN06343854) | sediment metagenome | isolation source: hot spring sediment | place: Canada: British Columbia | collected 2012-09-26 ... | reverse complement strand
GACACCAACGCCTCGGCCTCGGGAGGGTTCGACGCCGCGGCGCGATCTAGACGCCCAATCGGCCAAGGCGGCGCATCTTGGCCAGCCAGCGCAGCCGCGCCTTGGCGCCGATCGCCTCGACGCCGCCGATCACCGATTTCCGGATCGGCGACAGGCCGGCCAGTCTCAGAACGCCCCTGTCCAGCGCCAGCAGGCCGTGCGACCCGAACATCAGCCTGAAGACGACAGCGGGCATGCCCATGGTGACGACCAGGCGCGCCGACCGCCCCTTCAACTTGGCGCTCCAGCCCCTGGGTCCGACCGTGAAGCCGAAGCCGGCGCGGAAGACCTGCTCGAGCAAGGCCTTCAGCCTGGCCGGCGTCGCCCCCAGCCACAGCGGAAACAGCAGCACCAGATGCTCGGCCCACAGGATGTCTTCCTGCACGGCGACGATGTGCGGCGGCGGCGGGCTTTCGAACTCCCACTGGCCCTCCAGAAAGGGCGTATCGATGGCGGCCAGATCGATCCGGCGGACCCTGTGGCCGGCCGCGATCGCGGCGTCCGCATAGGCTGTCGCCAGGGCGTGGCCGAACCGTTCGGGGCGGCCGTCCGGGTGGCCGAGAAGAACAAGGATGCGTTTGGTCATGCGAAGCTCCCGCCCCGCCTATCGCAGGCCCAGGCCGCCGGGGCCTTGATCCGCCGCAAGTCCGCGAAGCTTTGGCCCTACAGCACCGAGCAGTTGGTCAGTTGCGTGAACCGCTCCAGCGCCACGGTTCCGACCACCGAGGTGCCGAACCGGTCCAGCTCGGGCGACCACACGGCGATGGCGGCCTTGCCCGGCACGATGGCGACGACGCCGCCGCCGACGCCGCTCTTCGCGGGAAGACCAACGCGGTAGGCGAAGCTGCCGACGCTGTCATAGATGCCGCAGGTCAGCAGCAGGGCGTTCAGGCGGCGCGTCAGGCGCTCGGGAAAGATCGTCTCCTCGACGATCGGCGAGAAGCCGCCGGCCGCCAGGGGCAGCATGGCTCGCGCCAGCTGGCGACAGCTCATGGTCAGGGCGCACTGGCGGCAATAGGCGGCGACCACGGCCTCGGGGTCGTGGGTGATCGTGCCCTTGCCGCGCATCAGGTTGGCGATGGCCCGGTTCTGCCAGGCGTTGGCCAGCTCGGACTCCGCCACCGCCTCGTCGATCTCGACCCGCTCGCCGGCCAGGAAGCCCGCGAAGCCGCGCACCAGGGCCGGCGGGTCCTTGAACACGTCCATCAGCTGGTCGCAGATCGCCATCGCCCCGGCGTTGATGAACGGGTTGCGGGGCACGCCCTCTTCCGATTCCAGCTGCGAGAGATGATTGAACGGCGTGCCCGACGGCTCCTTGCCGACCCGGGTCCACACCTCGTCGCCGAAGCGGTTCAAAGCCAGGCCCAGCGAGAACACCTTGGTGATGCTCTGGACCGAAAAGCCCTCGTCGGCGTCGCCGATCACCGCTTCGTCGCCCGAGACCAGCCGCACGGCCATGCCGAACTTGGTTGGCGGCACGCAGGCCAACTGCGGGATGTAGTCGGCGGGCCGGCCCTTGCCGAAGTGCGGCTTCACCAGCACGGCCACCTCGGCCAGGACGTCGGCGATCGAAAGCTCGTCCATCGCCGTCGCCTCCGGATTGGCTAGGCCGAGAAGGCCGCGAAATAGCGTCCGATCAGGGCCTGGTAGATGTTGGCCAGGTCCTGGATCTCTTGCACCGGCACGCGCTCGTCGACCGCGTGCATGGTGGCGCCGACCAGGCCGAACTCGACCACGGGACACAGGCTGCGGATGAACCGCGCGTCGCTGGTGCCGCCGGTGGTCGACAGCTCCGGCACGCGGCCGGTGGCGTCGCCGACGGCGGCCACGATCACGTCGGTGAAGGCGCCCGGCTGCGTCAGAAAGGCCTCGCCGCTGATCTTGCACAGCGCCTCGACGCGGCCGGAAAAGCCTTCCGCGGCCTCGCGGCACTCGGCCTCGATCCAGGCCTGCAGGTCCTTGCCCTGGTGGGCCGGATTGAAGCGGATGTTGATCCGGGCCTTGGCGCTGGCCGGGATGACGTTGGTGGCGGTGTTGCCGACGTCCACGGTGGTGACTTCCAGGTTCGAGGGCTGGAAGCCCTCGTAGCCCTCGTCCAGCACCCGGCCCTGCAGGCGCGAGAGGATGTCGACCATCACCGGGATCGGGTTGGCGGCGCGGTGCGGATAGGCCACGTGGCCCTGCCGGCCGTCCACGGCGATCCAGGCGTTGATGCTGCCGCGCCGGCCGATCTTGACCATGTCGCCCAGCAGGTTGGCGCTGGTGGGTTCGCCGACGATGCAGTGGTCGATCACCTCGCCCTCGGCGGCCAGGGCCTGGACGACGCGGACCGTGCCGTCCTCGGCCACGCCCTCCTCGTCGCCGGTGATCAGGAAGCTGATGGAGCCCGGCAGATCTTGAGGCACGTTTGAAACCGCGGCGACGAAGGCGGCGATGGCGCTCTTCATGTCGACCGCGCCGCGGCCGTACAGCACCCCGTCCTTGATCTCGGCCTCGAACGGACCGGCGGTCCAGGCCGCGTCGTCCCCGACCGGCACCACGTCGGTGTGGCCCGCGAAGCAGAGGTTGGGGCGGGCGGTCCCGCGCCGGGCGTAGAGGTTCTCGATCTCGCCGAACGTCATGCGGCGGCAGGTGAAGCCCAGGGCCTCCAGCTGCCGTTGCAGGACGTCCATCGCCCCTTCGTCGGCCGGGGTCACGGACGGACGGCGGATCAGGGCCTGGGCGAGGGCCACGGGATCCAGCTTCGGAACGGGGGCGAGGGAGAGGCTGTTGTCAGTCATTGTCCTGGCTTTAGGCTCCCCTGGCGCCCGACGCAAATCCGAGAAGACCGCCATGCCCAAGATCGAGATCCCCGCCGCGCCCACCCGCCTGGGAACCGACTATCCGCCGCCCCACGACGCCAAGTGCCAGGGCCGGCGGCGCTGGGTCCTTGGCGACCTGGCGGGGCTCGACCAGTTCGGGGTCAATCTGATGCGCCTGCCGCCGGGGCAGTGGAGCAGCCAGCGCCATTGGCATAGCGCGGAGGACGAATTCGTCTGGGTGGTCGAGGGCGAGGTGGTGCTGGTCGAGGACGACGCCGAAACGGTGCTGCGGCCGGGCGACTGCGCGGGCTTCAAGGCCGGCGTCGCCAACGGCCACCACCTGGAGAACCGCTCCGATCGCGAGGCCGTGCTGCTGGAGATGGGCTCTCGCCGGCCGGACCGGGACACCTGCACCTACAGCGACATCGACATGGTCGCGCGGGCGGGCGAGGACTTCTATCGGCAAAAGGATGGGACGCCGTACGAGGCTGACTAGGGCTGGGGACACGCCCTCGCGGCGTGTCCCCAACTTCAGGACGCGGCGCGCCAACGGAAGGGGACACGCCGCAAGGGCGTGTCCCCAGCCCTAGTCAGGTCGCTCCGGCCAGCACGTCGACGGCGTGCGCCAGGTTCGGCCGGGCCCGAGGCTCGGCGCCGAGACACTCGGCCAGCAAGGCCGAGACGGCGGAGGGCGGAGGGGCTTGGCACCGCTCCAGCAGTTCGCCCAGAAGCAGGCCCCAGGCCAGGATGTCCAGTCGTTGCAGCGGGTCGCCTGGGCCCTCCGGCAGGAACGAGGCCCCGCCGAAGTCGCTGAGCACCGCCTGGCCCCTCGCGCCGTCCCACAGCGTGTTGTGAGCATAGAGGTCGCCGTGCGACAGGCCCCTGGCGTGCAGGTGCGCCGCGCCGGCCGCGACATCGCGGGCGATGTGCAGGGCGACGTCGAGATCCAGCCGCAAGGCCGGATCGTAGACGTCGCGGCTGCAGCTCTCCAGGCTAGGCGGCGCCGCCAGCACGCGCCACGTGGCTGGCAACAGCGGCATCAGCATGCCGTGGGTCTGGTCCGGATGGTCGGCAAGCCGGCCTAGGGCGCCGGTCAGGTTGGGATGATGCCCGGCGGCCAGGCAGGCGGCCATCTCCCGTTCGGGCAGGCCGTCGCTGGTCATGGTGCCCTTGAACAGCTTCAGGGCGACCGAGCGGGTTTCGCCGCCGTCGGTCCAGACCGCCTGATGAACCTTGCCCGAGGCGCCTTTGCCCAGGTGGCGCTCCAGGCGCAAGGCCGACCAGGCGACTGGCCGGCCCGCGGGGGGCATGTCGCTATCGAACCGATTTCCGGCCCAGGCCAGCCAGGCCAGCCTGGGCATCTTGGACAACCAGGCCGGCAGCGCCTCCAGGCGGTTGGACGACAGGCGCAGCAGCTCCAGGCGGTCGGCGTCCGCCAGCGCATCGGGCAGTCCTTCCAGCCGGTTGCCCGCCAACATCAGCTTTTGCAAGGCGGGACGCTGGCCGATCGCCTCTGGCAGGACCTCGATCGCGTTGTCGGTCAGGGTCAGCCAGCGCAGCTTGGGCGGCAGGGCCTCGGCGGGAACCTCGCGCAAGCCGCAGCCGCGAAAGCCGACCTGGCTCAGCGCCCCACAATCCCCCAGGCTGGGCGGCAGCCGCTTGAAGCGGTTGCCCGAGCAGAACAGCGCCCGCAGTTTGGTCAGGCGGCCCAGATCGTCGGGCAGGCTGGTCAAGGCGCCGCCGCCGAGCTCGAGAACCTCCAGCGTATCGGCCAGATCGAAGATCTCGCGCGGAAATTCCGTCAGGCCTTCGCGCAGCCGAAGCTCGCGCGTACCCGCCAGGTCGCCGCGTCGCAGAGCGTCCAGGGTCTGGATCATGGACGCCCCGCCCAAGGCTGGCGGATCAGTCGCGCAACAGGTCGTTGATGCTGGTCTTGGACCGCGTCTTGGCGTCGACCGTCTTGACGATCACGGCGCAGGACAGGCTGGGGCCGCCGTTCTTGTCGGGCAGGCTGCCGGGCACGACGACGCTGTAGGGCGGCACCTTGCCCATGTGGATTTGGCCGGTGGCGCGATCGACGATCTTGGTCGAGGCCGAGATGAACACGCCCATCGACAGCACCGAGCCCTCGCCGACCACGACGCCCTCGACCACTTCCGAACGGGCGCCGATGAAGCAGTCGTCCTCGATGATGGTCGGATTGGCCTGCAGGGGCTCCAGCACGCCGCCGATCCCGACGCCGCCTGACAGGTGGACGCGCTTGCCGATCTGGGCGCACGAGCCGACCGTCACCCAGGTGTCGACCATGGTGGCCTCATCGACGAAGGCGCCGATGTTCACGAACGACGGCATCAGGATGACATTGCGGCCGATGAAGGCGCCGCGGCGGACGATCGAGCCGGGCACGGCGCGGAAGCCGGCGGCCTCGAACTGCGGAGCCTCCCAGCCGTCGAACTTGTTGGGGACCTTGTCCCACCACGGACCGATCGCGCCGCCCATGGTCCCGGCGCGCATGACGCTGTTGGGGTTCAGGCGGAACGACAGCAGCACGGCCTTCTTCAGCCACTGGTGGGTGGTCCATTCGCCGTCGATCTTCTCCGAAACCCGCGCCTTGCCGGCGTCGATCAGCAGCAGGGTCTCCTCGACCGCCGTCCGCACCGGGCCGGTGGTGGCGGTGGAGACGCCGTCGCGGGCCTCCCAGGCGGCTTCGACTTCGGTCTGCAGATCAGCGAGGGTCAGGGCGGCGGTCATCTCAGGCTTCCTTCAGGCGCGCCGAGGTCAGGAACCCGGCGAGGTCGTGCGTACGGTGATGGACGAAATCGGCGCTGGAGGCCGCCGCGTGGGCGCCGACCAGGACGGTGGTCATGCCCAGCAGGGCGGCGGGGGCGAGGTTCTTCTCGCTGTCCTCGAAGAACGCCGTGGTGGGCGGGCCGAAGGCGTGGCGGGCGACGATCTTCTCGAACGTCGCCATGGCCGGCTTGGGCAGGTAGTCGGCGGTCTCGATGGCGAAGACGTCCTCCATCAGGTGCGCCAGGCCCAGGTGGTTCAACACCCGCTCGGCGTGGCCCAGCGAGCCGTTGGTGAACACCAGGCGACGGCCGGGCAGGGCGGTGATCGCCGCCTGCAGCGCGGGGTCGGGCGTCAGGCAGTCCATCGACACGTCGTGCACCTCGTCCAGGAACGCCTTGGGCGCGATGCCGTGGTGGGCCATCAGCCCCGCCAGGGTGGTGCCGTGTTCGTTGTAGTAACGCTTCTGGATCGCCCGGGCCTCTTCACGCGGCAGGCCGGTTTCCCGCGCCATGAAGTCGGTCATCTTGCCCTCGATCAGGGCCATGAACTCGCATTCGGCCGGGTAGAGGGTGTTGTCCAGGTCGAACAGCCAGGTTTCGACGTGGGTCAGGTCGGCGCTCATTTCGAGATCAGCGTACCCGCGCCGTGCTCGCTGAACAGTTCGACCAGCATGGCGTGGGGACGGCGGCCGTCCAGGATGACCACGGCCTCGACGCCGTTCTCCACGGCGTGGATGGCGTTCTCCAGCTTGGGGATCATGCCGCCGCTGGCCACGCCGCTGTCGATCAGACCGCGGGCCTCGGCGATGGTCATCGCGCGGATCAGGTTGCCGTCGCCGTCCAGCACGCCGGCGATGTCGGTCAGCATCAACATCCGCTTGGCCTTCAGGGCGCCCGCGAGCGCGCCGGCCACGGTGTCGGCGTTGATGTTGAAGGTCTGGCCGGCTTCCGAGACGCCGATCGGGGCGATCACCGGGATGTAATCGGTTTCCGAGGTCAGCAGGGCCTGGATGATGTGCGGATCGACCTTGGTCGGCTCGCCCACGAAGCCCAGATCGACGACCTGTTCGAGGTTGCTGCCCGGATCCTTGCGGGTGCGGGTCACCTTTTCGGCGGTGATCATCCGGGCGTCCTTGCCCGACAGGCCCACGCCGCGCACGTCGGCCTCGGCCCCGGCCAGGGTGATCCAGTTGGCGATTTCCTTGTTGATGGCGCCCGACAGCACCATCTCGGCCACTTCCATCGTCGCCTCGTCGGTGACGCGCAGGCCGTCGACGAAGGTGGACTTGACGCCGGCCTTGTCGAGCATGCGGCTGATCTGCGGACCGCCGCCATGCACCACGACGGGATGCACGCCCAGCAGCTTCAGCAGCACGGCGTCGGCCGCGAACAGCTTGGCCACCTGCTCCTGGCCCATGGCGTGGCCGCCGTATTTGATCACCACCGTCTCGCGGTCGTAGATCTGGATGTAGGGCAGGGCTTCAGCCAGGGTCTTGGCCGTGGCCCAGCCCGCTTCCTCGGCGACGTCGGTCAAGGCGGCGATCCTGTAAGGCGAAAGGCGGGCCTCGATAGCGGACGTGGGGACACGTGTCACGCGCTTCCCGATCCACTCATCCCGGCGAACGCCGGGACCCAAGCCGCGTGTCCAGATTGGCGCTTGCGAACGGGACAGGCGCGGCCCGTCGGCCAGCTCGGCTTGGGTCCCGACTTCCGTCGGGATGACGAGAAAGAAGGAGGATGATTTTCAGTCGCTCTTGCCGCTGAACCGCCACTTCAACGCCAGCACCGCGCCCGACATCAGCAGGCAGGCGGTGTTCGACGCGATCACCGGCCAGGCCTTGATCAGCACGCCATAGGCGATCCAGCAGGAAAAGCCGGTGACGGTGACGACATAGGTGCGCAGCGACACCGACGAGGCGTCCTTCTCGCGCCAGATCTTGACGATCTGCGGGGCGAAGCTGGTGATCGACAGCAGGGCGGCGGCCGTGCCGACGGCCGAAACAATCATTGGGGCGGCCAGGTTGGCGCTCACGCTAGACGGCTTGAGGCAGGCCTGACAGGCCCCAGCGCTCGGCATAGGCCGGCGCCAGTTCCAGGCCGATCGGCGGCTGACCCGGCGCCCTGCCCTCGCGCAGGCAGATCGTCAGGTAGGACAGGGCGGTCTTCACGCCGTGTTCTGAATAGGGCTTGCCGATCACCCCGCAGGCGCCTGCGAAGTCGTCGGGCAGACGCTTGACGTTGGCGGTCATGAACAGCGCCACCCCGCCGCACTTGTCATGGATGGTGCGGGCCACCTCGACGCCGGTCGGGCCGTCGCGCAGGTGGACGTCGACCAGGGCCAGGTCAGGACGCAGGTCGCTGGCCATGGCCACCGCCTCGTCGGAACTCATGGCCAGTCCGACGGGGTTGCAGCCGACCTCGCCGACCAGGAACTCCAGCTCGGTGGCCAGCAGAACCTCGTCTTCCACGATCAGCACATCGAGCGGGCGCTCGGTCATCACCAAATCCAACCTTCTTCAGTGATGAACGCCATTCACGGGCAGATACACCACGACGCGGGTTCCGGGATCGGCGGGCGTGGTCTGGCAGCGCGCCTTCAATTGCTGGCAGAGCAACTGAACGATGGTCAGACCGAATCCGCCCGACGATGCGGAGTTCTCCACCCCAACGCCGGTGTCGGTGATTTCGATCCGGAAATCAGCATCTTGTCGTGTGATTCCGACAAACACCTCGCCGGTCCGACCTTCCATGGTCTCGGGCGGAAAGCCGTGGCGCAGGGCGTTGGAGAACAGCTCGCTGATCACCAAGGCCAGGGGCGCGGCCTTGGAGGCGGCCACGTCGATGCGCTCCAGATCCAGCCGTACGGTGATGTCGTCTCGCCGCGTGGCGCCCACCATGTCGCTGACCAGGTCGCGCACGAAGGCCGAGACGTCGAAGCGCTCGACGTCGTCGCTCTGGAACAGGCGGCGGTGGACCGTGGCGATGGCGCTGACCCGCTCCAGCATGCCGCGCAGGCTGTTCTTGACCCCCGGGTCGGTCACCCGGCGGGTCTGCAGCAGCAGCAGGGACGAGATGAGCTGGAGGTTGTTCTTGACCCGATGGTCGACCTCGTGGAGCAGGGCGGTCTTCTGCTGCAGGGCGTGGGTCAGGTCGGCGGTGCGGGCCGCGACGGCCGCCTCCAGCCGCTCGCGGGTGTCGCCCAGCTCGAACTCGACGCGCTTCTTGTCGCTGACGTTCAGTTGCGAGGCGAAGAAATAGGCGATCTCGCCGGTCTTGCCGCGCACCGGCGACAGGTAGAGGGCGTTCCAGAACGTCGTGCCGTCTTTGCGGTAGTTGAGGATGTCGATCGCCACGTCCTCGCCCTTGACGATGGCGTCGCGCAGCGTCGCGATCGCGGCCGGGTCGGTGTCGGGCCCCTGCAGGAAACGGCAGTTGCGGCCGATGATCTCTTCGCGGTGATAGCCGGTCAGGGCCAGGAAGGCGTCGTTGGCGAAGATGATCGGGTTGTCGGCCTGGCGCGCGTCGGTGACGATCATGGCCATGCGGGTGGCGCGGATCGCCGCCGCGAAGGGGTCACCGACCGTATGTTCGGCGGCCAGTTCCTCGGCTGCGCGTTCCGACCGCAATATGTCCGTCATTCGTGAGACGCCCGACCTTCTGACATGCCCCGTGGCTTCCCGGAACGCCGCCTGGCGGGTCGGGTTCCAGACATTGACCCAAATGCACGACGACGGAAACCTCGCAACAGGTTCCCGTCGTCTGGGTTGGTCACCGGGCTTGGGCGCGGATCATCCTTCGCCAGGGAGACGGACGGGGAGATCCGCGACGTCCGGCTATTTTGGCCTGTAGATCTTGTCGAACAGACCGCCGTCGGCGAAGTGGACGGCCTGGGCCTTCTTCCAGCCGCCGAACGTGTCGTCGATGGTCACTAGCGGGATGGCCTTGAACTTGCCGGCGTACTTGGCGGCCGCCTGGGCGTTGCGCGGGCGGTAGTGGTTCTTGCCGATCAGATCCTGGGCGATGGGGCTGTAGAGGAAGTTCAGATAACCCTCGGCCGCCAGACGGGTCTTGTGGCGATCGACATTCTTGTCGATCAGGGCCACCGGCGGCTCGGCCAGGATCGACAACGACGGATAGACGATGTCGAACTTGCCCGGCAGTTCTTCCTGCGCCAGGTAGGCCTCGTTCTCCCAGGACAGCAGGACGTCGCCCAGGCCGCGCTGGGTGAAGCTGGTGGTCGCGCCGCGCGCGCCGGTGTCGAGCACCGGCACGTGTTCGAACAGGGTCTTCACGAAGGCCTCGGCCTTGGCCGGATTGCCGCCCGGCTGCTTCAGCGCCCAGGCCCAGGCGGCCAGATAGTTCCAGCGCGCCCCGCCCGAGGTCTTGGGATTGGGGGTGATCACGTCGATGCCCGGCTTCACCAGGTCGCCCCAGTCCCTGATCTTCCAGGGGTTGCCCTTGCGGACCAGGAACACGATCGTCGAGGTGTAGGGGGTCGAGTTCTGCGGCAGGCGCGACTGCCAGTTCGCCGGCAGCAGCTTGGCCTTGGCGGCGATCTCGTCGATGTCATAGGCCAGGGCCAGGGTCACGACGTCGGCCTGCAGGCCGTCGATCACCGAGCGAGCCTGCTTGCCCGAACCGCCGTGGCTCTGGTTGATGGTCAGGGTCTGGCCGACCTTGTCCTTCCAGTACTTGGCGTAGGCGGCGTTGATGGCCTTGTAGAGCTCGCGCGTGGGGTCGTAGCTGACGTTCAGCAGGGTCAGCGGCTTGGCGCCCTGGGCGTGGGCCGAGCCGGCCAGGGCGGTGGGAACCGCGAGGGCCGCGGCGCCGGCCGTGGCCGTGCCGAGAAGGCCGCGTCGCGTCTGGGTCTGGAGATCTTGGGTCATGGCGGTGTCGCTCGCTTGCGAAGTTGGAACATGAAAACTCGACCAGCCCGGCCCTGCTGGCGTATCCGACCGCGTTCCGGCGCTGGCCGGAACGCGGTCTGGCTTCTCTAGAACGCGTACTGGCTGCGCAGGTTGACGGCCTTGTAGCTCTGGCCGACCAACGTGCCCGCGGCGTCGCGGCGATCGACGTCGACGTCCAGGTAGTCCAGCGAGAACTTGGTCACCGAGTTGGGGAACCAGTTCAGGCCGACGGTGGCGATTTCCTGCAGGCCGCCGCGCACCCGGTCGGCCGCCACGGTCGCGTATTCGTGGTGGTTCAGGTCGATGACCGAATAGCGGGCCGCCAGTTCCCAGGCGCCCCACTTGCCGGCCTTGGGGTCGAACGGGTTGGCGATGGTCGGGGCGTCGAAGGCGAAGTTGGCGGGGTTGTACTTGCGCGCCTCGCCGGTGATCACCCAGCCGCCCTCGACGTACCAGCCCGAGAACTTCGGATCGGTGACGTTGGCGGCGCGGTTGCGGCGGTCCAGCGCGATGTCGAAATATTCGCCCTGGATCAGGAAGTTCTGCTTCTGGGCGGCCAGTTCGAAGCCGTAGTGGCGGGTGCCCGACGAGTCGATCGCGCCGCTGCTGACCAGGCGGGTGCCGTCGGTGCGCAGCTCGGGACGGTCTTCCACGGTGATCGGATAGGCCCCGGCCACGGCGGTCTGGGCGGGCTGGACGACGCGGCTGGCGTTGACGCCGGTGTGAATCAGCCAGTCATAGCCCTTGAACGGGATGAAGGCGACGCGGCCCAGATAGCCCAGTTGCTCGTCGAAGGTGGCGCCGTCGCCGGCCTTGGCGCCGGTCACCGCGCCCGACACGATCCAGCGTTCGCCGACGGCCTGGGCCTGCAGCGAGACGCGGCGGTCGGCGCCGGCCAGGCCGCGGGCGGCCTCGGCGATGGAGGGACGTTCAGGGAACAGCGAGCCGTTGGTCGAGGCGGCGTCTTCCAGGCCCAGGTTCGGCGCGAAGGCCCCGACCTTCACCTTGAAGGGCGCGTAGTTGTACTGCAGGAAGATCTCCTGCAGCACGCCGGCGCCGTCCGTGCCTGCGCCGCCGAAGTCCAGCAGCACGCCGTAGTCGAAGTTCTTGAAGGCCTTGCCGTCGACGCCCAGGCGGGCGCGGCGGAAGTTGGTGCCGCTGTTCAGGTCGCGGCCGATGGTCGAGGCCGGCAGGCCGCTGTCCTGGTTGTACCAACTGGCGTCCAGCTGCATCACGGCGTGGATGTTGGCGGAGAAGGCGCCGTCGCCCGAGGCGATGGTCGGCTTGCCGCCGGCGATGCTGACGGTGGTGGCCGACTGGGCGGCGCGCACGTCCTTCAGGCTGGCGGCCGTGGCGGCCTTCAGGTCCGCGATCTGGCCGGACAGGGCCTGGAGCTGCGCCTCCAGGGCCTCGATGCGGGCCTGTTGCTGCTCGGGCGTCTGGGCGGCTTGGGCGTGCGCCGCGCCGGTCATGGCGACCAGCGAAGCGCCGGCGATGAGCGCCGTACGCAGGCCGGCTCGGGCGGCGCTGTGGGTCTTAGTCATGGTCTTCCCCTCTCGACGCCTTGCTCGGCGTCACCGTTGGCTGGAAGAGAGACGATTATCCCTACTCGTTAAATCGAGATTAGGGGGTGGGGCTTTGAGTTTTCCTTCAGGCTGCGGCGTATCAGCGCATAGGGCCTTGGAATCATGAACGAAAAAGGCCCGCGCCGGAGCGCGGGCCTTGTCGATCCTCGTCATCCGCCGGTGTCGGCGGGGTCCGGAAGGACCGGTCTAGAACATCGCCCGGCCGGTGAGCTTCAGATTGTAGCGCTTCTGCTTCTTGGCGGCCTCGGCATTGGCCTCGATGGCCAGGTAGGACATCGGCGTGCCGGCTCGCAGGGCCACGCCCAGGGTGACCGCGCCTTCCTTGTTGTCGGCCGCCGCCAGCGTGACCTGGTCGCCGCCGTAGGCATAGCTGTAGACCGTGTCGCCGAGCTTGCCGGCCAGGGTCTGGCGGTAGCCGACCCGCACTTCGGGACGCCACCACAGATCGCGGCCGTAGTCCGCGCCGAGGACCAGCCCGATATCGCCGGTCAGGGCGTCGGACTTCCGCTTGCGGCGGTTCTGGTCGAAGGCGTTCTTGTCGCCCGGCGTGGCGGTCGGACCGCCGCCCTTTTCGTTCCGGGCGCCCTCGCTCAGGTACAGATAGTTGAGGCTGCCCTCGGGGCGGGCGAAGTAGCGACCGAACTTGGCCTCGTAACCCGCGCCGGCATAGGCGTTGAAGGTGGCGCCGTTCCACTTGGCGCTGTTGTGGCGCTGGACGTCCGCGACGCCGTCGCCGTTCAGGTCGCCGGTGTTGAAGGTCCGGTCGCCGTCGTACCAGCCGTAGCCGCCGCCGCCGCCGACGTTCATGCGCCAGCCGCCGATCGACCGCCGCCAATAGGCGCCGAGCTGGACGAAGTTGCCGGTGGTCTGCTCGCCCACCTTGGCGGCGATGTCGTGCTCCTCGACGCTGACATAGGCCAGGGTCAGGCCCAGCGCGCCGCCGGCGTCGCCCATGGCCTCGTAGCCGCCGACGAAGCCGAAGGCCTGGGTGTCGGACCCCATGGTCTCGTCGCTGTCGCGCCGCACCAGGGTGTTGATCTCCTGGATCCACAGGCTGTCGGGCCCATAGCGATCGCCTGGATCGGGGCGGAAGCCGGTGGCGGACGAGATCGCCTGGGTGACGTTCTGCATGGCCGCGAAGAAGCCTTCGCCCTGGTCGGGCATCATCTGGTCGTAGAGACCCAGGAACCCGTCCTTGGTCGTCTGCGTCAGGTAGGCGTCGGCGATCGCCTTGTCCTGGCCGAGCGCGGCGAACGTCGCGTCATAGGCCGAGGACTGGGCCTGGTTCATGCCGATCTCGGTCGAGGTGCGGCGGCGGACGTCCAGATAGACGTTGTTGGCGTCGACCCGGCTGCTGGCGACGTACAGGTACGGCGTGCCGCCCAGCAGGTCCTGGTTGATCGTGCCGGCGGTCAGCGAGCCGCCGGTGATGACGGTGTAGCTGGTCGGGGCGGTGAGCAGGTTGGTCAGGCGCAGGCCCAGCTGGGCGCCGGAGGCGATGTTCACCGCGCCGGAGACCACGATGTGGGTGTTGGCGCCCGCCCCGTTGTTGGCGGCCGGATCGGCGGTGAACACGACCCGGCTTTCGGCGCCGAGGTTCAGGCTGCTGGCGTTGATGGTCTCGGCGTTGGTCAGGCCCAGCGAGCCCTTGGCGACATTGATCGCCAGCAGGCCGTCCGAGTCGCGCAGCGCGCCCAGCATCGTGGCGCCGCCGCTGATGTTCAGGCTGTCGGCGCCGGCGCCGAAGGCGACGTCGCCGATCACGATGCCGTTCTGGATGTTGAAGGTGTCCGCGCCGGCGCCGAAGTTGACGGCGCCCAGGATCGAGGGCTCGTCCGCGTCGTCCACGCCGTCGCCGTCGGTATCGGCGTCGCCAATGCCGTCCTTCAGGTCGTCGCCGTCGTTGACGCCGTTCTGGGTGATCGTGACGCCGGAGGTGTTCTTGCTGACGTCGATGGCGATCGCCTTGCCGGTGACCGTTTCGTTGCCGGCCAGGGTGTCGGTGTCGTCCTTGTCGTCGGCGTCGTCGGTCGCGACGACCGAGGCCGAGATCCGGCCGGTGTTCTCGATGGAGGTCAGCGTGCCGCCGTTGTCGATCACGCCGTAGGCGTTGCCCTTTTCGCCGCCCAGGGTCGCGGCGATCGTGCCGGCGTTGCGCAGGGCGGTCACGCTGGAGCCGACGTCGATGGCGACCCCTCGGGCGTCGAACTGGCCTTCTGAAACGCTGAAGGCGTTGATCGCGCCCTTGTTCCAGATGGTTGGGGCGGTGGCCCCAGCCTTGATCTGCAGGCCGGTCGCGTTGGCCTCGTAGGCGGTGGAGGTGACCGCCGCGCCGATCTGGACGCCGCCGGCGACGGTGGTGGCCTGGCCAGTGTTGCCGCCGATCTGGATCGCGGTGGCGGCGACGCCGTCGTAGACGCCGTTGGCGGTGACGCCGCCCTTGGTGATCAGGCCGTAGGCGTTGTCGCCCGTACCCACCGCGCCGATGTCTACCGAGCGGGTGTCCGAGCCGATCAGCAGGGCCGGAGCGCCGCCATAGGTCGTCAGGGCCGCGGTGCCTTCGCTGGCGTCGGCGACGCCGTCGCCGTCCTCGTCGGTCTTGGTCGTGTCGGTGTCGACCGGGGGGGCGTCCAGCAGGACGCCGCCGGTGACATTGGCGGTCACCCGCACGGCCGAGCCGCCTTGCAGTTTGTCGTCGAGGTCAAGCTGGTCGCGAAGGGCCACGGTGCTGGGACGCGTGGTGTAGCGATAGCCGGTCGTAGTCACGCCGCCCTGAACGACGAAGGCGCCGCTGACGTCGCCGTCGATCGCCACGCCCGTGGCGCCCAGGCCGGTCACCGTCGTGGCGCCGTTGATCGCGACCTTGCCGGTCACGGGGGCGGCGAGGCGGACGCCGTAGGCGTTGTCGCCGGTGACCGTGATCGTGCCGCCGGTCGTCAGATTGCCCACCAGGCCGGTTTCCAGCCAGATGCCGGCCGAATTGTTGCCTTCGATCGTGATCCCGCCGGTGCCGCTCTGGACGATGTCGCCCGTGAAGACGCCGGGGCCGACCAGGCGAATGCCGTAGCGGTTGGCGCCCTTGGCGAAGGGGCCGTCCAGGTCGCCGTCGGGCTTGGCCGCGCCGGCCGCGTCCTTGTCGTCGTCGGTCGGGGTGTAGTCCTCGGTCAGGCTGATGACGCCGTTGTTGGTCACCGAGCCCGTCCTGCCGCCCTGGATCAGGACGCCGGTCGAGTCGTTGACGCCGACGGTCGTCAGGCCGTTGCCGCCGAGCGTGACCTTGTTGTTGCTGTTCAGGGTGACCAGCGGACCCGCCGTGGTCAGGGTGACGCCCCCGCCCGTATCGACCTTCACGTCGTCGGGACCGCCTGCGGCCGTCGCCGTCGCCGTGGCGATCGGCGTCGTACGGGCGGTTGTGATGACCGTCTCAGCATAAGCGCCGAACGCCATGGCCAGTAGAGGAGCGGTTGCGACTGTCGCGACCAGGACCTTGCGCTGCATTACGAACGACACCTCGGAGAGAAACCCAGACCCCAGATTGCGGCACGTTGCGGCGAAATTGCGGTGCTTTCCGACGCCGACGTGCTTCCAGGCGTTTGACGGTCTATCGCAAGCGTTCCCGGGGCGCCATATCTGCTTCGCTGAATCCTCCCCTTCGCTGAATCGAGTCTGCCGCATGCCGATGGCCTCGCCGTCCTCGTCAGCCCGTTCCGACGGGTCCGCCAGCACGCCCCTGGGCGTCTGGGGGGCCGTTCTCGCGGGACCCGGGGCCCTGCTGGCCTTGGCGGCGGCCGGCGGGGCCAATACCGCGGCGGCGATTCCGCTGGCCCTGGTCACCGGCGTGGCCGGCTATGTGCTGGCCCGTCGGGCGCTGAAGCGGTCCGCCGATCCGACCGCCCCGGCGCCCCCCCCGGCGGCGGTCGACCAGCCGCCGCCCTTCGGCCTGATTCTCGAAACCCTGCCCGATCCGCTGATGGTGATCGCCGCCGAGGAGGCCGACGACCTGACCGGCCGGCGGTTCGTGTTCGCCAACGCCGCGGCGCGCGACCTGTTCAAGCTGCAGCCGCGCGGGGGGCTGCTGGTCTCGGCCCTGCGCAGTCCCCAGGTGCTGGAGGCGGTGGACGAAAGCCTGTTCGGCGGCGTGCGACGCTCGGTCGACTATGTGGGCGGCGGAGCCCAGGGGCGCGAATGGGCGGCGCACTGCGCGCCGCTGGGCGTCGACGAGCGCGGATCGCGCCTGGCCCTGCTGGTGCTCAGCGACGAGACCGACGCGCGCCGCAGCGAGCGCACCCGGGCCGACTTCCTGGCCAACGCCAGCCACGAGCTGCGCACGCCCCTGGCCTCGCTGTCGGGCTTCATCGAGACCCTGCGCGGCCACGCCAAGGACGATGTCGGGGCGCGCGACAAGTTCCTGGGCATCATGCAGGCCCAGGCCGAGCGGATGGCCCGGCTGATCGACGACCTGATGAGCCTGTCGCGGATCGAGCTCAACGAGCACATCGCCCCGCTGGGCCAGGTCGATCTGGTGATGACGACGATCGACGTGCTGGACGCCCTGGCCCCCCAGGCCAAGACCAAGGCCGTGAGCTTCGACCCCGTCCTGCCGCCGCGCGGCGCGGCCGTCGTCGAGGGCGACCGCGACCAGATCGTCCAGGTGATCCAGAACCTGGTGGACAACGCCATCAAGTACACGCCCCGCGACGGCGTCGTGCGGGTGGAGATCTTCTCGGGCCTGACCGCCGACATGGCCGCGGCGCCGCGCGATCCGGCCGCCGCGCGGATGTCGCTGCTGACCCCCGACCACGCCATCGAGGAGCGTTACGCCTCGCTCCGGGTCAGCGACCGGGGCCCGGGTCTGGCCCGCGAGCATCTGCCGCGCCTGACCGAGCGGTTCTATCGCGTCGAGGGCCAGAAGAGCGGCGAGCGCTCGGGCACCGGCCTGGGGCTGGCCATCGTCAAGCACATCATGAACCGCCACCGGGGCGGCATGACGGTGGAGAGCGTCCAGGGCGAGGGCGCGACGTTCGGCGTCTATTATCCGATGGCCAAGGCCGATTCCGGGCTGGCCTAAAGTTCAGCCGAATCAAGGGGCTGGGCGCTGTCGCAAAACTGTCGTCAAAACGTCGCATAAGGTCATCGCCCGCCCGGCATAGATCGGTTGGGCGGTACGGCGCGCTGTGCGCCGCCACCGCATCCTTTCGCGCAAGACCCCGCCGCACGCATGCTGACCTGGCTCTCGCTCCTGTTTCTCGTCCTGTTCTCGGGCGCGGCTTTCATGGCCGGCCGAGGCCGCGCGCTGAAGTCCTCCGGCGGCTCCGCCGCCAAGCTGCACTCGCTGCCGAACTATTACGGGATGTACGCCGCCCTGTGGGCCGGCGCCCCGGCGGCGCTGCTGCTTCTCCTCGGCGCCGCCTTTGGCGGTCGGGTCGAGGACGCCATGCTGCAGGCCGAACGCCCGGCCGCGGTGCAGGCCCTGAGCCCTGACCGGCAGGACGTGTTCTTCAGCGACGTCCACGCCGTCGCCGCGGGCGTGGCCCGCAGCGAGGTGACCTACGAGGGCGCCGAGAAGGCCGCCTTCGACGCCAAGGTGGTCGAGGCCAAGCGCATCGACGGCATCGTCAACTACTCGGTCCTGGGCCTGGCCGGCCTGCTGGCCCTGGCCGGCTTCCTGCTGGCCACCCCCCGCATCAACACCGAATTCCGCGCCCGTAACCGGGTCGAGGGCTGGATCGCCGGCGTGTTGATCGCCTGCTCGGTCGCCGCCGTCCTGACGACGCTCGGCATCGTGATGTCGCTGATCTACGAAAGCTGGCGCTTCTTCGAGAGCGTTTCGCCGCTGGCCTTCCTGTTCGGCACCGAATGGGCCCCGCAGATCGCCATGCGCAGCGACCAGGTGGCCTCGTCGGGCGCCTTCGGCGCCGTGCCGCTGTTCGCCGGCACCTTCCTGGTGATGATGATCGCCATGCTGGTGGCCGCCCCGATCGGCCTCTACTCGGCGATCTACCTGTCGGAATACGCCAATCGCGGCCTGCGCTCGACCATCAAGCCGCTGCTCGAGATCCTGGCCGGCGTGCCGACCGTGGTCTACGGCTTCTTCGCCGCCCTGACGGTGGGGCCGCTGTTCAGGGCCTTCTTCAACGGCATCGGCGAGCAGCTGGCCGGCGGCCCGATGAACGGCCTGGCCGAGTATCTGATGCAGGTCCAGAACCAGATGGCCCTGGTGGCCGGGGTGGTGATGGGCATCATGCTGATCCCCTTCGTCTCCTCGCTGTCGGACGACATCATCAACGCCGTGCCGCAAAGCCTGCGCGACGGCAGCTACGCCATGGGCGCCACCAAGTCCGAGACCGTCAAGAAGGTGGTCCTGCCGGCCGCCCTGCCGGGGATCATGGCCGCCATGCTGCTGGCCGTGTCCCGCGCGGTGGGCGAGACCATGATCGTCACCATGGCCGCCGGCCTGCAGGCCAAGCTGACCGCCAACCCGCTGGACACCGTCACCACCGTGACAGTCCAGATCGTCACCCTGCTGACCGGCGACCAGGAGTTCGACAGCCCCAAGACCCTGTCGGCCTTCGGCCTGGGTCTGACCCTGTTCGTGGTCACCCTCGGCCTCAACATCATCGCCCTGCGCATCGTCCAGAAGTACCGGGAACAATATGACTGACGCGGCCCTCTCCCCCGGCGCTCCCGCCGCTCGCCCGGCCCTGTCGGCCCGCGACGCCCTGCTCAAGAAGCGCCACCGCTCCGAGAAGATCTTCCGCGCCCAGGGCATAGCGGCGATCGTCATCGCCATGATCTTCCTGGTGGTGCTGGTCGGCCGGATCGTCACCCAGGGCTATTCGACCTTCGAGACCCACACCCTGACGGTGCCGGTCTATCTGAACCCCGAGCGCATCGACGTGAACGCGCTCGAAGGGGTCAACTACGACTACATCGTCGCCGAGGCGATGATGAAGAAGCTGGGCGTCCAGGACGACGACCTGGGCCTGACGTCGGGCAAGATCATGGACCTGACCTCGCGCGACTTCGGCAACCAGCTGTTGCAGATGATCAAGAAGGACAAGTCGCTGATCGGCAAGACCGTCGATGTCACCGGCTCGGTCAAGGCCGACGCCGACCTCTACTACAAGGGCGAGATCAAGCGCGACACCGCCGAGGAAGACCGCAAGCTGGACAACCAGCAGCTGGACTGGCTGGACGCCCTGCGCAAGGACGGCACGGTCAAGACCGGCTTCAACACCAAGTTCTTCACCAACTCCGACTCCACCGAGCCCGAACAGGCCGGCGTCTGGGGCGCGGTGATCGGCTCGGCCATGATGCTGATCATCACCGCCGTGATCGCCATCCCGGTGGGCGTGCTGGCCGCGGTCTATCTGGAGGAGTTCGCGCCCAAGAACCGCTGGACCGACGTGATCGAGGTCAACATCAACAACCTGGCCGCCGTGCCGTCGATCGTCTACGGCTTGCTGGGCCTGGCCCTGTTCATCAACTGGCTGCACGTGCCGCGCGGCTCGCCGCTGGTCGGCGGCCTGGTGCTGGCCCTGATGGCCCTGCCGACCGTGATCATCGCCACCCGCAGCTCGCTGAAGGCGGTGCCGCCGTCGATCCGCGAAGCCGCCCTGGGCGTCGGCGCCTCCAAGGCCCAGACCGTCTTCCACCACGTGCTGCCGCTGGCCATGCCCGGCGTGATGACCGGCGCCATCCTGTCGCTGGCCCACGCCCTGGGCGAGACCGCGCCGCTGCTGATGATCGGCATGGTCGCCTTCGTGCCCGGCGCGCCGGAGACCTTCACCAGCTCGGCCACCGTCCTGCCGGTCCAGGTGTTCATCTGGGAGAACGCCTCGGAGCGCGCCTTCCACGAACGCACCGCCGCGGCCATCATCGTGCTGCTGGTCTTCATGATCGTCATGAACGCCGCCGCCGTGATCCTGCGCCGCCGCTTCGAACGCCGGTGGTAGACTGATGACCTTGAACCCTCTCGCCTTTCCCCTTTCCAAGGGCCACGCCATGCCGACCGAAAACCGCGACGACACGATCGCCGCTCACGCTCCGACCCTCGCCTCGGCCATTCCCGCCGGCCACGGCGCCGTGACCACCGGCGAGTTCAAGATCCGGGCTCGCGACGTCAACGTCTTCTACGGCGACAAGCAGGCGCTGTTCGACGTCAATCTGGACGTGCCCGCCAAGTCGGTCACCGCCTTCATCGGCCCGTCGGGCTGCGGCAAGTCGACCTTCCTGCGCTGCATCAACCGCATGAACGACACGATCCCCTCGGCCAAGGTCCAGGGCTCGATCGAGATCGACGGCGCCGACGTCAACGCCAAGAGCGTCGATCCGGTGGTGCTGCGCTCGCGCGTCGGCATGGTGTTCCAGAAGCCCAACCCGTTCCCCAAGACGATCTTCGAGAACGTCGCCTACGGTCCGAAAATCCACGGCCTGGCCACCGGCAAGGCCGAGCTGGAAGCCATTGTCGAGGCCAGCCTGAAGAAGGCCGGCCTGTGGAACGAGGTGGCCGATCGCCTGCACCAGGCCGGCACCGGCCTGTCGGGCGGTCAGCAGCAGCGCCTGGTCATCGCCCGCGCCATCGCCGTCTCGCCCGAAGTGATCCTGATGGACGAGCCCTGCTCGGCCCTCGACCCGATCGCCACCGCCAAGATCGAGGAACTGATCGACGAGCTGCGCAGCCAGTTCTGCATCGTCATCGTCACCCACTCGATGGCCCAGGCCGCCCGCGTGTCGCAGAAGACCGCCTTCTTCCACCTGGGCAAGCTGGTCGAGAGCGGTCCGACCGAGGAGATGTTCACCAATCCTCGCGACACCCGCACCCAGGACTACATCACCGGCCGCTTCGGCTAACCGGTAGGGATCGACACATGGAACATACCGTCAAGTCCTACGGCGAAGAGCTGAACCACCTCACGGCCGAGGTCACGCGCATGGGCGGCCTAGCCGAGGCCCAGGTCGCCGACGCCATCGACTGCATCGCCCGCCGCGACGCCCCCCTGGCCCAGCAGGTCGTGGCCCGCGACGAGCGCCTCGACACCCTGCAGTCGGAAATTGAACGCAAGGCCTTCAAGCTGATCGCCCTGCGCCAGCCGATGGCCGTGGACCTGCGCCACGCCGTGGCCGCCCTGAAGATCTCGATGAGCCTCGAGCGCTGCGGCGACATGGCCAAGAACATCGGCAAGCGCGCCCTGATCCTGACCGAGGCCGACCCGATGACCGCCCTGACCCGCTCGATCGAGCGGATGGGCCGCCTGGTCCAGGGCCGCCTGAAGGACGTGCTGGACGCCTACACCGCCTCGGACCTGCAGCGCGCCATCGGCGTCTGGGGCCGCGACGAGGAGGTGGACGAGCACTACAACGCCATCTTCCGCGAACTGCTGACCTACATGATGGGCGACCCCCGCACGATCAATCCGTGCGCCCACCTGCTGTTCGTCGCCAAGAACCTCGAGCGCATCGGCGACCACGCCACCAACATCGCCGAGATCATCCATTTCGAGCTGACCGGCGAGGAGATCATCTCCCAGCGTCCCAAGCTCGAGCTGTCGAAGTAAAGGGTAGGCCGAAGTGACTCCGTACGTTCTGGTGGTCGAAGACGAAGACGCCCTGGCCACCCTGCTGCACTACAATCTCGACAAGGAAGGCTATGTCGTCGGCGTGGCCGGCGACGGCGAGGAAGCCCTGACCATGGCTTCGGAGCGCGCCCCCGACCTGGTGATCCTGGACTGGATGCTGCCCAAGGTCTCGGGCATCGAGGTGTGCCGTCGCCTGCGTGGCCGCTCCGAAACCCGCAACGTGCCGATCATCATGCTGACGGCGCGCGGCGAGGAGAGCGACCGGATCCGCGGCCTCGACACCGGGGCCGACGACTATGTGGTCAAGCCGTTCTCGATGATCGAACTGACCGCCCGCGTCCGCGCCGTGCTGCGCCGCATCCGCCCGGGCCTGGCCGACGACCGCATCACGGTCGGCGACATCGTCATCGACCGCGTCGCCCACCGCGTGAAGCGCCAGGGCAAGGAGGTCCACCTCGGCCCCACCGAATTCCGCCTGCTCGACTACCTGATGCAGCACCCGGGCCGGGTGTTCAGCCGCGAACAGCTGCTGGATTCCGTCTGGGGCTCGGACGTCTATGTCGAGGCCCGCACCGTCGACGTCCACGTCGGCCGTCTGCGCAAGGCTCTGAACGTCGAGGGGACCGTGAACCCGATCCGGACCGTACGTTCGGCGGGCTATTCACTGGATCTGGGCGGCTGACGCCGGATCAGAACGGGAAGAAGATCGGGATCGCCACCATGGCGGCGGCCCAGGTGATCAGGTTCAGCGGGATGCCGATCCGCACGAAGTCCATGTAGCTGTAGCCGCCCATGTTGAAGACCAGCACATTGGTCTGATAGCCGAACGGCGTGGCGAAGGCGGCCGACGCCGCCATCATGACGCAAACCAGGAACGGTCGGGGATCAACACCGAGGCTTTCGGCCAGGGCCACCGCCACCGGCGTGATCAGCACCGCCACCGTGGCATTGGACAGCAGTTCGGTCGCAAACAGCGTCACGCCATACAGAACGATCAAGGCACCCAGCGGCCCCAGGGGGCGGATCACATCGATCAGCCGCTCGGCCCCCGCCGAGGCCAGGCCCGTCACCTCGATGGCCATGCCGACGACGACCATGCCCGCGATCAGCAGGAGGATTTCGGGCCGCAACCCGGCATAGGCCTCTTCCGGCGTGATGACACGCAACAGGATCAGGGCGACGGCTCCGGCAAAAGCTGCCGCCGCGATAGGGACCCAGCCCACGGCGGCGGAAAAGATGACAAGCGCGAAGATTGCCATCGAGATCGCCGCCGGCCTGAACCGGAACGGCCGGTCCGCGGCGCCGTACAGCTCCACGTCGCCCAGATGCGCATCGCCCGAACCATCGGCCTGATTGCGTGCCTCGCCCAGACGCGGAAAGCCGAACGGGATCAGGCGTCGCCGCTTGCGTGCCTCCTCTTCAGCCGCCAGCCGACGGGCCTCCTCCATCTCGGCCTGACGGGCCTGCTCGGCCTCGTCGGCCGCCACCGAGCGTCCCAGCTGCCTTGCGCCCACGAAGTACAGCCACAGGCCGCCGACGGCCGCGATGCATAGACCCACGGGCGTGATCTCGAACAGGGTGAAGACCTGCTGACCCGCATTCCGGGCCATGTCGTTGACCAGCAGATTGGTCGAGGTTCCGATCAGCGTCAGCAGTCCGCCCATGACCGTCACATGGCTGAGCGGCATCAGGAACCGCTTCGGCGACAGCTTCAGGGACGTGGCGACGTCGCGGATGACCGGTGCCGCCAGCACGACCACCGGGGTGTTGTTCAGGAACCCACCGACGGACCCACACATGGCGATGACCATCCAGATGCCTCGCGCCCCCACCCGCGACGCCAGGGCCGTGGCCTTGCGGATCAGCAGGCCCAGCAAACCCGACAACTCGATCGCATAGG
>ERZ511473.1254-NODE-1254-length-23691-cov-4.696028_pt1 | contig 23691 bp, 22 predicted proteins | sample MGYA00374947_ERZ511473 | MGnify/ENA primary metagenome ERZ511473 (study PRJEB26303, sample SAMN06343854) | sediment metagenome | isolation source: hot spring sediment | place: Canada: British Columbia | collected 2012-09-26 ... | reverse complement strand
GCCCCCGAATGGCGCGAGGCGGCGCGCAAGGAGCGTCAGGAGAAGGGGCTGTCGAACCCGCCGCGCATCATCCGCCGCGCCTACTGGCGACTGGACGGCGACGGCGCGTTCGTCGACCAGCGCTACCACCTCTATGTGGTCGATGTGCGCACGGGCGAGACCCAACAACTCGTCGCCGACCCTGAGTTCAGTGAATCGAGCCCCGTGTGGTCGCCCGACGGGACGCAGATCGCGTTCATCAGCAACCGCACGCCCGACCCCGACAACCATCCTGGCTACGATGCGATCTGGGTCGTGCCCGCCGACGGGGGCGACCTGCGACGCATCCCCGCGCCCGACGGACCCAAGTACCAACTCGCGTGGTCGCCCGACGGACGCTACATCGCCTACATCGGCAACCCGTACCCCGACGACTCCTACCCGCGCAACGACCATGTGTGGCTGGCGTCGCTGGAGACGGGCGAGACGGTAGACCTCATCCCGAATCTGGACAACACGGTCGGGGTGGGTACGCTGACCGATGTGCGCGAGTTCGGCGGGGGCGCGCCCCTGCTGTGGAGCGCGGACAGCCAGCATCTGTATTTTCTGGTGAGCGAGCGCGGCGGCGTCTACCCCTACCGCGTGAAGGTGGACGGCACGCACCTGGACAAACTGCTGGACGGCGACTTCGAGATTGCCGACCTCAGCCTGTCGCAAGATGAGCATCGCTTCGCGCTGCTGATGGGCGACGCGACGCGCCCGCATGAGGTGTTTCTGGGCGAGCGCACAGGCAACACACTGAACCTGCGCCCGCTGACCGCGCTGAACCAGCCCCTGCTGGACGAGGTACACATCGTCGCGCCCGAAGCGTTCGAAGTGCAGGCGGACGACGGCGTTGCGATTCACGGCTGGCTGCTGAAACCGCCCGATTTCGACCCCAACCGCCAGTACCCGACGATTCTGATGATTCACGGCGGTCCGCACGCGATGTACGGGCGCGTGTTTTTCCACGAGTTCCAGCTGCACGCGGCGCATGGATACATCGTGGCGTACACCAACCCGCGCGGCAGCATCGGCTACGGCGAAGCGTTCGCCCGCGCCATCAAGGGCGACTGGGGCAACCGCGACTTCAAGGATCTGATGACCATCGCCGACTACTTGGAGAGCCTGCCGTTCGTGGACAAGACGCGCATGGGCGTCGCGGGCGGCAGCTACGGCGGCTACATGACCAACTGGATCGTCGGGCACACGAACCGCTTCAAGGCGGCGATTACCGACCGCAGCGTGGTGAACTTGGTCAGTCAGGGCGGCGTTTCCGACTTCCCGCAGATTCCCAACCGCTACTGGCAGGGCAACTTCTGGGACGAGCCGCAGAAGCTCTGGGAGTGTTCGCCGTTGGCGTATGCGGGGCGCATCCAGACGCCGCTGCTGATTGTGCATAGCGAGGGCGACCTGCGCTGCCCGATTTCGGAGGCGGATCAGCTGTTCGCCGCGCTGGTGCGACAGGGCAAGGAGGCGCTCTATGTGCGCTACCCTGCCGAGTCGAGCCACGGCTTATCGCGCAGCGGTCCGCCCGACTTGCGCCGCCACCGACTGGAGCAGTATCTGGCGTGGTGGCGGGAGAAACTGTAGGGAACGCGGTGTGGATTGTGGAGTGCGGAAGCGAAGCTTCCGCCCGACGCTGAAGCTGACGCTTCAGCACTCCATAGTGTCGGCGTGTGGCTGTCCCCTCTCCCATAGAGCAGGAGAGGGGTTGCAGGTGAGAGCAGAATAGCCGTATAATACCAATCGCGCAACCAGAGTTCGTAAAAGCACGAATGAACGAGAACCCCCTCCTTAAGGTTCCCCCTGCGAGCAGGGGGAACCGAACGGGCGCGCGGCTCGGTTCCCCTCGCGAAGCGGGGGGAACCTGCAGGAGGGGGGCAATCATGAACTCTGGCTCGGCGATTGGTATAATAAGTGTCTTTGCGCTGGTTTTTCGACAGCCCCCCTCCTGACCTCCCCCGTACACGGGGGAGGAACTGCGACTCCCTCCCCGCGTGCGGGGAGGGCTGGGGTGCTGATAAGGGTACAACGGTTCGGCACGAAGTCTTTGAAGCGGGGACTATTTTTCCCAGCGCAAGCGTGAACGGGCAGGCGCGCTGTATTGCCCTCACCCCCTGTGTCCCCCTCTCCCGCAGGTGGGAGAGGGGGATTATGGAGTGCGGAAGCGGAGCTTCCGCGCATGCTGAAGCTGGCGCTTCAGCACTCCAAAAACACTGCGCGCGGCTCACCCCTCTCCCACAGCGTGGGAGAGGGGCTGGGGGTGAGGGCGAAGAAGCGTGCGCGCCCCGCCCGCAGTGAACTCAAGCGATGTACCCTTATCAGGGGCTGGGGTGGGGGCTATGTTTAAATCTCACTGCAAAGACACTTATTAGAACAACCGAAACGGCGTGAATGCCAGGTAGACGCCGAACAGGTCGGCGTCGCGCGTCTGGTTGTGGCGCGAATAGTAGGTGTAGAGGTACACCGTCGGGTTGACTTGGTAGCCCGCGCCGACGCTGGTGTAGGCGTTGCCGTCGGGGAAGCGGTAATACTCCAGCGCGACATCCAGACCGAACGGCAGCGAGGTCTGGAACGCGCCGCTCCAGCCCGTGTTGCTCCCCTGACGATACGCGCCCAAGTGGAACCTGCCGAACGAAACCGTCTGCGCGCCTACCAGATAGAAGGTCGGGTTCGCGTTGTCGGTAATGTTCAGCGCGCCGACGGCAAAGCCAGGCGAACGTTTCGATTCGGGCGATAGCACGAAGCGAGCATTGCCCAGCGTCTGGCGCGACTGGTTGTTGTCCAGCCCGACGAAATCGACGCCGAAGTCGAACCGCTCGGTGACCATCAACTGCGTGTAGAAGCAGCGCGTGCGTGTCTGGCTATAATAGCGCGGGACGCCGTACTGCTCCGTCGCGAAGTAGACCGAACGCGGCGCGTTGAGATTCGCCGTCGGCATAAACACCACAGTTTCGGGGATTGCGAGCGCCCCCGAAACGCACAAGAGGCTCAGTGAACACACAATTGTCCAGCGTTTCATTGGTTTCACCTCGTGGGGAGTCTTCCACAGTGGGGCGTCGAATTACAGTGTGCTTACGGTCAGGCTCAGGTACTCTTTAGGGTCAGCGTGCAGGGCGCGGTTGGGCACTACTTGGTGATGTTCCTGCTCCTGGTGCTGCTGGGGTACGGCTTGCGGCGTGGGGGCGTGTTGACGGACGAGACGACGGCATGGCTGGCGCGGCTGGTCGCGCTTGCGCCGTTGCCCGCGCTGGTGCTGAGCGCGCTGGCGAAGGCGTCGTTCTCGCCGACGCTGCTGGGGGCATGGGGCGTCGCGATGCTCTCGGTGTGGCTGGGGATGGGGCTGGCGTGGCTGCTGGGCAACCTACTGCCGCTGGCGACGCCGACCCGCGCCTTGCTCATCGTGCAGGGCAGTATCAGCAACACGGGCTTTCTGGGCACGCCGCTGATTGCCGCGCTCTACAGCCACGAACCCAACATCGTCGCTGTCGCCGTCGCCTACGATATGGGCGTCACCAGCCTGATGATCCACATGGTGGGCGCGCGGGTGCTGGCGCGTGCGGGCGCGGCGGAGGGCGTTTCCGACGGAGTGAACGGGCTGCGACGGCTCGCGCAGATGCCTGTGTTCTGGGCGGCAGTTGCGGGCTACGCGCTGATGCTTGCGGGGGTGCGCCTGCCCGAACCGCTGCTGTTCACGCTCGAACGGTTGGGACAGACCACGACGCCGCTGGTGCTGCTGGCAATCGGCGGGATGCTCCACTGGCGCACGCTGGGCGCGCGCTGGAAAGCGGTCGCGCTGATTGTCGGCTTCAAGACGCTCGTGATGCCGCTGTTGATGCTGGGGCTGCTGCAACTGGCGGGGTTGCCGTCCTTCGCTGCGCAGGCGTTGCTCCTGCAGAGCGCGATGCCGACCGTGATGGTCAGCGCGGTCTACGCCGCCGCGTGCCGCACCGAGCCTGAACTGGCGTCGGGGGTGGTCGTGGCGTCTACCGTCGCCGCGCTCGCGCTGCTGCCCCTATGGATGAGCGCGCGGTAAAAAAATAGTGGAGCCTTTGCAGGCTCCACCAGAGGGAGGTTGGGTTAACAAGGCTGTGCGGTCTGCTCTGCCACTTGTGCAGTGGCATGGCTATTATAATTCGGATTTGGGAAAAGTGGGACTGCTAAATTTGCCAGATTTCAGCGGAGTGTGCGTAGGGCGACCCGTGCAGGCGCGCCGTCCGCGCCTTCAATCAGCAGCGGCAGGCAGAGCAACTCGTACTCGCCTGCGTCCACCGCGCTGAGGTTCAGCCCCTCGATGATGATCTTGCCCGCGCCGCAGAGCAGGTGATGCACTTCGGGCGTCGCGCCGTAGCGTTCGATGGAGAGGTAGTCCACCCCGACGACATCGACGCAGCGGCGAATGAGCCACTCGGCGGCGTCTGGGGTGAGCGCGACATATGCCGTGTTGAACTCGTGCGTCTGCCCCCAGAGCGCGCTGTTGTCGGTCTTGAGCAGCAGGCGCGTGGTGGTGGGCGGGATGTTCGCGCGTTCGAGCGCGTCGGCGGTGATGTGCGGGTAGCCGCGCAGGTCGGCGACCCAGCACGCGCCAATCAGCCGCGCGAGCGGAATCTCGTGGACGCGCTTGCCCGCGTCGTTGAAGTGCCACGGGGCGTCGATGTGCGTGCCCGAATGCGTGCCCAGCATCAGGCGCGAGCCGTTGCATACCCCGCCGTCCGCCATCCGCACGACGGGAATCAGTTCGAACGGCGCGTCGCCAGGGTAGGTCGGCATCGGCTGGCGCAACGGCACGCTGACATCGATGATCATCGCGCCTGATTATACCCCCGCAGGAGCGTCAGCACTTGCTGGAAGTCGTCGGGCAGCGGCGCGGTGAAGTGCATGCGCTCACCCGTGATGGGATGCTCGAACGCCAGCGCGTAGGCGTGCAGCAGTTGCCCCTGCAGGCAGGCGACGGCGTCGGCGAGGTCGGGCGACCAGTTGCGCGGGGGCTTGCGTATGCCGCCGTACAGCGGGTCTCCGACGACGGGATGCCCCACTGCGCTGGCGTGGACGCGCACTTGGTGCGTGCGCCCCGTCTCCAACCGCGCCGCCAACAGGGCGCAGTCGCGGAACGCCTCCTGCACCACAAAGTGCGTGCGTGCAGGGCGCGCCTTGCCCGCCAGAACCGCCGCTGCGTCCAGCGCCGCCATCTTCTTGCGCTGCACAGGGTGGCGACCAATCGGCAGGTCCACTGTGAAGTGCGCCTCGCGCGGCGCGCCCCACACCAGCGCGCGGTACTCGCGCTCGATGGCGTGTCGCTGCAGCGCGCTGCTGAGTCGCGCGTGCGCGCGGTCGGTCTTGGCGACCACCAGCAGCCCTGTGGTGTCCTTGTCCAGCCGATGCACGACGCCAGGACGGAAACCCGCGCTGCCCTGCGCGAGGGTGGGACTGTGCGCCAGCAGGGCGTTGACCAGCGTGCCGTGCGGGTGCCCAGGCGCAGGATGCACGGTCAGCCCGCGCGGCTTGTTCACCACCAGCAGGTGGTCGTCCTCGTAGACGATGGGCACGGGGATGGCTTCGGGCGTGAGGTCGTAGTCGGGCGGGCGGTCGGGCGGCAGCGTGTAGTCCACCGTGTCGCCCGCGCGCAGGCGGTGGGCAGGCTTCGTGACGGGCTGCCCGTTGACGCGCACCTGACCCGCCGCAATCCACTCTTGCCAGCGGGCGCGGCTGATGTCGGGGTGTCGCTCGCTCAGGTAGCGGTCTAACCGTTGCCCGGTCATGGGGCGGTCGGGGCGGCTGGCTGGGCGCGTCGCTGGCAGGTCGGACACAGCGGGCGGTGGAACTTCGCCATGCTGAGGTCGTACTGCGGCTTGCGCAGCGCGCGCCCGCACTCGGCGCAGACCATCGCTTCGGGGGGCGGCTCGGCGGCGCGCTCGGCGCGTCCCGCCTCGTCGCCGCGCAGAGGTTGCGGCGAGTCGGCGTAGGCGATGCGCCCCGTCTCCAAGTCGCCCTCGCTCAGTTCAGGCGCGAACTGCGTGCCGTAGCCGCACATCGCCAGCGCACGCCCGATTGCGCCCGTCTCCGCCTTCTCCACGAAGTCGGCGAAGTCGTCGCGCGTCTCCATCTTGCTCGCCGTCGCGATGACCCGCCCCTGCGCGTCCTTCACCACCGCCTGAAACACTACGCACCCGCCCTCTATGTCCAGATGCAACGGATGCGTCTCGATGCTCCAGTCGGGGTGGTCTTCGCGGAACCAGACCAACCGCGCGGCGACAGGCAGATACTGCTGCCCCCCGCGCACCCGTATCAGATACCGTCGCACATTGAACGCCATGCTATACGAATGTATACCCCATCGGGTGGGGGTGATGTCAAGGGCTGACCCAAAGCGGAACTTTTGCCGACAATCATGGTATCTTAAGGTGGGGGTTGAACGCTGTGGAGAACGGCAGACAGGGCTACTGGCTATCGACCGACTCGTGGGATTTGCACCGCCGAGCCGAGAAGGATCGGCTGCGCCATAACGAGAAGGTCAAAGAGGTCATCAAGCAGAACTTGGGCGAGATCATCGGGCAGCAGGACATCATCACCGCCGAGGACGGCAAAATCGTCAAGATTCCCATTCGCGGGCTGGAGTTGCCCCACATCCGCTACGACCCGCACGGCAAAAAGGGCGTCGGGCAAGGCCCTGGCGGCAGCAAGGCAGGCGATGTGATCGGTCGCTCGGGACAGCAGGGTCAAGGCGCAGGCAAACAGGCTGGCACGGAACCCGGCGTCGACTTCTACGAGGCGGAGTTCACGATTGAGGAACTCGTGCAGATGGTCTTCGAAGACCTGCACCTGCCGAACCTGCGCGAGAAGGGCACGAAAGACATTCTGGCAGACCAAGTGCGCTTCGACACCATCGCGCGGCGCGGACCGCAGTCCAACATCGACAAAAAACGCACGCTCATCAACGCTTGGAAGCGCAACGCCGCCGAGGGCAACCCCGGCTGGGAGATTCGCGAGGAGGACAAGCGGTTCAAAAGTTGGGAGATTGTGCCCGAAAAGCAGCGCAATGCCGTCGTAATCGCCATGCGCGATGTGTCGGGCAGTATGGGCGAGTTCGAGGCGTACATCGCACGCAGCTTCTACTACTGGATGACGCGCTTTCTGCGCACCAAATACACCGCCACCGAAATCGTGTTCATCACCTGCCACACGGAGGCGAAGGAAGTCGACGAGCATACCTTCTTCGCGGCGGGCGATTCGGGCGGCACGCGCCTCTCCGCCGCCTACAAACTCGCGCTGGAGATCCTCGAAAAGCGCTACAACCCCCGCGAGTGGAACATCTACCCGTTCATGTTCTCCGACGGCTACAACTGGGGCGACCACGAGGTGGTGGAGTACATGCGCAGGCTGGTGGAGTACGCTAACCTGATTGGCTACGGCGAGATTGCCAACGATTTGTGGGGCAGTTCAAACGGTCTGGCGCCACTGGGTCAGGCGATCACCGAAGCGTTTCAGGACGACCCGCGCGTGGTGGTGGTCAAAATCACCTCCAAAGAGGATGTGTGGCCCGCCCTGAAACGCTTCTTCAGCAAGCATCCCGAAGTCGCGGCTGCAGCGTGGTAGCCCCTGTCAGAACTGCTCCGCTTCCGTCGAGCCGTGCATCGCAAGGGTGGAGGCTTGCCCGCCCGTGATGGCTTCCTGCACGGCGTCGAAGTATGCCGTGCCGACGAACGCTTGATGCTCCACCGCGCGGAAGCCCTGCTCGCGCGCCTGGAACTCCGCCTCCTGCAGGTCGGCGTAGGCGGTCATGCCCGTCTCGGCGTAGCCGCGCGCCAACTGGAACGAGATGTAGTTCAGCGCGTGGAAGCCAGCCAGCGTGATGAACTGGAACTTGTAGCCCATCGCGCCCAGCTCTTGCTGGAAGCGAGCAATCGTGTCGGCGTCCAGCAGCTTCTTCCAGTTGAACGACGGCGAGCAGTTGTACGCCAGCAGCTTGTCAGGGAACTGCTTGTGAATCGCCTCGGCGAACTGGCGCGCCTCGTCGAGGTCGGGCGTGGAGGTCTCGAACCACAGCAGGTCGGCGTAGGGGGCATACGCCAGCCCGCGCGCGATGGCTGCCTCGATGCCGTTGCGCACCACATAGAACCCCTCGTAGGTGCGCTCGCCCGTCAGAAACGGCTGGTCGTAGGGGTCAATATCGTTGGTTAGCAGCGTGGCGTTCAGCGCGTCAGTGCGGGCAATCAGGATTGTCGGCGCGCCCATCACATCGGCGGCGAATCGCGCGGCGACGAGCTTCTGGATGAACTCGCGCGTGGGCACAAGCACCTTGCCGCCCAGATGTCCGCACTTTTTGGCGGAGGCGAGCTGGTCTTCGTAGTGAACGCCCGCCGCGCCCGCCTCAATCAGCGCTTTGGTGAGTTCGAAGGTGTGCAGCACGCCGCCGAAGCCCGCCTCGCCGTCGGCAACGATGGGCGCGTACCAGTAGATGTCGTTGCGTCCCAGCGCGTGCTGTTTCTCGTCCTCGCGGCGGAAGGCGTTGTTGATGCGCTTCACGACGGCGGGCACGCTGTTGACGGGGTACAGGCTCAGGTCGGGGTAGGTCTGCATCGACAGGTTCGCGTCGGCGGCGACCTGCCAGCCGCTGAGGTAAATCGCCTTCAGCCCCGCCTGCACCATCTGCACGGCTTGCGTGCCCGTAAGCGCGCCCAGCGCGGCGACATACGGCTCGGTATGCATCAAGTCCCACAGTCGCTGCGCGCCGAGTTTCGCCAGCGTGTATTCAATCTGCACCGACCCGCGCAGGCGCACGACATCCGCCGCCGAATATGGGCGCGTAATCCCCTGCCAGCGCGGGTTCTCGCGCCAGTCTCGCTCCAGTTGCTCAATCACCGTTTGCATGCTTACCTCCTCATCCTCGTTGATTCTGTGCACCCTGCGTTGGGCGCAACACTCAGTCAATATACTCATACGCCACCAGCGTCACGAAGTCGATAAACGGCTCCGACAGCACGACTTGGCGCAGGATGGTCGCGGCGTCGTCCAGTCGGTTAGGCGCGTCGCCGTAGCTGGCGCGGATGCTCTCCAGCTCTTCCGCCAGCATCTGTTCGAACAGGTCGGGGGTGATGGCGCGCCCGTCGCTCAGGTGCGCTCCGCGCCGAATCCACTGCCACAGCTGCGAGCGCGAGATTTCGACGGTGGCGGCGTCCTCCATCAGGTAGTTGATGGCAGCCGCGCCGACCCCGCGCAGCCACGAATCCAAGTACCGCAGGCTGACATTGATATTCGTGCGCATGCCGCGCTCGGTAATCTCCCCGCGCGGGAAGTTCAGCAGCTCCTGCGCCGTAATCGCGCGGCTGGGCTTGACTTGAATCTGGTTCGGGGTGGGCATGTGCGCGTCGAACACCTCCAGCACAACGGGCACAAGACCGGGGTGGGCGACCCAGGTGCCGTCGTAGCCTTCGCTGACCTCGCGCTGCTTGTCGGCGACGACCTGCGCAATCGCGGCGGCGTTCGCTTCAGGGTCGTCGCGGCGCGGGATGTACGCCGACATGCCGCCAATCGCGTGAATCCCGCGCTTGTGGCAGCTCTGCACCACCAGTTCGGAGTACGCCTTCATAAACGGCACGGTCATCGTCAGCGTCGCGCGGTCGGGCAACACGATGTCCTCGCGTGCGCGGAACTTGCGGATGATGCTGAACAGGTAGTCCCACCGCCCACTGTTGAGACCCGCCGAATGCTCGCGCAGCTCGTAGAGGATTTCCTCGCACTCGAACGCGGCGAGGATGTTCTCAATCAGCACGGTGGCGCGGATGGTTCCGCGCGGGACGCCTAACTGCTCCTGCGCGAAGAGGAACACCTCGTTCCACAGGCGCGCCTCCAGATGGCTCTCCAGCTTGGGCAAGTAGAAGTAGGGTCCCGTGCCGCGCTGGATTAGCTCGTGCGCGTTGTGGTAGAAGTAAAGCCCGAAGTCCATCAGCGCGCCAGGCGCAGGCTCGCCGTCCACCCACAGGTGCTTTTCGGGCAGGTGCCACCCGCGCGGGCGCACGCACAACACAGCGGTCTGCTCGTTCAGGCGGTACTGCTTGCCGTCGGGGCTGGCGAACTCGATTGTGCGGCGCACGGCGTCGTACAGGTTCAGCTGCCCTTGAATACAGTTCTCCCAAGTGGGCGCGTTGGCGTCCTCGAAGTCCGCCATAAACACCCGCGCCCCAGAGTTCAGCGCGTTGATAATCATCTTGCGGTCTACGGGACCCGTGATTTCCACGCGCCTGTCCTGCAGGTCAGGTGGGGGCGGGGCGACCTGCCAGTCGCCGTCGCGGACGGCTTGCGTTTCGGGCAGGAAGTCGGGGTTCTCGCCAGCGTCCAATCGCGCCTGACGCGCCTCGCGCATCGCCAGCAGCTCCTTGCGCGTCGGGTTGAAACGGCGCGTCAGCGTCGCCACGAAGCGCACCGCATCGGGCGTCAGGATCGTCGTCCACTCAGGGCGTACTGCGCCACGTATCTCGATGCCCTCGCCTGCCAGTTGGCGGTTCAGCTCCTCTTGGTAGTTCATCGCATCCCTCCGTTCCCGTCGTTGGGCGATAGACTGACCATTCAGTCAAAATGTACCCGCAGTCGGTGTGTGTAAAGGATACCCGATGGTGAGCGTCTTAAGATTCATGCAGAAGGCTTTGGGTATACTCCCTCGCGTGATGCGAGTGCGCGCAGGGCTATTGCTTGGATTGGGGCTGCTGATTGCGCTCGGTTGGGCGCAGGCGACGCTGCCGAAAGACCTACAGCAACGATTCGAACGGGCGACGCGCTTGGCAGCGCAAGGCAAACTGCGCGAGGCGGAACCGCTGTTTCGCGACATCGTGCAAAAGCAGCCGAACTTCGCGCCCGCGCACCTGAGCCTTGGGCTGGTCTACCGCCTGCTGAACCAGAACGACAAGGCGCTGACGCACCTGCGCCGCGCGGCGACGCTGAACCCCAAAGACCCCAAACCGCTGGTCGAACTCGCCCGCCTGTGCCTGGACATCAACCGTCTGGACGACGCGCAGGGCTATATCCGCATGCTGCGCGACCGTTTTCCCAGCGAGCCTGAGCTGCCCATACTGGAGGGCGCGCTCGCCTCGCTGCGGGGCGAGTGGGGCGTCGCGCTGCAGAAGTTCCAGCAAGCCCTCAAGACGCGCCCGAACGACTTCCGCATCCACTACAACCTCGGCATCGCGGCGTACCAACTCAAGCGATACGAAGCGGCGGAACGGCACTTCAAGCGCACGACCGAACTCAAGCCCGACTACACTACAGGCTGGAAGTCGCTGGGGATGACCTACGAAGCGCGCGGGCTGCCCGAACATGCCATCCGTGCCTACAGCGAGGCGCTCAAACGCGAACCCGACGACCTACCTACCCGCCTCAAACGCGCCTACCTCTATCAGCGCAGCGAAAACCTGGACGCCGCGCTGGCGGACTTCCAGCACCTCGCGAAACGCTACCCGCGCAACCCCGACGCGCACATCGGCGCGGGACTAATCCTGATGCGCAAGGAACGCTACGCGGAAGCCCTCGTGCATCTCGGCGCGGCGCTGCAACTGCTCTCGCCCAGCGAGCCGCTCTATCTGGAGATTCTGACCGAAATCGCGCATTGCAACCTGAACCTGAAGCAGTACGCTAAGGCGCGCGAGCAGTTCGCACAGGTGCTGAAACTGATGCCCAAGCACGCGCGCGCCTACGAAGGGCAGTATCAAGTGCTCATCGCGCAGGAGCAGGAGACCGAGATCCTGCCGTTTCTGCGCAACTGGGCGACCAACCTGCCCGACGACCCGCGCCCGCTGCTACATATCGCTCGCATCTACGAGCGCAACCGCAACCCGCGCGCCGCAGAAGAGGAATACAAGCAACTGCTGCAGAAGTTCCCGCAGCAGACCGAGTTCGTGCGCGAGTATGCGCAGTTTTTGTCGCGTCAGGGGCGCGAAGACGAGGCTGCTGCGCTGTATGACCAGTTGCTTGCCCAGTCGCCCAGCGAAGTGTTCGCCCTGCTGGGCAAGGCGCGCCTCGCCGAGAAGCGCGGCAACCACGCCGAGGCGCTGGCGCTCTACCAGCGCGTGCTGGAGCAAAGCCCCACCAACGACATCGCCCTGCTCGGCGCGGCGGCGATGCACCGCAGGCTGGAGCAGCCCGAAGCCGCCATCGAGATTTACCGACGGCTCACCCTCGCCGCCGAGACGCCGAACCCGCTCGCGTTCTCTGCCCTACTCGACCTCTATCGCCAAGCGAATCGCACCGACGACCTGCTGGCGTACCTCAAAGCCATGGCGCAGCGCCACGGCACGCGCTTCCTGCCGCTGCTGGCAAGCGAGATGATTCAGGCGGGCAAGGGCGAGGAGGCGGTCGCGCTGTTCCAAGAGATGCTGCAGCGCGAGCCGAACAACGCCCAACTCCATCGGCTGCTGGGCATCGTGTACGAGACGCTCAAGCGACCCGACGACGCGCTCCGCGCCTACGAACGCACCCGCCAACTGGAGCCAAACGACACATGGACGCTGTATCACCTCGCGCAGATCTATATCCAGCAGGGGCGCAAGGAGACCGCGTGGGAGACGCTGACGACCGCGCTGCGCGTCAACCCCGACGACCTCAGCCTCTACCCCGCGCTGGAGCAACTGGCAGCCGAACTGGGACGCGAAGACGCCTACCGCGCCATGCTCCAAACGCTCGCCGAGCGGGACACGACTGGCGAGGAGCCGCTGAAGGCGTATGTCGCCCTGCTTCGGCGCGAGGGGAAAACGGAAGACGCGCTCGCGCTGGTGAGCCGACGCCTGCGCACGAAACCCGACGACGCCGCGCTGCTGAACCTGCAGCTGGGGCTGCTCAGCGCGCTCGGACGCCACCCGCAGATGCTGGGCGTCTACGCGCAACTCGCGCGGCTCAGCCCCAACGACATCAGCCTGCTGCGCAACTGGGCGATGCACGCCGAGCAGCACGGCTCGACTGTGGAGATTATCCTCGCGCTGCAGGCGCTCTACCGCGCCGCGCCCGACGACATCTCCACAGGACTCAAACTCGCCCGCTACCTGGAGATGGCAGGGCAACGCTACCGCGCCCTCGAGCTGGTGCGCCTGATGCAAGAGAACTTCCCGACGAACCCCGACATCCGCAGCGAGCTGGCGCGATTGGAGGGCGCACGGTGAGGCGCGAGTGGCTCGCGCTGTTTGCGATCGTGCTGACGCTGGGGCGCGGGGCAATCCGCGAGGTCGAGAAGAGCGCGGCGCGCGAAATCCGCCAGCGCATCGGCGGCGAGTGCCGCGTGAAACTCGAACCCGACGGCGTCGACGGACTCGCGCAGGGACGGCTCAAAACGCTCACCGTTGACGCCCGCGACTTCACGCTGAACGGGCTGCCGTTCACGCTGGAGCCTGAACGCCCCCGCTCAGGGCGCATCAAGCAGTTCATCATGCATATGACGAACGCGAACCTGCGGGGGCTGCGCGCCGAGCGGGCGGTAGCCATCATCCCTGAAGTCTACTACGACAAGTCGCTCGCGATTCGCAAGCGCATCTTCCGCCTGAGCGCGACGGGCGTCGGCGCGTGCGAGATTGTCGTCAGCGAGACCGACCTCGCCGCCTACATCCTGCGCAAGTACGCGCCCTACATCCGCGAGGTCGCCGTGCAAATCACCGCCGAGCAGACCACTGTGCAGGGCGTCGCTGCGCTGTTTGTGGGCGAGGTGCGCTTCAAAGCCGTCGGCAAACTCGCCCCGCGCGACGGACGCTATCTGGAACTCGCGGAGGTGCAGATCGAAATCGAAGGCGCGAACCTGCCCCCCGAATCGGCGAACCTGCTGCGCCAGTTCCTGAACCCGATTATCGATCTCGAGCGCGACTTGGGACTGTACGACGGCTTAGCCATCGACGAGGTGATTAGCGAGCTGGGCAAGATGCGCGCGCTTGGCAGGGTGTGGATACCAGAGAAGCGAGAGTAATAAGTGCCTGTGCGCAGGGATTAAAACACCACCCCCACCCCAACCCTCCCCGCGTGCGGGGAGGGAGTTCCTCCCCCGTCTACGGGGGAGGTTAGGAGGGGGGTGTGTTGATAAACTAACGCAAAGACACTTATCAGCGGCGGCGACGGCGCGCCAGCAGCCCGACGAAGCCCGTGCCCAGCGCAATCAGCGACGCAGGCTCAGGAACCATCGCCAGATTCTGGGTCTGCGGATTGTCGATGCTGCGCAGGAAGTAGTAGTAGTCCGCTTGACCCGCCGTCGCGCTCAGCAGCGAGTTCGCATAGCCGACCACAGTGGCGTCCTGACTATACTGGAACACATCCCCGCTCAGATTGTCGGGGTTGCCCAGCGAATGGTCGTGCGCAATCTCCCACATGGCAATCTGGAATGCGCGTCCCTTGTTGTTCAGGTCAGGACCTGCGATGAAGGTGTCCTTGAGGCTCAGCAGCGCGCCGACGCGACCATACGCCAGCCAAAGCTCGTGGGTGTAGTTCTGGCTGAAGTTAATCACATGGTCTAAATCGACGCAGAGCGCCTGGCTCTGAAGTGCGGTAGTCGTCAGGTTGAACACGCCTGCAGTGGTGTTCAAGGTGTTCGCGTTGTAGGTAATCTGCACAGTACCGCCTGGTGAAACGCTATTCAGTGTCAGGGTTACTGTGCCCAACAGAAGCACCTTGTCGTTGTTGAACAGCGTCGCGTTCGCAAATGCGCTGCCGAATAGCACAGCACTCAGCCCAACCGTTGCTCCCAATACAGCGTATCGTTTGGTCATGGTTTTCCTCTCGACTGCGCGTGGCAGTCGAGAGGAGATATAGCACGGTGCGTGCCAGACGGCGCAGTTCCTGCTGACAGCAATACGAGTTTCGCGCGGGAACTGGCATTAAGCGCAGCGCATTAGCCCTCGTCGACAGGCGAGAAGTAGATGACCGTCACCAGGTCGTCCATCGACACGGGGCGGTCGTAGATGCGCTCCAGCAGCGCAATCACATCTTCCAGCGTGCGGAACTCGGGGTTCTCGCGCTCAATATCGCGCGGGCTAAGATCTGCAATCGGCTTGACCTCCACGCGATCCAGAATCGCCGTGAACAGCCGCTTGCGTCTGCCAAAGCGCGGACCGACCGTGATCCACACAATCTGCCCCGCGCTGTATTTGCGCGACTTGTCGCCTAATCGTATCGTCGCCGTCTTGCGCAGGGAACGCAACATGTCTTCGTACAGGTCCGTGTAGAAGTTCAACGCAAACATAGACATCATCCCTCTGGGTTATTCCATACTTCGGATTCGCCGTCGCGGGCGTCGCTCCTGCTAAAGATTCTGCAGCATACGCTGAATGTTTTGCAGGCAGCGCGCGGCGGCTTCAATCGGGGGGCGATGATACCGCTCCTGCTCCACAATCAGCCACTCCCACTGGTGCTGCACGGCAAGGCGCAGGATGGCGGGCATATCGATCGCGCCCTCGCCGACCTCCACATCGTGCATTTCGGGCTTGCTGATGTAGTCCTTCAGGTGCAGCGCGCGGATACGGTCGGCGTACTGCTGGCAAAACTCCACCGCGTTCGCGCCGCCGTACTCCACCCAGTAGGTGTCTGGCTCCAGATTGAAGTAGCGCGGGTCGGTGTTCGCCATCAGGATGTCGATACCGCGTGCGCCGTCGTACTCGGTGAACTCGTAGCCATGCACATGGTACAGGAACGGCACATTGCCCGCCGCCAGCGACTCGCCGATGCGGTTGAACCGTTCGGCGATGCGTTTCCAGTCGTCCGCCGACTGGCGCTGCCCTTCGTCAATCCAGAAGGTCACGGCGTAGTGCCCGTTCCACTCGCGGCAGGCGTCGATGACTTGTTGGGGTTCGTTCTCCAGCGTGTTGAGGTCGAAGCCCAGCCCCGCGATTTTCAGCCCCGTCTCGCGCAGCAGTTGCGCCATTACGGGCGAGTGTTCGCCCATAAAGCCCGTCGTCTCGATGTATGCGTAGCCCATTTGCGCCACGGCGCGGATGGTTCCCGCGAAGTCCGCCTTTAGGTCGTCGCGTAGCGTATAGAGTTGCAGTCCGATTTTGGGTTGCATAGTGCGCCTCCTTGATTACAGGTATGGGTTCGTTGCCCGCTCGACGCCAACAGCCGTGTCGGGACCGTGTCCGGGGTGCAGAATCGTGTCGTCGGGCAGGCTCATCACGCGCGTGTGCAGGTGTTCGCGCAAGGTAGCGAGGTTGGCGTAGGGGATGTCGGTGCGTCCGATGCTGCCCGCGAAAATCGCGTCGCCGCAGAACAGGCGCATCGGGCGCGTGCTTTTCAGCAGGAACCCCAGATGGTCGGGCGCGTGCCCGCGCAGCGCGATTACCTCGAACTCCAGCGCGCCGATACAAAAAGTCTCGCCCTCTGCCAGAAATCGGTCGGGCGGCGGCACAGGCTCGGTCGGCGGCAGGTTCAGGTACACAGGGTGCGTGTGGGCATATTGCGCCCAGAGTTCCCACTCTTCGCGCGAAATCCAGAACGGCGCGCCCGTATGCGCCTTGATTGCCCGCACGCCCACCACATGGTCAAAGTGCCCGTGCGTTGCCAGTATCGCCGCCACGGGCGGATCGCCCAGCGCGTGCAGCCGCGCCAAAATCCGCTCAGGCTCCAGTCCGGGGTCAATAACAGCGGTTTGGCGCGTCGCGGCGCACTGCACCAAGTAGCAGTTCGCCTGCAGCACGCCCAGCGTCAGTTTCTCGATATGTACCATCAGGGCATGTAGGTCACGACCGCAGTCAGCACGAACATCGTCACGGCAAGGATCAGCGTCGGGCGCGACAGGTTGTCATCGAAGCCTGGTTTCGCCTTGCCGAACATACTGTCTGCCGCGCCGGGGCTGAAAATGCCCTCCGAGCGCGAGGTCTGAATCGCGACCAGCCCGATGAACAGCGCCATGATAATAATGTCTATCCAAGTCAGCACTGCCTTTAGGATCTCCATTGTCGCTCCTCGTCATAGTAGTCCAGATTCTGGATGCGCTCGCGGATTTCGTCGACGGGTTCTTCGAGGGAGCGTGTGACCTCTTCGCCCGCTTTTTTGAATTCGCGCATCGCTTGCCCGACCGAGCGCGCGATTTCAGGCAACTTGCGCGGCCCGAAGATGAGCAGCGCAATCACGAACAAGACCAAGATTTCGCTAAAGCCGATGCTCCCGAACATAATCGCCTCCGCTTGCGCGGCAGGGGTATTATACCCCTAAAAGCCCGCCCACTCGAAGTAGGCGCGCGTCCACGCGGCGAGCGTCCCGCCGAACAGCATCACCAGCAGTGCGCCAATCGCCAGAAACGGTCCAAACGGCAGCATGGTGGGCGTCTCTTCGAAGGTCTCGTCGGCGAGTTCCTCGTCGGGTTGACCGAGCGCGGCGTACACGCGCTGTTGCACGCGGCGCGGCAGCAGTGTAATCAGCGCGTCCACCCAGAGAATGTAGAGCATGCACGACGCGAGCAGGTTGCCCAGCGGTTCGGGCGGGAGCGGCTCGTCGGCGGGGCTGGGCGCGGCGTCGGCGGGGGCAGACGCGCGGCGCGACCGCCAGTACGCCCACAGCCCGCCCAGCACCGCGCCCGTCGCAATCGAGACGCCGAACGCGACCAGCATGCCTGGCGCGAGCAGCAGCGCGCCCATCCCGCGCACCAGCTTGATGTCGCCGTGCCCCATCGCATCGCGCCGAAAGGCAATCCGTCCCAGAATCGCAATCGCGCTGAACAGCCCTGCGCCCACAAGCGCGCCTATCGCCGCGTTGCGCAGGTTCAGCACGCCCAGCGACGCCCAGTCCCAGTCAGTCGGCGCGCCCTTCAGCAGCCCCGCATGCAGCAAGCCCAGAACCAGCAGCGCGACATTCAGCTCATCGGGAATGATGTAGTGCTGCAGGTCGATAAAGAAAATCGCAATCAGCACGGACGCCGCCAGCGCGTACACCACAAACCGCAGCGGCGACTCGCCCACAATCAGCCACTGATGCCACAGCCACGCCCACACGCCCGCGTTCCACAGCTCCACCAGAAAGTAGCGCACAGGTATCGGCGCGCAGCAGTAGCGGCACTTGCCCCCCTGCGCCAGATAGCTCAGCAGCGGGAACAAATCGCGCACGCCCAGCCGATGCCCGCACTGGGGGCAGTGCGACGGCGGGAAGGCTATCGAAAGGTTTCGGGGCAGACGGTAGATCAGCACATTCAAAAAGCTGCCTACCGCCGCCCCGAACGCGACGCCGAACACTATGCTCCACGCAGGAAGCATTACGACTGGTTCTGGCTGAGATTCGAGATGACCTCGATCATCGGCAGGAACATCGAGATGACGATGAAGCCGACGATGAAGCCCAGCAGCACAATCATCACGGGTTCAATCGCCGCCGTGAGACTCGCGATGGTCATCTCCACCTCGTTCTCGTAGAAGTCGGCGATTTTGTTGAGCATGTGATCCAGCGAACCCGACTCTTCGCCGACGCTGACCATATGGACGACCATCGGCGGGAACATCTTGCTGCGCTGGAGCGGGTCGGCGATTTTCTCGCCTTCGCGGATGCGCGCGCGCGATTCGATAACGGCGTCCGAGACGACCGAGTTGCCCACGACGCCTGCGACGGTCTCCATCGCCTGCAAGATCGGCACGCCCGACGCGAGCAGGGTGCCCATCGTGCGGCTAAACCGCGCCATCACGATTTTATGGTGCAGCGGTCCGAACACGGGCACGCGCAGTTTGACCCTGTCGGCGACGCGCCGTCCCACGCGCGTACTCACGAACAGCTTGTAGGCAATCAGAATCGCGACCACCGCGATAATCACCACATACCAGCGTTGCGTGAACAGCGCGCTAAGGTCAATCAGGAACTGCGTCGGCGCAGGCATCTCCTTGATGCCCAGCTCCTTGAACAGGCTGGCGAACTGCGGCACGAGCCACGAGACCAGGAAAATCACGATGCCGACCGCTGCCAGCAACACAATCACCGGGTAGGTCAGCGCAGAACGGATTTTGCGCCGGAGTTCCACATCTTTTTCGAGGAAGCCTGCGATGCGCTGCAGCGACTCTTCTAACACGCCGCCGACCTCGCCCGCGCGGATCAGACCGATAATCAGCTGGCTGAACGCTTTCGGGTGGCGCGCCATCGAGCGGGAGAGGCTCTCGCCCGATTCGACGCGCGCCGACAAGTCCATCAGAATCTTGCGCAGGCGGGCGTTATTGGTTTGCGCCTGCAGCACATCCAGACAGCGAATCAGCGACACGCCCGCGTCGAGCATCGTGGAGAACTGGCGGGCGAAAATCGCGAGGTCGCTGAGTTTCACGCGCCCGTAGCCGCCTGCGGGCACGCGCGGCGCCTTGCGGTCTTCGGTCACCTCCAGCACCTGCAGCCCTTCGGACTGCAGGCGTTTTTTCAGTTCCTCCGCGTTCGGCGCTTCGACCTTACCTGAACGGGTCTGCCCATTCGCGTCCCGAATCGTGTAGTTGAAGTACGGCATTCTCGTTCGCCTCCTCAGTGATTAGCGTCCGCGCGGGGGCTGCGCGCCAGGCGCGCCGGGCACGCCGCCTGTGGGCGCAATCATCTTGCGCAGCTCGTCGGGGTTAATCGCCCGCGACATCGCCTCCTCGTAGGTGACCCATCCCTTGACATACAGGTCGCGCAGCGACTGATCCATCGTCTGCATGCCCATCTGCCCGCTGGTCTGAATCATCGTGTGAATCTGGTGGGTCTTGTTTTCGCGAATCAGGTTGCGGATAGCGGGCGTGGCAATCATCACCTCGACGGCGGGCACGCGCCCTGGTTGACCCGCGCGCGGCAACAGCTGCTGACTGATAATCGCCTGCAGGTTGTTCGCCAACTGAATGCGAATCTGCTCCTGTTGCCCCGGCGGGAACACATCGACGATACGGTCAATCGACTCGGCGGCGTTGTTCGTGTGGAGCGTGGCGAACACCAAGTGTCCCGTCTCGGCGGCGGTGATGGCGAGCTGGATGGTCTCCAAGTCGCGCATCTCGCCGACCAGAATCACATCGGGGTCTTCACGCAGCGCGGAGCGCAGCGCGGCGGCGAACGACTTGGTGTCCTGCCCCAACTCGCGCTGGTTGATGATGCTGGAGCGGTGCTGGTGCAGGTACTCGATGGGATCCTCGACGGTGATGATATGCACGCTGCGCTCGGTGTTGATTTGGTTGATCATCGCCGCGAGCGAGGTGGACTTGCCCGACCCTGTGGGACCCGTGACAAGGATGAGTCCGCGCGGGCGGCGCGTGAGTTCTTCCAGCACGGGCGGCAGGTTCAGCTCGCGCACGGTCGGCACGCGGGCGGGAATCAAGCGGAATGCCGCCGCTACCGCGCCCTTATCCTTGTAGACATTCACGCGGAAGCGCGCGATTTTGTGCAGGCTGTACGAAAAGTCCAGCTCGTAGTTCGTTTCGAACTTTTGGATTTGTTCGTCGGTCAGGATTTCGTAGATCATCCGCTGGGTCTGCGTCGGCTGCGCTTTTTCGTAGTTGAGGCGCAGCAGTTGCCCGTCCACGCGAATCACTGGCTCCACATAGGGGCACAGGTGCAGGTCGGACGCGCCCTTCTCGGTCACGATAAAGAGCAGTTCGTCGATGTGGGTGTCTTCGAGGCTGCGCGGTTGCGCAACCGCAGCGGGCTGGGGCGCAGGCGCAGTGGTCGCTGCCCCGCCCCCGTGCGCTGTCATGTTCGGCGTCTGGTTCATATGCATGTTCGGTGAGACCTCCTGTATTATTAATAGAATCCTGCGGTGAAGACCACGCGGCGCACCTCGTCGGGCGTGGTGAGCCCTTCGAGGACTTTGATGAGTCCGTCCTCGCGCAGCTCTTTCATGCCGTTCGCTTTGGCGGCTTCCTTGATGTCGGAGAGCGGCGCGCGGCGCACGATGAGTTCGGCGATTTCGGCGTTGATTACCATCAGTTCGTAGATGCCGACGCGCCCGGCGTACCCGCGTCCGCGGCAGTGGTCGCACCCAACGCCTTCCCAGATGGTGACCATCTGGTCGGGGTTCTCGATTTGAAACCCGAACGCGCGCAGGTCGGCGGCGGGGATTTCGCGCGGCTCCTTGCAGTGCTGGCACACGCGGCGCGCGAGGCGTTGCGCCATCACGCCCGTGACGGTCGCGGCAATCAGGTACGGCTCCACGCCCATATCCACCATACGAATCACGGCGGAGGGCGCGTCGTTCGTGTGCAGCGTCGACAGCACCAAGTGCCCCGTCAGCGAGGCTTCAATCGCGATTTCGGCGGTCTCCAAGTCGCGCATCTCGCCGACCATGATGATGTCGGGGTCTTGACGCAGAAACGCGCGCAGCGCGCTCGCGAAAGTCAAGCCCGCCTTGCGGTTCACCTGCACCTGCGAGATGCCCGGCAACTGGTACTCAATCGGGTCTTCAATCGTCAGGATGTTCTTTTCGACGGAGTTGAGCTTGTGGAGTATCGAATACTGGGTGGTCGTCTTGCCCGACCCTGTGGGACCTGTGGACAGCACCATGCCCTGCGGCTGGATGACCAGCTCTTCCAGGCGCGCTTGGGTTTCGGGCGTGAAGCCGAGCTTGTTCAGCCCCAGCAGCACGCTGGTTTTGTCGAGGATACGCATGACGATTTTCTCGCCGTGCGGGGTCGGAATGGACGACACGCGCAGGTCGTAGTCTTTGTTTTGGTAGCGGATGGGAATGCGTCCGTCTTGCGGGAGCCGTTTCTCGGCGATGTTCATCTCCGCCATGATTTTGTAGCGGGAGATGAGCGGCGCTTGCACATATTTCGGGAGGGAGAGCGCTTCGTGCAGCACGCCGTCGATGCGGTAGCGGATGCGCAGGTTGCGGATTTGCGGCTCCACATGGATGTCGCTGGCGCGTTCGTTGATGGCTTGCTGGATGATGGTGTTCGCCACGCGCACGATGGGTCCTTCTTCGGCTTCGCGCAGCACGGCTTTCTCGTCGTCTTCGGTGTCGCCGCGTGCGCTGTAGGCGGCGATGTCGGTCATCACGCTGCCGCGCAGGTCGGCGGGGCGCACGGCAGCCGCGCCGCCGCCGTCGGTGGTCGCGGGCGTCGCGCCATCCGCCGCCGAGCCGCCGTATGCCTTGCGAATCGCGTCCTCAATCGCGCCCGGCGCAGCAATCACGGGGCGCACCGTGCAACGCGAGTTCACACGCACATCGTCAATCGCCATCACATTGCTGGGATCCGCCATCGCCAAGTAGAGGATGTTGCCGTCTTTTTTGACGGGGATGACATTGTAGCGCTTCGCGATATGCTCCTTGACGACATTCAGCGCGGACGGCTCAGGCTGCACGCGATCGAGGTCGACAAACGGCATCCCCAGTTCGAACGCCTTCGCTTCGTAAGCGTCGCGCTCGCTCACCAGCGTCTGGTCGAGAAAAATCTGGATCAGCTCTTTGCCCGTCGATTGTTGCACGCGGCGCGCGTCTTCCAGCTGCTCTTGCGTGATGAGACCCTTCTCCAGCAGGTATTCGCCTGCCGTTCTGCGTGTCATAGCCATCGGTTATCACTCCTACCCATAGAGTCCCTGCCGCTCGTGATGTTCAATTATAGCACATCCGCACGAGCGTGTGGTATAATCTTCTGCGGGCGGGAGGCGATTCCTGCCGCTTTTGTGAGGAGGCTAACGAAAATGCGAACGCTGTGGCTGGTGGGATTGGCGGCGATTGTGGCGCTGGGCAGTGCGCAGACGCGCACGCAGCGCGGCGCAACGCAACAAGATGACGGGCGCGTCCCGATTGCGCAAGTCGCGCAGGAACTCGCGCAGAAGTTCAAGGCGCAAATCGTGGTTGACCCTGCGCTGACGCTGCGCGTGAAGCCGTCGGAGGCAGACACGCTGGAGCGCGCCCTTGACGAGATTACGGCGCAAGCGCGCGAGGTCGTCTGGCGCAAAGTGTACACCAACAAGGTGCTGGGCGCGGAACCGAACACGGAGCAGATTCTCAGCGCAGTCCGCGCGCTGATCAACATCGAACTGGGCGGGGTGATGGTGGTCAACCCGCGCGCGGCGACACTTAATTCGTTCGTGGCGAACTACCCCGCGCCGCCTGACCTCGAAAGCACCTTAGAGCAGATGCAGCCGCCCTTCAGCGCGAAGCCCGTGTATGTGATTCTGAACCCGAAGCCCCAAGCGGCGACCGCGCTGCGCGGCTCAAAAATGGAGCAGTTCGCCCAAGTGCAGCAGCAACTGATGGACCTGCTCGCCAAAATGAGCCCCGAAGAGCGACGCCAAGCGCTGCAGTCGGCGATGGGCATGTGGATGAACGCTGACCCCGACCTGCGCAACCAGATGATCTTTGAGGGCATGCGCATGTCGTTCGAGTATTGGCAGTCCCTCTCGCCCGATCAGCAGCGCGAGATGATCGAGATGGGGCGCAAGTTCTTCGAGCAGTATTACGGCGGTGGCGGCGGCGCGCCTGAGATGTAATCAGTGCCTTCGCGATATGATTTCAACATGCGAATTGGGGCAGACACGGGGGTCTGCCCCTACAGAGACGCCCTTTTGTAGGGGCAACCCTCTGTGGTTGCCCCCTGCGTGCAGGGTTGCGCATGTCGAAAATCCACCGCATGGGCACTTACCAATCGCGCGTCCAAAGTTCATTATTTGCCCCCCTCCTTAAGGACTGATTAGGGTACTTTTTTCGGGGGAGCATCGGGTATATCTCTCCCTATGAGAAACACAACACCATCCCGAAAACGGGCAATCCTACCGCCCGCCGTGCAACGCCGA
>ERZ511473.1220-NODE-1220-length-24453-cov-4.360970_pt1 | contig 24453 bp, 19 predicted proteins | sample MGYA00374947_ERZ511473 | MGnify/ENA primary metagenome ERZ511473 (study PRJEB26303, sample SAMN06343854) | sediment metagenome | isolation source: hot spring sediment | place: Canada: British Columbia | collected 2012-09-26 ... | reverse complement strand
CCTACAACACCGAGAGACATCCGCATGAGATGCGATCATCTCCAAAAAACAAGGATTATGTTGTCGATAGTACCAAACATTTAAAGTTTCCGTCGGAGGATATGATACATAAAGAACAGGAAGGCAAGCAACAAAGAAAAAGGCGAGAGATAGAATAAAGCGCCGTGATACACCGGCCACGCGACGAGCATCAGCATAACTGCGGACAGCGGCCAAAAGAAGCCAGAAAATGAGCCCAGCCTTTGAGCCAAGCACTATTGCATCTGCAAGCCCGAATAAATAGTAGGCGATAATACCACAGGAGAAAGCCTTGCAGAGATACGGCGCGGAAGGTCTAGATAATATCGATAGAATATATTTAGATGTCTGAAAAGTGAGCAGAAGAAAGGCGATAAGACCAATAACGCCAAAATCTAAAGCGGTTTGAACAAAAAGATTGTGCGCGTGTGCCAACCAATGCGGAGGATAGTCACTCATATAGACACAGCTGGCAACAAAAGGGAAATTGTTCAAACCGACACCCAACCAGGGAGAGTCAAAAAAAGCACGCAGACCCAAGGAAATAATGGATAAATGGACAGAAGCACGCCAGGAAAAACGCATCGTCTCAAAAATTTCGGCCATAAAAGTCGACAGAGATCCGAAAATTAGCAAAAACAAAGCAAAAAGAATAACAATATGCCTTCTTTTCTGCGGCACAGAAATAATGGCCAAGGTGAGAGTTGCGGCTAAAAGGGCAAAGATAGCGAGTATTGTCTGCGTCAATAACAAAGCAGCCACCATAATAGATACAGATACCAAATAGAAGAGTCTCATCCTGTAACTACAAAGGGAAACAACCACCAATACAGAAAGAATAACCGACAAAAAACCACCAACCTCACGCGGACTTAAGAGATTTGAGTGTCTCGGTATGCCACTGCCCGGAATATTCTGCACAATTGGTGGGAAGAGCCTATAAAAGGGAAGCTCGAAGACTTGTGCAATATCCCAATCGACAGAAAAAGGCGCAGATAACGACACAGAGACACCAATCAAAGCAATAGCCATCAGCAGCATCCTCATATTCCTAGGATATCTACAAAGAAGAAGAGTATTGTAATACACAAGCACGGAAACGAAAAGACCAGCCAGTCTATTTAGAGCAGAATGCTGCACTGGAGCAAAAACAGAAGTAAGAGTTCCAGCAATAAGCAGCAGAATAATACACAGATCGCTAAGCTCAAAGGATATAAGACGACGCAAAAAGGCAGAGGAAACGATAAAAACAGAGACAATCACCACAAAAGCGATAGCAAAAGAAGGAAGAAATAAGGCAAGGAGACCCAAAAGAGAGAGCAAGAAGAAAAGAAGACGAACCTTCCGATGGTCGCAAAGTCCACTCTCAAGGGCAGCAAACACAAGCCGCACGCCGGTCTCCACAGCCAACTAGTATCTGTCCAGGCCAGATCCTTCCATCCGAATGTAGATCTTCCCCAAAGCGATATACATGAACCCAAACACTCAGATAATACCGACCAGGAGGAGGATCGGCAACCTCATCCCATTTAACAGTAGCACCAGAATGGGGGGGAATCAAGACACAGCGTAGGGACGACTTATAAGAATAGTTCTCCCAAGGACGAGCCGAAGGCGAAGGAGATAAAAACCACCAGAGACATACATCAGACCGCTCGAAAGCAGTGTTGACAAGGTCGACGGTCACGAGAAGACGACCCTCCAAGATCCTAGGCTGCTCCACTCTCAGAGTCCAGATCCTAACAGGACCTATAGATGCGGAGCTGAACCCCAACCCAGGAAGGAATATCCTGGAAAAAATCTCACCAAGAGCAACACACGTAGTGACGAACAATAATCCCAAAGAACTCCCGGAGTCGCGCAAATTATGGCTAACTCTTCGAAGAAAGAGGACGAATCTCACCATCGAGTGGTATAACATAAAAGACCCCCCCAATAATAGCCGTCAGAAAATTCGAGATCGTCACTAAGAAGCCTAAAGCTACGGCAATCTCTCTGGTTTCTCCAATAGCCCCAAGAAAAAACGCCATTCCCAACTCTCTTGTACCAATACCATTAACACCCACAGGAACTAAGGTAAATAACCAAACTGCCGGAACAATCCAGAATAGATGACCAAGATCTACGGATGAAGACAAACTAATAACTAAAAACCAGTGTTCCAGGACCACCAAAAAGTGAGCAAGCACCCCAACGAGCTGAGCAAAAGCGAAGGGCCAGAAAGCAAACGAATACGAGATTGGAGGAACCTTCTGGGAAGGACTTGAAGAAGAAACTAAGCGAAAAATTACAAAGAAATGCCAAATAAGAGGGAAAAGCCTGCGCAACACTGCAGAAGATAGGCAAACAAAAGAGATGATAACAAGCGAAAACATCAAAAAGGCGAAAGAATAAGCGAAAAGATGACCAAAAAGTTTGTACCCCTCCAAAATAAGACCGAGAGCGGCAAGAAAAAGCAAGGAAAATAAACCAGTAAGCCTATCAAGCACAACAGTCAAAGCAGCACGCAGCCCCCCACGCCCTTTAGAAGCAGCGAGATAGGCACGAGCAAAATCACCACCGACAGTCGTAGGGAGTAACGCTCCAACAGACACAGACAACATGTGGTAGCGCAAAAGAACGAGAAAAGAGGCATCACAAGCAAAAGCGTTTAGGATAAGTTTCCAACGGAAAGAGGCAAAGATGTCATAGAGAAGAAGACACAATACGCTCAAAACGAACCATAATGGGTGAACGGCAGCAATAATCCCGTTCAAGACGACAAAGTCGATAGATCGCAAGACAGAGAAGAGCAGGAGAAGACTAAAAAACAAACGAAGTATAAGACCAGACAGCGGATTTTTTAGTAACGCCGTCCACTGATCAGCCAGAAACGGCATAGATAGAGATCCTCCAGTTCTCATAAACAAGGGAAATAAGACCAATAGCCCGAAAACGCTCCACGGAGGGCACCACGTCGGAGAATTTATCCACAAAAATGTAGTCAACGGATTTCTCTCTTAAAAGCACAACGGCTTCGTCCAATGGCGTCTCAGGGTCAAGTATCTTATTGGCGATGTTAGACCAGTAGCGTTCGTCACGAAAAATCAACCATCTCGGATCGGACTGATAAATAGTGTGTCGACGAGAAAGACCCTCAATCCACCAGCCGTATATATAATTCCTCGGATTTAATGATGCCAAAACCAAGCTATCGGCAGGTGTTTCAGCGCGAAGCCAATAGAGAGCACTCATAACATTATCATCGACCACTCGATACCAATCAATAGCGACCCGCGTCCTTTCAAAAGTTGACATACCAAGCAATATAGCGATAACAGCGATATTCGCACAGAAGATCGCGGGGAGCAAGAGACCACCTTTCTTCTCGGCGACATCCCTGAAAATCTCGCGACCAGATAACGCTAGAGCGATGGCAGCTCCAGAGACCAAGAGATGAAGAATTCGTAACTCACGTAGCAATAGAAACAGTGTGACAGTCCCCCATCCAAGCACAAAAACTGTCCCACTCCCGAGACGTCGATGCCAAAAGATAGGAAGCATTAAGGCTAACCCAAAGAGACCGAGCCACAAAACAGGCGCTTCAAGGAAAATATAACGGAATACACGAGGAAACTCAGAAATAGCAACAGAATGAGGGTTAAGCGGATTCCCTATGATAGAGGTTACTAAGAAGAAATAGATGGGGATAACAGGAAGAACCAGTACGATAACAGCCACAGTAACGAAAGAGAAACGCCGGATAATTAACCACCGGTGCCGCCATCGTCCCGCAATTATCCACACAACCAATATCAACATCAGAGCAAAAAGAGATAAAGCCATTAGATGATGAGTGTACACAACAGTAGCGCTAAAAATAGCAGAGAATATCCAATAATACCGTCCATCTCCCAGCAGCCACCTTTCTGTCGACACAAGAGCAAGGATCAAAAAGCCAACGGCGACCAACTGAGGATAGCCTCCAAAAGACAAAACTTCACCGTGATAACCGCTCAACATGTAAACCAGCCAAGATCCTAGCAATACAGGTAACGGAACACGCAGGAGAATGACAGAAAACAAAAAGCAAGCACTCAACAACACAAGACTAATAACCGCCGAGGTCTTCAAAGCCACTATAGGATCGAGGAAGACGAGGAGAAATCGCAAAAACGATATGAAGGCCGGTGGATACACACCATAAGCAAGACGCCGGTACTCCCCGGTTAGTTGCCAGGCAAAAGCCAACCAGTTTCCAGGATCGGCACCAGATGGAGCTGGAGATCGCATGAGTAGCGACAATACAGGAAAAGAAGAACAGAAACTCGCAAAGAAAACGAGGAATATCAACATCACAGGACGGCGCGAAGGATTCACCAGAGAAGCAAAGTGACGATGCAACACGGAACGCCCTAAATCAGGATCGAGCATCAGAATATGCTCGAGCGAGAATCTCATGCATTAGTCGAACGATATCCCGAGCATCTTTAGGATTAACTGGGACCTCAGAGCCCTCAATAACACTAGTAACGAAGCGATTTACCAAAATATCGTGACCATAAAGCAATGATCCATAGAAGAACCTAGCACCGGATCGCAAAACACCAACGAGATGTTGACTAACCGCAAGTAGAGACGTCTTTAGAATATCGCGTGCACGATGCCCATTATCAGAGGGCAAAACCAACAGAATATCCCTAAAAACATCCACAACAAGTATTTGCCGCTCACCAATGACCGTCAAAAGCCACTCAGAAACAGGGGAATTAAATACCATCTTTAGATGGGCCGTAGCTATGGCGGTTTCAAAATACACATCGAGACGTTTGAGCAAATGTTGCTGAGTAATGTCCTTTTCAGCATTTACGCCGACTAAATTCAAAGGACCAATAAAATCTTGCAGAAGATATAGCATATGCGGCACCTCATCATAGAAAAGGCCTCCAGGAAGCCTGGGGTACCACCTGGGAAGACGGCGCTGCGGGCTACTTAACTGAACAGCCACAACATGTATAATCCGTCCGAGTGCTCCACTCTGCGCCAAGAGACGTGCCTGGCGCATAGAATGTGAGAAGAGGAAATTGTGAGCAACACAAAGATGGCGATCCTTTTGAGAAGCTGTTGAAATCATCACATCGCATTCAGGGAGAGACATCGCCATGGGCTTTTCGACCAATACATGGCAGTCCCGCATCATTGCCGCTACCGCGTTCGCACAATGAGCCCAAGGAGGAGTACAGACGGATACTATATCAAGTCTGCATTTTGTCAACATTTCTTCTATATCTGCATAATAACCCAGAATCCCAAAACGTCGAGCCACAGCCTCCGCGTGCTCAAGATGCGGGTCCATAACTGCTACAACGCGCGTTCTAGAATCACGCCGAAATGCCGGAATATGCCTGGATACTGCAACCCAGCCCGCACCGATGACGCCAACTCGCAGATGCTCACGCATAGATGGATCCCCTCCGTCTAGAGTCGTATATCGAGGAGCTCGTAATAAATTCTCTCAATATCATCAGCAACTCTCTCCCATGTATAGAATCTGGATACATAATTTCGGGCATTCTCACCAAGACGTTGTCTTAAGAGCTTATCGCGTCCTAGCTGTACTACAGCATCCGCCAAAGCCTCAACAGACCCAGGAGGGATCAGAATTCCCGTCACACCATGATGAATTAACTCTGGTGTCCCTCCAACTGAGGTAGCAACAACGGCTAAGCCGCACGCCATAGCTTCAAGAACAGTAAGAGGCATGCCTTCAGACAGCGACGGCCTCACAAAAATATGACTTTCTCGCAAAATCTGACCGACATCATTTACTATTCCAAGGAAAAGAACGAAACTGTCCACTCCAAGGCGCCTAACATCATTCTCTAGATTCTTACGCTCAATTCCGTCACCAACAATAAGAAACTTCACGTTAGGCAACGATGCCAAAATCTTCGGAATAGCCTTTACTAAAATATGTGGACCCTTGTTAAAGATCAGCCGACCGATGAACGTTACCACAAGCGAACCATTATCAACGCACTCTTTACCAGGATAAAATCTTTCGAGATCCACTCCATTCGGAACAATCGAAAGCCGCTCTTCACGAGCACCAAGGCTCAGGGCATGAACAGCAACAGACCGGCTAACACAAATAATGCGCGCACAAAGAGGAAAACACAACCTAGCCCAGAGCCTCTCATACATCGATATACAGATCCTGGCTACACCGCCAAAATTATCCATCGAGCCCAAATGTAAAGTGACGACCAACGGCCTTTTGACCACAAAATGCAATAGCGGTGTGCCAAGAGCGCAAGAGAAGAAGAAGGGATTATGCAGGTGAATAATATCTGGCTTAAAAAGGCTAACGGCCTTCAAAACTTCGGAGACGAACAACAATGATATACGACTCTGAAGGCGCAATAACGGTGTTAGGTCATAGGAAGGAACACGCCAAACAGATATCCCATGAAGACTCTCCCTGCACGCAGAGGTTTTACCCAAGGTGAGAACAAGTACAGAGTGCCCACGCTGCACCAAACGCCTTCCAGTCTCAAAAATCACCCACTCCACACCACCACTTTGCTCAGGATGAAAGTAATCTGTTAGAACCAAAATCCTCATAGAAGATCACCGACTGAAAGATCAATAACTTCCTTTCTCTTCTGCAAAAACCAACTACGATTGTGCCTATATCTTAACAAAAAGAATAAATGACGCATACCATCACGAAATGTCCTCAACTTTGACCTGCCAATGCGACGGTAATAGCCAACAGGAATTTGAGCAACTTTAAGACCGAGAATTCCAGCAGCGATCACCATTTCAGTCGCAAACTCCATCCCAGGACTACTAAGATGCATGCGGTGAAAGCTACTCCTAGTTAGCGCTCTTAAGCCACAATGCACATCAGTGACATCCACACCGTAAAGTTTGCGCGTCAACCAAGAAAGAAAAGGATTACCAATATAGCGATGAAGCCATGGCATAGATCCCACAGTCATTTTCCCAGAAAATCTGTTACCAATTACCAAATCAAAACCACGATTGTGCAGGAGATCGACACAAAGGGGAATTACCTCAAGCTCGTACGTTAGATCAGCATCGCACATAATCAAATATTTCCCGCGCGCATGCTGGAAACCAGTGATAAGCGCATTCCCGTATCCCCTGCGCGGCTCAATGACAACTCGGGCGCCAGCGTCCATAGCAACCCTCACGGAATTATCGATAGAGCCATTGTCTACAACAATAACCTCAACATCAATGTTCGCCTTCTTACATATATCTAAGACTTTACTAACAGATTGACCTACAGCCTCTTCTTCGTTAAGGCACGGAAAGACGACAGACACCGCTGGAAATCCTGAACACAAATTTCCCATAATCACCCCCAGTGAAATCTCTCCGCAAACAGTGCTGGATACTCCAAAATTACTACCCAGCACCTAATACATACGCTAATAAAAGCGGATCAATAAGCTAACTGGCCTGCGATAGGCAGAACGCCTCTCTCCACCTGGAGGATAGTATACAATACGATGTCAAGAGACTGCCCCTGACTGTCAGGGCTTTCCCGTTTTTCAGAGCCACCGGCTGCTGCGTCGGCCTGAGTCCCAGTTGACGCTGAGGCTTCAGGCTCGCAACCCGTCGACCCCGAACCGCTCCCCCAGCGCCCTTCTCAAGGTCAGGGCCCGAGTCCGTATCACACTGAGCCCGGGTCCAACGCTCCGGCCTGGAAGGCGGTCCGTAGAAAAGCCGACGTCACGGACCGAGGTAATCTTGCAGGCTACTGGGCCGAGGGTGTGAGGAGTTGGTCTGGGTCTTTTCCAACCTTGAGCCTGCAAAGGTCCTGGCACTCTCTTACGCTCGGAGGAAGATTGAACAGATCTTTCGGGGCGCTAAGGGTCTTCTAGAGATTACAAAGGCGATGCCCAAAAGGTTTGATAATCTTGAAAAGCTTATTGCCTTTATGCTTTTGGCTTATGTGGTTGGGCTGCTGGTGAGCGAGACGGTTCGGAATGAGGTCTACTAGGAAAGAAGCGCGAGGCGTACTCTCAGGCCGCCGAACGCCTTCCCGGACTCACCGCCCATGTCACGTCCCCCATCTAGGTGATTGACGCTAAGGGCTGGTCCGGGTATACTGCCGCCTGGCCGAACGGCTCGCGGTGCTGGAGGAGAGATGATCAGGCGTTGCTGGTGGTCGGTGCGGCTGCTTCTGGCGCTCGGCGCAAGCCTCCTTCTCTGGCCGGGCGGGGTCGGGGCGCAGACACCACTCGACGACCGCTTCGGGGCCGACGTCCAGGGCCTCAGCCCAGAACACGGGCTCGCGGCCTTCACCGAGATCGGTCTGGGCTGGGCGCGGGTGCCGGTCTACTGGGCGAGCATCGAGCCCACGCCAGGCAATCGCAATCTGGCGGCCCTCGACGCCGGGCTGACCCTGGCCGGGCAACTGGGGCTGCGGGTGATCCTGACGATCCGCGACGCCCCCTCCTGGGCGGTGCCCCCGGGCCAGCCGGGCTGCGCGCCGCTGACGGCCGAGGGACGGGCGGCCCTGGTCGAGACCCTGCGGGTCCTGGTCCAGCGCTACAGCGGCCCCCCCTACAACGTGAAATACTGGGAGATCTACAACGAGCCGGATAATGAGGACGGCACGTATTACGCTTTTCTGGGCGGCTGCTGGGGCCGGGACCCGGCGGCCTACGCCGCCCTGCTCCAAGCGCTCACGCCCGCGGTCAAAGCCCTCGACCCGCAGGCCCAGATCGTCTTCGGGGGACTGGCCCACGAGAAGTTCTCGGACCTGGTGGGGGTGGACCCGGGCTGTCCGGTGCGGACGCCGCCGGTCTGCCACTTCAACCGCCACTTCCTGCGCGATGTGCTGGCCAACGGCGGCGGCCCCTATTTCGACGTGCTGGCCTTCCACTACTACCCCAGCTTCCGGCCGGTCTGGGACAACCCACGGGATGTGACCGACCCGCCGGACATCGCCGCCAAGATGGCGGCCCTGCGGCGGGTGCTGGCCCAGTACGGCGTGGGGACAAAACCGCTCCTCTGCACCGAGTGCGGGGCCTGGAGCGGCCCCCGCGGCCAGAACGGCGACCCTCTCTGGCAGGCGGAGTACGCCGTCCAGGTGGCCGCCCGGGCCCGGGCCTTCAACCTGCTGGCCCTCATCTGGTTCTGGCTGCGCGACTATCCACAGCCGGCGGGGCATACCTGCGCCGAGGCCAATCCGCCGGACCTGACCAGCTGCGAGGGACACGGGCTGCTGGACGCCACTATGACGCCCAAGCCGGCCTACTTCGCCCTCCGCCACTTTCTCCAGCGCACCCGGACCCTGCGCCAGATCCGGCCGCTCGACGCCTACGACCGCCTGCCACCGCCCACGATCCTGGTGCCCGGGGACGCAACGCTGCCACCGATCCAGGGGTATGTCGAGGGCTACGAGTTCACCGAGGCCCCCAAGCCCGACAACAGCCCGCGCCAGCGGCTGTGGGTGCTGTGGACCAATCCGAACGTCTGGACCACCCGGCCGCTGGCGGTGCCCAATCCGACCGATCCGACCGCGAATTTCCAGGTTTCGTACACGCTGCCGGAACCCGCCCAGCAGGTGCTGAATGCGCTGGGGACACCGGTGGCCGGGCCGACCACGCAGATCACGGTGGGACCCAGCCCGGTCTATCTGGTGCTGCCGCCGCTGGCGGCCACGATGCAGGTGCCGGTGCCCACGCCCGCGCCCCAGGCAACGCCCACGCCGGTGCCCGTGCCCGCCCCCGACCGCTCGGCCCTGGTCGAGGTTCCGCCGGCGGTGGCCCAGGAGGGCGTCCAGGTGCGCTTTGCCGCCACCCCCACCCCGACGGCGGTCAGTGTGCCGAACCTGCGGCCGGTCCTGGCCATCGAGGTGAGCCTGCTGCGGGCCGATGGCACGCCTATCGTGCAGCCGCGCCAGCCGCTGCGGCTGCGGATCCGCTTCACGCCCAGCGATCTGCAGAGCCGGGGGCTCGACCCGCGATTTGTGCAGATCCTGTTCTCTCCGGATGGGACGACCTGGCAGCCGCTGCCGACCCAGGTCGACGTCCAGGCCGGGGAGGCCAGCGCCGAGATCGGGCACCTGTCGTCCTTCACCCTGGCGGCGATGCCGACGGCCGTCGCGCGGCAGCGGGTCTTTGTACCCATTGTGCTGCGGGCCAGCGGAGGGCCATAGGGCAGACGCGGCCTGGCCGACGAGCGGCACGCCGCCGGAGACCGCCTGCGCGCCAGGCGGAGAGCCAGCAGGTTCCGACGGCAACGCGAGACCTCGCCCCGGCAGGCTTGCCGAATCCAACCACCCCTGGGGCGACGGAGCCCAGCGAGGCGAGGCGCACGGTGCGCGAAAGATCCGATGATCTCAGAGCGCCGGAGCCGATGGCCGCCTGGCTGGATCAGGTGCGGGCGGCCAGTGGACTCACCCTCTGGGCACTGGCCAATCTCCTGGCAGGACGCTGTGGCTACCCCGTCTCCTCGATCTGGAGGCAGCTGCACGCCTACCGCCGGGGACGGACGCCCCGACCGGGAGGGTGGCTCGACCGTGTCCCAGAAGTGGCGGCGGCCGCCCGGCATCCGGACGACCCCGAAGCCCGGGCGCGGCTCCAGGAAGCCCTGACCGACGGGCTGGCCCGGGCCCGCCAGCAGATGCTGGCGGCACGCCGGGCAAAAAGCGAAAAGACCCCTTATCCCGGTTGATCCCTCCAGAGCCACGGCCAAAAGGTCTCCGGCGGCGACAAGGTCGACAGCGGCCCCGGGCCCTGCGTCGCGCAGAAAGGCCCGACCGCTGAGAGCGGCCATACGTGGGCGGCCAGGAGACTCTGGAGAAGGGGCGGCCGTGCCCGCCCCTGGGTCAGGGGCGGGCGGTCAGGGAAACACGCTCTGCCGCCTGGTGTCACCTTCGCAAACACCTTCAGCCCGCGAACGCCCTGAGCGCAGAAAACCGGAAAGCCCTGCCAACGCGGACGGGAACCGCCGGCACCATCGTCACGATGTATACGTGCATGGCAAGGGAGAAAACGGACGCGAGGACCAGGACGACGCGCGCGCAGGTCTCGAAGGAAAATCCGCTATACTTACCGCGCACAACAAAAACTTGAACTATGAAGGCGTCACGGGTTTGAAGTTACCCGAGAACAAGTGGAAGAGACCCTTCTCTCGCCCGAAGCAGTCTTGCCCCAAGCGGGCGGGCAATTCGGCGCTCAAAGAGTCATCGGCGAGCGCCATCTATTACGAGTGGCGTATCGAGAAGGATACAAAATCGGTGGAGGCCCACCCGCAGGCGTGAGCTGAAGCGACACGGCGGTGGGCGCCCGGGGCTGCCAGCGCAGCCAATGCCGGCGCGGTCGCCCGCCCAGGGCAGGCGAAGAGGCGAGAGGGGAGAACGGTGGGACACGGGGCCTCAGGCGCGCTCGGGCACCGTCTGCTGCTGTTCGTAGAGGCGCAGGATCTCGGCCTCGGTGGTGGCGTCCTCCGGCCGCCGGTCGAACCGGATCCGCACCACCCGCGGGAAGCGCAACGAGTACCCCGGCTCCTCATTCCGTTTCCCACAGGTGTGCAGCGGGCTCCGGGTTATCTCATCGGCCAGCACCTCGACCACGTACCGCGGCTCGACCCACACGTCGGCCGCGATCTGGGCGTCCACATAGGGCGGCTTGACCGGCACCCGAATCTCGTCGAGCAGCCGCCTGAGTTCGCGCCACTCCTCCTCGCTCAACCCCGAGCCGATCTTGGCCACCGTCCGGAACCGGTTGTTCTCGGGGTCGTAGACCGCCCCGATGAGCGAACCGATCCCCAACTGGGCCCGCTTGCCCCGGCCCAGAAGATACCCCACGATCACCACGTCCACCGTCTCGCTCAACCGACCGGTGTAGCTGCGCTTGAGTTTAATCCAGTTGAAGTTGCGCGCCCCGGCGTGATAGGGCGCGTCCGGCCGCTTGGCCACGATCCCCTCCAGCCCCCGCTCGACCATCGCCAGGAAGAACCGCTCCAGCGCGCGCGGGTCGGCGGTGACAATCTGCTCGGTCACCTGGATGGTGTCGTCGGGGTCGCGGGCGATGAGCGCCTCCAGCGCCGCCCGCCGCTCGCGGAAGGGCCGGGGGGTGTAGTCGGTGCCGTCGGCCAGCAGGAGGTCGAAGGCGAAGAGGCGCAGGGGATAGCGCTCCTCCATCTCCTGGATGCGGTACTTCCGCCGCCGGGTCACGGTGATCTGGAAGGGGAAGAACTCGCCGGTCTCGGGGTTGTAGGCCAGGGCCTCGCCGTCGAAGATCGCCCGCCGGGCCCGCACCTGCCGCCGCACCGCCCGCACGATCTCGGGGAAGGTCTCGGAGAGGTCCTCCAGCCGCCGGCTGAAGAGCCAGATGCGCTCGCCGTCGCGGTGCACCTGCAGCCGGAGCCCATCGTACTTGGGCTCGGCCGCCACCGTCCCGACCTTGCGGATGATCTCCTCGGCCGAGGGCAGCCGCTCGGCCAGCGCCGGGAGAACCGGCGTCCCCGGCTCCGGCCCGATCTGGCGCACCGCCTCCACCCCCTGGGTGGCCAGCAGCCGGCCCACCAGCCCCAGGTCGGCCCGCAGGGTGTAGGCCCGCTCGATGACCGGCCGGGCCTCTTTGCCGCCGAAGGCCTCGGCCAGCGCGTCCATGATCGTGGCGTCGCCCACCCCCAGACGCAGCCGCCCCTGGACGATCCGCACGACGTACCTGGCCTCCAGCCCGCTCAGCCGGCTCAACAGATCGGCCAGGAGGCTGACCTTGCGGCTGATGGCCCCGGCCCCGCGGGCGGCGGCGATCTCCTGCAGCCGGGCGTAGACCTCGGCCAGGGTCAGCCCGGCCCCCGGCCCGCGCAGGACCTCCTCGGCCACCAGCCCCAGGTCGCCCTGCTGCTTGTAGAGGGCGACCACCTGCGCCTCCGGCACCCCGGCCGCCTGGGCGATGGCCCGCGGCAGCAGCCGCTCGCTGAGCCCGAACTCGATATTGACCCACGGCGGCGCCAGCTGCCCCTGACAGAGATAGATCACCCGGTCGATCTGGTCGGGCGGCACCTGCCGGAAGAGCGCCCCTAAGATAGCCTGCTGCTCCAGCCGGCGGGTGGTCGCCTCCAGCCGGGCCATGGTCTCGGCGATGACGCGCCACTGCACGGTACCCCCTCCTCTCAGCGCCCGCCCGGCCGGGCCAGCGCCCGCCGCCGCTGCAGCCAGGCCAGGAGCTCGGCGAGCGGCCGCGTGTTCAGGATGTCCTTCTTCTCCAGCCAGCCCCGCCGGGCCACCGCCACCCCGTAGCGCACCCCCTCCAGGGCCGGGACGCTGTGGGCGTCGCTGTCCACCACCAGCAGACACCCCATCTCCTTCGCCCGTCGGGCCCAGAGGTCGTCCAGGTCCAGCCGGTCGGGCGCCCCGTCGATCTCGACACAGATGCCCCGGGCCGCCGCCGCCTGCAGCACCGCCTCCAGGTCCACCTCGTAGGGCTCGCGCTTGCCCAGCAGCCGCCCGGTCGGGTGGTTCAGGGTGTGGACGTAGGGGTTCTCCAGCGCCCGCAGGATGCGCTGGGTCATGCGCTCGCGCGACTGGTGGAAGCCGCTGTGGACCGAGACGGCCACGTACTCCAGCTGGGCCAGGACCTCGTCGGGGTAGCCCAGGCTGCCATCGGCCAGGATGTCGACCTCGGCGCCTTTGAGAATGCGGAAGGGCCGGAGCCGCTCGTTCAGCCGGTCGATCTCGGCCCACTGCTCGCGGAGGCTCTCGACCGACAGCCCCCCGGCCACGCCCAGGGTGGCTGAGTGGTCGGTGACGGCGATGTAGGCGTAGCCCCGGGCCCGGGCCGCCTCGGCCATCGCCTCGAGCGTCGCCGTGCCGTCGCTCCAGTTGGTGTGGAGATGGAGATCCCCCTGGATATCGCGGAGCTCGACCAGCACCGGCAGCTCTCCCCGCATGGCCGCCTCGATCTCGCCCCGGTTCTCCCGGAGCTCGGGCGGGATCCAGACCAGCCCGAGCATCCGGTAGATCTCCTCCTCGGTCTCGCCGGCCAGCCGCCGGCCAGTGGCCTCGTCGAAGAGCCCGTACTCGTTGAGCTTCCAGCCCCGCCGGATGGCCAGCTCGCGCAGGGCGATGTTGTGCTCTTTGGAGCCAGTGAAGTACTGGAGGGCCGCGCCATAACTGGCCGGGTCGATGACCCGCAGGTCCACCTGGAAGTTGCCCTCGATGAGCACACTGGCCTTGGCCGGCCCCTTGGCCAGGACCTCGCGGACAATGGGCAGGTGGGTGAAGGCGTCGATGACCTCCAGCGGCCGGTCGCTGGCCACCAGGATATCGATGTCGCCGATGGTCTCGCGCATCCGGCGCAGGCTGCCGGCGGCGTCGATGCGCCGGACCGCCGGGTGGTCCTTGAGGAGGGCAATCACCCGCTCGGCCACCGGCAGGGCCACCCCCAGCGGCAGCCGGCGGGTCCGGGCCTGGAGCCGCTCCAGCTCGCGCCGGATGTTCTCCTCGGTCTTCTCGCGGACGCCCGGCAGCTGGCAGAGTTTGTGCTGGTGGGCTGCCTCCTCCAGCTGCCGGATCGAGGTGATGCCCAGTTTCTCGTAGAAGAGGCGAGCCCGCCGGGGGCCCACCCCGGGCACCTGCATGAGCTCCACCAGGCCCGGCGCCACCTGCTGGCGCAGCTCCTCCAGATAGCGCAGCCGGCCGGTCTCCAGGTACTCGGCGATCTTGGCGGCGATGGAGGGGCCCACCCGCGGGATCTCGTCCAGGCGACCGGCCCGCCAGACCTCGACGATGTCCTCGGTCAGGTTTTCGATCTGCCGGGCGGCCTCACGGTAGGCGGCGATCCGGTAGGGGTCGTCGCCCTTCAGCTCCAGGAGATCGGCGATCTCGTTGAGCAGTTGCGCGACCTCGGCGTTGCGCATGCGGCCTCCCTTCCCGGCGGACCCGCCGGCACCTCTCACGCGAATTATACCCCCACGAGAGGCTCCTCGTCGGCGAAGACGCGTGCCGGCCAGGCGCTCCGCCTACACTAGAACTGGCCGGGACCGTCCTCACGAAGAAGTCATGATCCCTCGCGGGCCGCCCCGATCCGACGGGCGATCACCCCCCCTGCTGGAGACGGCGATCGCTCTGGAGGAGCGCCGCCAGCGGGCCAGAGCGGCCGCCGGACGATGCCGCACCGGCCTGACCGACCTTGCCGCCCGCCACGACGCGTGCCTGGCGGAAACCGCCGGCGAGCGGCCACGCTGACCGTCTTCGTCGACCCCTGGCGGTGCGGAGCGCCGATGACCGCTTTCACCCGGCCGCCCGGGAGGCCTGGATCCAGTTGCTCGACAAAAACACCCCCCTTCACACCAGCAACTCTGTGGCCCTGCTTCAGCGCCGCATCGGTCTGGCGGCGGTGACCGTTTTCTGCGACGACGCCCTGCCGGCCCTGCAGGTTGACGGGGTCGAAACAACGCCGCACCCGGAAGGGGTGGTCGCTCTGCCGGCCGCGGGCCGTCGCGGGATCAGCCTGGTGGACTGGGTCAGTTTCCGCCTGATGCGCCGCCGGGGATTCCACACGGACTAGAGTCCCGGATGGTGGTGTAAACTTCCCTGGCCCCGAGGGGCCAGGGCTGGCAGGCCTTGACCACGGCTGCTCCCCTTCGGGGGGGACGACTCCCGGACGAAAGGAGGCCGCTGACCGCTGATCGTAGGCCGGCACTCCTTGCGCTCCTGCGCACGTGGCCGGACGACCCGGGGCTCGCTGCCCTGCGGGAAGGGCGGCGCCAGCCAGCGCCGCCGCGCATCGCTTGGGCGGCCAGCGCGGTGATCGGCGCCCAGCGCCCCGAACGCTTCACGACCCGCCGGCCGGACCGCACCGGAGACTGCTCGCGGCGCTGGACACACGTGTGTCCCAGCGCGCAGCCGATCCCCACGCTGCGCCGGGGCCGCGACGTCCCCCGCCTGCGAGAGCCGCGGCGCGCGGAGCGGGCCTTGCTGGCCGTGGTGCCGGAGGCCGCCGGGCACGGGGGGAGCACTCGAAAGGTGGACGCGCTGGTCCAGGCGCCGGGGATCGCGGGCCTGCGCACGAGCGCGGTCTCCCGCCTCTGGGCTGCGCGGGACGAGCCCACGGAGCGCTTGCGGAACCGGTCACGGGCGGGGAGGATCCCTCCGCGGGGCGCGCTGGGCAGGCGGTGACGGGGCGGCAGAACGGGCGGGTGGTGACCAGAGCAGCCGTGCTCGCCGGGGGGGCGCGGGGGACAGGGGACCGGGCGGTCCGGGATTCGACGGGGGCGCGGCCGAGACGGCCGCGTTCTGGGGGGAATTCCTGCGGCGGGCGGTGGGCGATCGCAGAGGGGCTGGGGGGCGACGGAGCCGCGCTGCCGGGGGCACGGCCTGCGGACCCTGCGGGCGCGAGTGCCTACGCGCGCCCGGTCCCTGGGGGCGGCGGTTCCCCCAGGTGGCGCGCCGGCGGCGGGAGGCGACAGAGGAGGTCTTGGCCGCCATAGACTTCCCGCCGGAGCACGGGCGCGGGAGCCACACGACGAACGTCCGGGAGCGGCCGAAGCGGGAGCGGGCGCGGCGGTGCGCCGTGGTGGGCCTCTTCCCGACCGTGGCGGCAGTGCGGCGCCTGCTGGCGGCACCGCCGGGCGAGGGGCTGGGGCAATGGCGCCACATCCGCCAGGCGTCGATGGCAAATCACAGGCCGTGATGCGGCAGGGAGCGGCGCCGTGCGCGTCCTGGCCGCAGCAGCGGTCTGAGCCAGAGAACCCGAAGGGAAGCCGTTTTTACACCCCTTGACGGGACACAGCCAGTGCAGATCGCTCCATCGCCACCTCCGCACCCCGATATAAGCCCCGTGTTAATACTCTCCAACGTCACTACCGACAATCTCTCTAGCCCCAGAGGGCCCGAACAAGCTCCTCTTTGGTCATCTTGAGCTGGTCGGCTATATCTTTAAAGGATTGCGCTTAAGGTGCCGACCTTAAGGGCGCCGTGTCTGGGGATGGTGATGTGGTGCTCACCATTCCCATACCTGGTCAGCTGAGGCTGACTTCCGGTCTGGCGAGTCACCCGGTAGCCGAATCGCTCCAAAAGCCGGGCCAGACCCTCCCCGCTCACGTCCCTGGGGAGCCTCAAACGGCGATGACCTCCTCTCGGACCAGGTGCAGTCGAATAAGCCGGGGCAGCACCGCCTCGTCAAAGTGGCAGCGAACGGCATCTAAAACCATCTGTTTGAGCTCTTCAAGGGTTTCGGCCTGGGTATAGATGGAATAACCCGGGGCGTAGGCCTCGTAGCCGCCCTCGGCCGACTCCTCGGCTAAGAAGAGAATCTCTTTCGGCATCGGCCTCCTCCGGCTTAGAGTCTACCACCGTCCCTGGGCGCGGATCCACCGTCCCCGGCAGCACCGGCTTATCCTGGAGCGACCCCTGGCCTCCCTGGCCCTGGGCGCCCGGCCTGGGCCGCATTGGCCGTGCCGATGCTGGCGTTCTCCTACGCAGCGAGGCCCTGCTGGTCCCCGCGCCCGACTCGGGCGTGGGGACCGATGACCTTTGGCCCGGGTTTGGCGGGAATGCCGCCTCCCCGGGAGGGCTTTCTGGAGTCAGATTGGCGCTGCGCCCCGCGCTCGGCCGCCGGCTTCTCCGGATCTGGGGAGTGTACCGGCAGTCGTCGCCACGGGTGTGCGGGAAGGGGCGACCGTTCGTGGACTGCTGCCGGACCGGGGATGGCGAAGCCGGTGTTGGATTGAGCATTGGCAACAGCAGGGAAGACAGGCGGTCCTGAGGCCGGGCCGGAGTGAGCGACGATGTCTGCCTGAGGTGGCCCTGAGATCAATAGCCCAGCGGCGCAATCGTATCGAGGTTACGGTGTCTCGGCTGACCGAGCGGGTGACGCTGGCCAGACCCGGAGCCAGGACTTTTTGGGGGACTGCCGACCCGGACGGCCGCCACGGTTCGGGCTCCAACCCTCCGCCCCGTGCGCCCCAACGAACGCACAGCATGCGCCCGGGGCCCGCGAGATGCCCCTTGACGAGCGCTCGGCCGGTTTGCATAATGGAAGTGAGGGGCGCCCCGAAGAAGTCCACCCAAAGGAGGGTTGCAATGGCACTGGCGCGTTGGGACCCCTTCCGGGAACTGCTCCAGATCCAGCGACGGCTCGACCGCCTGATGACCGAGATGATGGGCGAGATGTTCGGCCCCGCGCCGGCCGAGGGCTGGGCCCCGCCCATCGATATGTACGAGACCGATAATGAGATCGTCGTCCGGGCCCAGGTCCCCGGCGTCCGCCCCGAGGACATCGAGGTCCAGGTCACCGACAACAACACCCTCATCATCCGGGGCGAGCGCAAGGAAACGGCTGAGGTCAAGACCGAACGATACATCCGGCGCGAGGGCTGGATCGGCCGCTTCTACCGCGAGATCACGCTCCCCACGCCGGTCGACGTCAACCGCGCCCAGGCCACCTACGAGTACGGCGTCCTGACCCTGCGCCTGCCCAAGGCCGCGGCCGTCCCCGGCCGCAAGATCCAGGTCCAGGTGAAGGCCTGATCGCCCACGCCCCGCCGTTCGCTCAGGGCGGCGGGGCGTCCGGATTATCCGCACAGACCAGCCCGCCCGGTGCCGGCCGAACCAGCCCCCGCCGCACCAGGCGGGCGGCAGCCGCACGGTCGGCCGCCACCAGCGCCGGCGCGACCCCCTGCCGCCGGGCGTAGGTCTCGCGCACGTCCCGGTCGCCCCAGACCAGAATATCGGCGAGGTACTGGAAGCGGTCGAGGAGCGTCCCCTGGCAGACGGCCGGCCCGGCCGGCGGCCGGGCCAGAAGCCCCAGGAGATCGGCCCAGAGGTCCGCCGGGATGATCCCCCGCTCGCCGGGATAGATGAAGACGAAGAGCAGAAGCTGCTGTAAAAGCAGCAGGCCGTGCTCGGCGAAGCGTCCGCGCAGGTGCCGCCAGTCGAGGCGGGCGCCACAGGCCCGCAGGAGATGGGCGATATCGGCCCCGTCGTAGCGCTCGCGGTGCTGGAGATAGGCCTTCATCCAGATGAGCTCCTCCGGCGGGGCGAAGCGCACCGGCCACCCCAAAAGCGTCCCCGGCACCGCTCGCCGGAGCCAGAGGTCGTCGACCGGCGCCAGCCAGTTGGGAAACCCCCAGATGAGGTCCAGCCAGTACTCTCCCGCCGCCGCCTTGCCCAGCCAGTGCGGCGCCTCGACCCAGGTGGTGTAGCCGTGGGCGGCCAGCGCCGCCAGGGCCGGACGGGCCACCGCCGGCAGGAGGAAGAGGTCCAGGTCCTTGGTCGCCCGCCGCAGACCGGTGTAGAAGTGGACGGCCGCCGCCCCACCGACCACGTAGGGGATCCCGGCGGCGTTCAGCACGCGCAGGGCCTCGCCGTGCACCGCCGCCTCGCGCGCCGACGGCCGCCCCATGCCCCGACTCCCTTCACGACCGGCTCCTCCGGTCACGAAGGTCTCCTGGCAGGGCCCGTGCCGGGCCCGTGTCCGCCATCACTCCGACGGACGGACCTCGGCCGCCGGCGGCGCGGGTTCGGTCAGCGCGGCCAGGATCTGACGCGCCCGCTCCAGCCGGGCCAGCGTCCGCTCGCGCCCCAGAACCGCCATCGTCTGGAAGAGCGGCGGGGCCACCGTCCGCCCGGTCACCGCCACCCGGATGATGCCGAAGAGCTGGCTGGTGGTCAGTCCGAGCTCGGGGGCCAGCGCCCGCAGGGCCGTCTCCAGCCCCTCGACGGTGAAGTCCGTGCGCTCCAGCACCGCCCGCGTCCGCTCCAGGGCGGTCCGCACCATCGCCGGGGTCGTGCCCTTGACGACGAGCAGGGTCGGCGGGTAGTCCTGGGGCTCGCGGAAGAAGAAGTCCACCAGCTCCGGCGCCTCGCCCAGTCGCTTGATCCGCTCCTGGATGAGCGGCACGATCTGCTCGAGGTAGGCCCGCGTCTCCGGGGCCACCGGTCCCGGCGGCAGCAGTCCCGCCTCCTGCAGGAAGGGGATGAGGCGCTCGGTGAGGTCGGGGACGCTCAACTGGCGGATGTAGTAGCCGTTCATCCAGTCGAGCTTCTCGTAATCGAAGATGGCCGGGCTGACCGTGATGCGGTCGAGGGTGAAGTTCCGGATGATCTCCTCGCGGCTGTAGATCTCGGTCTCGCCCTTGCCGGGCATCGACCAGCCCAGCAGGGCCAGAAAATTGAACAGCGCCTCCGGCAGATAGCCCAGTTTCTTGAAGGTCAGGATCTCGGTCGCCCCGTGCCGCTTGCTCAGCTTCTTGCGGTCCTTGCCGAAGATGAGCGAGAGGTGACCGAACGCCGGCGGCTCCCAGCCGAAGGCCCGGTACAGCAGAACATGGAGCGGCGTGCTCGAGATCCACTCCTCGGCCCGCAGGACGTGGGTGATCGCCATCAGGTGGTCGTCGACCACGTTGGCGAAGTGATAGGTGGGCCAGCCATCGGATTTGATGAGCACATGGTCCTGCAGGACGCTGTTCTCGAAGGTGATCGGCCCCCGGAAGAGGTCGTGGAACGTCGTGGCGCCCTCCAGCGGGACGGCGAAGCGGATGACAAACGGCGTCCCCTGGGCCTCCAGCGCCGCCCGCTCGGCCGGACTCAGCCAGCGGCAGCGCCGGTCGTAGCCGGGCGGCTGCTTGTGGGCGATCTGCTCGGCCCGCAGCGCCTCCAGCCGCTCGCGCGAGCAGTAGCAGCGGTAGGCCTTGCCCTCGGCCACCAGCCGCTCGGCCAGCGGCCGGTAGAGGTGCAGCCGCTGCGACTGGATGTACGGGCCGTAGGGGCCGCCCTTCTCCGGCCCCTCATCCCAGTCCAGCCCCAGCCAGCGCAGCGCCTCGTAGATCGCCTCCAGCGCCCCGGGGACGATCCGCTCGCGGTCGGTGTCCTCGATCCGCAGGACGAAGACCCCTCCCTGGTTGCGGGCGAAGAGCCAGTTGAAAAGGGCGGTGCGGATGTTGCCGACATGCGGCGCCCCGGTCGGACTGGGCGCGAAACGGACACGGACACTCATGCGCGCTCTCCCGTGGCGGACGAGGCCGGGGAAGCCGGCGTCGGCTCCCCGCTCGCGGCCGCCGCCAGACGGGCGGCCCGCTGGGCCTCGCGTCGCCGGTTGTTCAGAAACCCCTGGAGTTCGGCCGGCAGCGGCGACCGGACCTCGATCCACTCGCCGGTCCGCGGGTGACGGAATTTCAGGCGGGCGGCGTGCAGGAACTGCCGCCGCAGCCCGGTGCGGTCGCGCCCGTAGACCTGGTCGCCGACGACCGGGTGGCCGATCCAGGCGAAGTGGACCCGGATCTGGTGGGTCCGGCCGGTCACCGGGTAGGCCGCCACCAGGGTGAAGGTGGGCAGCTCCTCCAGCACCCGGTAGCGGGTCACGGCCGGCCGGCCGCCCGGCACCACCGCCATCTTCGTCCGGTCGCGCGGGTCACGGCCGATCGGGGCCTCGATGACCCCCTCCTTCTGCGGCAGCCGGCCGTGGACCAGCGCGATGTACTCCTTTTCGATCTGGCGGTTCTTGAGCTGGGCCTGGAGATTGACCAGGGCCCGTTCGTTCTTGGCCACCAGAATGAGCCCCGAGGTGTCGCGGTCCAGCCGGTGGACGATGCCGGGCCGGACCGTGCCGCCGATACGGATCTCGGGATGGCGGGCTAAGATCGCGTTGACCAGCGTGCCCCGCGGATGGCCCGGCGCCGGGTGGACGACCATCCCGGCCGGCTTGTCCACCACCAGCAGGTCCTCGTCCTCATAGACCACGGTCAGCGGGATCGGCTCGGGCACCAGTTCGGTCGGCTCGGGCGGCGGGATCTCGACCACCACCTCGCTCCCGACCCGGACCCGCTGACCGGCCTTGGCCGGCCGGCCCTCCACCCGCACCCGGCCCTCGGCGATGAGTTTCTGGAGAAACGACCGCGAGAGGTCGGGGAAGGCGTGGGCCAGGGCCACGTCCAGGCGCTGGCCGGCCAGCAGGGCCGGCACCCGCAGCACCCTACGCTGGGGAGCGGCGATCGCGTCGTCCTTCATCGAACTCCGGCGTCCGCAGGATCCGCCAGGCCAGCAGCGCCACCCCGATGACGAAGGCGCTGTCGGCCAGGTTGAAAGCCGGCCAGCGCAGGTGGTGGATGCCCGCATCGATGAAGTCCACGACGTAGCCCAGCCGCAGACGGTCGGTCAGGTTGCCCAGCGTGCCTCCCAGGAGCAGCCCCAGGCTCAGCCGGGCCAGCCACTGCCCCGGCGGAACGTAGCGGTTGAGATAGACGAGAAGCGGCACGGCCACGATGGCCACCAGGCTGAAAAACAGGGCCTGGTCCGGGAAGAGGCCGAAGGCCGCCCCGGTGTTGGTGACATAGCTCAGGCGCAGCCAGTCTCCCACGACCGGCACCGTCGCCCGGCCGCCCGTGGCTCCCAGGGTGGCCGCGACCCACCGCTTGGTCGCCTGGTCGGCCAGGTAGACCAGGAGGGCGGTGCCCAGGAAGAGAAGCGCCTCGCGCCGTCGGTGAAAGAGTCGCACCCTCCTCTCCCTCCTACGGCTGGCGGCGCTCCTGACGGGCCTTGCAGGCGAAGCAGAGGTCCGCCCAGGGCAGGGCCTCCAGGCGCTCGGGGTCGATGGGCTGGCCGCACTCCTGGCAGCGCCCGTAGGTGCCCTCGGCCATGCGCTCCAGCGCGCGCTCGACCGCGGCCAGCAGCCCGCGCAGATGGGCCTCCAGGGCCACCGTCTTCTCCTCTTCGAACGTCTCGGTGGCCTGGTCCGCCAGGTGGTTGCCGTAGGTGTCCAGTTCCGACCCGGGGAAGGGGCGTCCGCCCTCTTCGAACGTCTGCTGGTGCAGGAGCACGATCTCGCGCTGCAGGCGTTCGCGCTCCTCTTCGAGCCGCCGTTTCAGGGCCTCCAGCGTCTCAACCGACAGCGCCATGGCCTCCTCCTCTCCGCACGCCCGGCGCACCGGCTCCTCGGGCAAATTGTAGCCGATAGGGAAGCGATCTGCAAACGAGGGGCCAGGGGGAATGCACCCAATCTTTGGGCTTTCTCGCCCTGAATCCGGCCGCCTCACCGGAGACCCGCGGCCTGAGGGTCTCCACGCTCTCGAAGGTGGCCGTAGATCGCCGGTCCATCAGCTTAAATCTTTCTTTACCGGTCTGTTCTCTCCTGGACGCCGCCACGTCGACTGCGCACGCCATCCCGGCGAAAGACCTCTTCGTCGAGGCAGTTGACAGATGTTCCTCAATCGAGGATTACACCTCCCTTTCCGCCTCCACGTCTATTTCCTCAAAGCCGATCTCCTCGCTATAGGGCCGTCGGCAAATCAACCAGCCTCGACGGGAAGGGGGACGTTCCGCTACATAGAACCAGTTGAGTCCGCGTCGCTGGCTGTGGGCCAGCCACCAGAGAGGAACAGGAGTGAGGAACTCCAGGGGCGAAGCGCCCGGATCCAGGTGTGTCCAGATGTCGTGGGGAATCACATCGATAGTCGGCTGCTCGATGCGGCGGGGCTGATAGCATCGTCCATGATCCTCATCGAAGCGGATCTCCGCGGGATCCGGTCCGAAGAGGGTGCACTCCGCAAACAGTTCCGGTAGCCGGGCCATCCCGCCTTCCAGATCGGCGTAAACCTGGTTCGTCCACCCGTGAAGATCACCGTAAGAGATCGGTCCCTCGCCCAGATGTTCCCAGCTGCGGGACAGCCGTTCGGGATCATAGGGGCGTGGGTCATCGACCGGGCAAACGATCATGAGCCCATCTGGCGCTCCACCGCCCCGATTGACCCGCCCACCTCGTTGCGCCAGGGCATCCAGCGGCGCGATCTCCGCGAACAGCCGATCGGCGCTGATGTCCAGGCTGACCTCGACGACCTGAGTGGCCACCAAGACAAAGGGCTCACGCCGGCCCTTCAGGCGTTCGCTGATCCGGCGCTCTTTCGCCCGGCGGTGAGCGTAGGCGAACCGGCTGTGCAGGCACAGGCGATCTTCTGGCGGCAGGAAAGGCCGCAGTTGCCGGTAGAGGTCCTGAGCCTTGCGCACCGTGTTGACGACGAGGAACTGGACCAAACCGTTTCGATACCCCTCAACCACCCTGGCGACGATATCCGGGTCGACCGCTGGCGGCGAATGTGCCGTCTGGATCATCGGCCGCTCGCGTTTAAGCACCCGAAAAGGGCGGCGCGCCATTCCCGGTGCATCCTCGATCAGCGGGTACTCCTCCCAGCGGCAGGCCTGGATGAGGGGGTCCGGGAGCGTGCCACTCATCACCAGGTGCGGGATCCCCATGGCGCGCAGCAGCGCAGTGGCTTCCCGCACCTCAGCCTGCATCTGGTCGTCGTACACGTGCACCTCATCGAAGATCACCGCCGCGCCCTGGAGCATCCCGAGGGCGAAATCGGCCTGAGGGAAGCCGTGCACGAACGTGTAAAGCAGGTGATCCGCGGTGGTGACCACCAGCGGGCGGGCCAGGACCTCGCTCCAGAAGTTGGCTTCTCGGG
>ERZ511473.1218-NODE-1218-length-24493-cov-3.965064_pt1 | contig 24493 bp, 20 predicted proteins | sample MGYA00374947_ERZ511473 | MGnify/ENA primary metagenome ERZ511473 (study PRJEB26303, sample SAMN06343854) | sediment metagenome | isolation source: hot spring sediment | place: Canada: British Columbia | collected 2012-09-26 ... | reverse complement strand
GAATTTCCGGCTGTCGGGGGACTAAATGGCGCGGGCGTCCCGCCCACGGGCGTCCAGGGTGATCAGAGCGGCGATGTGGCTCCACAGGCGATCGATCTCCTGGGCGGCCGGCGCGCCGGCGTCCCACTCGCCGACCGATAGGCCTCGCGCGATGGCCTGTTGGTAGATCGTGCGCGATCGCAGGCCCACCGGAGCGATGGGCAGCCCGCAGAACCGCAGCGCCTCGACGGCCTGCTGCACGCTGGCCGGCTCGGAGCCGCCGCGCTTGGGCGGCGCCTGGTTCAGGACGATCAGCCCCGCCTTGCCCAGCCGCCGGACCATCTCGGCCGAGCGCGCCACCGAGGCGATGTCGAGAAAGGTGGGACGGCAGACCAGCAGGCACAGGTCGGCCGAGTTGACCGCCACGGCCACGTCGGCGTCCGGCGCGGCGGGCGTGTCGATCAGCATGACGTCATAGGCGTCGTGCACGGCCTGCGAGCGAGTCTGGAACAGCTTGCCGGCGTTGATCTCGGCCAGGACGGGGCCGGGGTCGCCACGCGTCCGCAAGGCGTCGGACGCCGAGCGCTGCGGGTCGATGTCGGCCAGCAGAGTCTTCCACCCCGCCAAGTGAGCGGTCAGGCTCAGATTGACCGCCAAGGTCGTCTTGCCGGCCCCGCCCTTGCGGGAGACTAAAGCCAAGGTCTTCACGTCCGACGCTCCCCCTAAAAGCCTCCCGCCAGAACGTCTTCCGTAACCGCCGGGAGCCTGTGGATAACTTAGCCGCGCCTTAAGACAGCTGCGCAACGGGAATGTCGCGTGGCGGGAAACTTAACCTTGCGGCGGCCCGCGCGGCGGGAAGGCTGACGGCGAAATGAGCGCTCGCCGGGCAATTTGCGTTCGCACCGCGCTGATCGCGCCCACTTGACCGCGCCTGGGGCATGGGCGAGGCAGGCGGATGCTTCGTCGCGTGCTCGATTTCTTCACCAATATGGACGCCCGGGCCTGGCGCACGGTCGCGGTGTCGTTCGTGCTGTTCGGCGGGGTGGGGGTGGTCTTCCTGTTCGGAGCCCAACTGCTGGGCCTGAACGGCGAGGTCACGGTCGAGCAGTGGCTGGGCGCGGCCCACGGGCCGTGGGCCCTGCCGGTCGCGGTCGGCGCCTTCGCGGCCCTGGCCTTCATCGGCGTGCCGCAGTTCGTACTGATCGCCGCGGCGGTGGTCGCCTTCGGACCCTGGACCGGTTTCGCCTATAGCTGGATCGGCACCCTGGTCTCGTCCCTGGTCGGGTTCTGGCTGGGGCGGACGTTCGGCGGCCGGCTGCTGCGCGACCTGGCCGGCGACGGCGTGGCCAAGTTCATGAAGCTGATCGGCAAGAACGGCTTCCTGGCCAGCCTGATCGTCCGGCTGGTCCCCTCCGCGCCGTTCATCGTGGTCAACATGGCGGCCGGCGTCACGCCGATGAAGCTGCGCCACTTCGCGGCGGGGACCGCCATCGGCATCATCCCGAAGATCGCCCTGACCGCCTTCGCCGGCAATTCCATCGTCCAGGCCCTGAAGGGCGGCGGCCATCGGCATATCGTCATGCTGGTCGTCGCGGTGGCGGTCTGGGTCATAGCGGGCCTGATCGCCCGCGCCTGGCTGAAGAAGCGCGAGGCGGCGGAGTAGGCGAGGGGTGGTTCGCGGCGTTTCGGCGTCGTCTCGGGGGCGTTTGACGCCCGAACGCGGCGATCTCGCAACGGCGTCAGCCTCAACATTGGCGAACTCCGGTCGAAATTTGCTCAGCATGCGGCGAATTGATCGATAAACGCAAAATGCTTGCCGGTTTTTGGGCTGCTGTGTAGAAAGCAACCATGAACGTCGCGCGCCAACTGCTTCTGCTTCGGCTTACCACCCCCTGGGCGCTCTAGGGGCCGCGCTTCGTCGTGGCCGGGCGCGCAGGGGATGACTGAACCCGCCGCCCCAGAGGTCAGAACTGGCCCCACGCAGACCAAATCCGACGAGTAAGATCATGAACTCCGTATCTCCCGCCGCTTTCGACAAGCGCGACAACGTCGTCATTTTCGACACCACCATGCGCGACGGCGAGCAATCGCCCGGCGCGTCGATGTCGCACGACGAGAAGCTGGAACTGGCCAAGATCCTCGAGGAGATGGGGGTCGACGTCATCGAGGCCGGCTTCCCGATCGCCTCGAACGGCGACTTCGAGGCGGTCCGCGAGATCTCCAAGATCGTCAAGAACAGCACCATCGCCGGCCTGTGCCGCGCTCACCAGGTCGATATCGACCGGTGCGCGGAAGCCCTGAAGCCCGCCGCCCGCGGCCGCATCCATGTGGTCATCGCCACCAGCGACCTGCACATGAAGCACAAGCTGCAGATGGAGCCGGACGCCGTCATCGACGTGATCGCCCGCTCGGTGACCCATGCCCGCAACCTGCGCGACGACGTGGAATGGTCGGCCGAGGACGCCACCCGCAGCGACCGGCAGTTCCTGCGCCGCGCCATCGAGACCGCCATCAAGGCCGGCGCCACGACGATCAACCTGCCAGACACCGTCGGCTACACCTATCCGTCGGAATATGCCGACCTGTTCAGCTGGATGACCCAGAACGTCGAGGGCGCCGACAAGGTGATCTTCTCGACCCACTGCCACAACGACCTGGGCCTGGCCGTGGCCAACAGCCTGGCCGGTGTGCAGGGCGGGGCGCGCCAGATCGAGTGCGCGATCAACGGCCTGGGCGAGCGGGCCGGCAACGCGGCGCTGGAAGAGATCGTGATGGCCCTGAAGGTGCGCGGCGACAAGCTGCCCTACGAGACCAGGATCGACACCACCCACATTACCCGCGCCAGCCGCTACGTCTCGGCCATCACCGGCTTCCCGGTGCAGTACAACAAGGCCATCGTCGGCAAGAACGCCTTCGCGCATGAGAGCGGCATCCACCAGGACGGGATGCTGAAGAACCGCGAGACCTACGAGATCATGACCCCGGAATCGGTCGGCCAGGCGCCGTCCAGCCTGGTCATGGGCAAGCACTCGGGCAGCCACGCCTTCCGCGCCAAGCTGAAGGACCTGGGCTACGAGCTGGGCCAGAACGCCCTGAAGGAGGCCTTCGGCCGCTTCAAGGACCTGGCCGACCGCAAGAAGCACGTCTACGACGACGACATCATCGCCCTGGTCGATGACGCCCTGGCGCGCGGTTCGGAGCGCATCCGCGTCCAGCGCCTGCGCGTCGTGGCCGGCACCGACGGCCAGTCGGCCGAGCTGACCCTGGAAGTCGACGGCGAGGTGAAGACCTCGGAGGCCTCGGGCGACGGTCCGGTGGACGCCGTCTTCAACGCCATCCAGCAGATCGTGCCGCACAACGCCGCCCTGCGCCTGTTCCAGGTGCACGCGGTGACCGAAGGCACCGACGCCCAGGCCCAGGTCTCGGTCCGCCTCGAGGAAGATGGCCGCATCGCCACCGGCCAGGCCGCCGACACCGACACCCTGACCGCCTCGGCCAAGGCCTATGTGAACGCCCTGAACAACCTCATGGCGCGCAAGGAAAAGAGCCGGCCGGAAGCGGCGATCGCCAGCGGCTTCTAGTTCCAAAGGTTGTCATCCCGGACAAGCGCGCAGCGCGCCGATCCGGGACCGACGCGTGAATGCATGCGCTTCCGGCGGTCCCGGATCTTCGCTTCGCTACGTCCGGGATGACAATCGTTTGAAGCCGCTTAGGCCGCCACCCGCTTACTGAACGGTCGCGTCGCCAGCAGTTCCGCCGACAGGCAGGCCTGGGGTTCGACCTCCAGGCCCAGCGCCCGCAGATCCTCGCACAGCGCCTTGCGATGCTCCTGATCCAGGAACGCGCCGGCGTCTATGACCAGCGCCCCGCCCGGGCGGAGCATGGTCACGGTCGAGGCCGCGGCGGCGCGCGCGTCGGCCACGGTCCCGCAGCCGACGATCAGCAGCACGTCGCTCTGTTCGTCGGCCGCGCGGCAGGTGGCCCGCCGGGCCGCTTCCACGCGGTCATAGCCCTTGCGCCACAGCACGCTCATCGCCTCGCCCGCCTCGGGCCCGGTCACGGCCACGAAACACAGCGGGGTGGCCTCGGCCAGGGCGAGCATGCGGCTCAGCGTGTGATGGATTCCGTCGGTCGGAACGCCGAGCAGGAACTGGGCGGCCTGACGGAAGGGATGGGACGACATGGTCGAGACCTCTGACTGGTCGCGCCCGTCACCGGACGAGCCGACCGCCAGGGTATGCGCCGCGCGGACCTAAGGCCTCCATTCGGAAACTCGCCGTGCGCATAAGGGCGGCATAAGAGACGGTCATGATCTGGATTCCCATCACCATCGCCGCGGCGGCCTTCCAGGTGGCCCGCAACGCCGCCCAGCGCTCGGTGATGGGCGGGGCGGGGCCCTGGGGCGCGACCCTGGTGCGGTTCCTGTTCGGCCTGCCCTTCGCCACAGCGTTCGCGGCGGTCGCGTGGCTGGCGACGCCGGACGCGGTCCCTCACGCCACGCCGTGGTTCTGGCTGGCCTGCGTCGCCGGCGCGGCCCTGCAGATCTGCGGCACCGCCGCACAACTGACGGCCATGCATCGATCGTCGTTCGCCCTGGGCACGGCCTTGCAGCAGAGCGGCCTGCCGTTCGCCCTGGTCTGGGGCGTGCTGCTGTTCGGCGACAAGGTCTCGGCCGTGACCTGGATCGGCGGATTGATCGCCACGGCGGGGCTGGCGGTGCTGACCTGGCCGCGGAGCCAGACGCCGATGCGGCGCGGCGCGGTGGCGGCGGGCCTGGCCTCGGGCGCGGCCTTCGCCCTATGCGCCAACTGCTTCCGCCAGGCCGCGTTGGCCTTCGAGCCCGCCCATCCTGTCGTGTCGGCCCTGGTGACGGTGATGGTCGTCCAGGCCATCCAGTCGGCGGCCCTGACCGCCTTCCTGGCCGCGCGAAACCCCGACGCCCTGGTCGAGGTGGTCAAGGCCTGGCGGCGGTCGCTGGGGGCGGGCTTCTGCGGCGCGGCGGCCTCGGGCCTGTGGTTCACCGCCATGGCCTTCAGCCCCGTGGGGCCGGTGAGGGCGGTCGGCGTGGTCGAGATGCCCATGGCGGCGCTGGCCGGACGACGCCTGTTCGCGGAAAGGCTGACGCGCGTCCAGATGATCTTCGGCCTGATCGTGGCGGCCGGGGTGGCCATGGCGGCGCTCGGCTAGAAAACGCCATGTTTCTAAGATGAAACCGCCCGCGCCGCCGTTCTGCGAAAACAGGTGATCCGGGGTCTGTAATAGACCTTGAATTCAACGCTTTCGCAGGGCAAACGGGCTTCGTCGGCAGCTTTGCGGCAGTCAGGCGACGGCGCGGCAGGGGCCAGCGCTCCCGTCGTGCGGCAAGCGCTGGTCAATGGGACATTACCCCGCATTTCGCGGGAATCATGTTGTCCTCCCTTGGAATTGAAGTAGGAGCCATCTTTTCCCTTCGCCTTCGTCGCTTCGGCGGCGCAAATGGCTCCGTTTCGCCTACCCGCCGCCTTCGCCTTACGAACGACCCAGCCGCTTCGCCCCCCTATCCCTCAGTCAGGGCTTTCAATGTTTTCTTCCCTCTTCGGCGTCATCTCCAACGACATCGCCATCGACCTGGGCACCGCCAACACCCTCATCTACATGAAGGGCAAGGGCATCGTCCTGAACGAGCCGTCCGTGGTGGCGCTGCGTAATGTCGGCGGTCGCAAGATCGTCCACGCCGTGGGGATCGAGGCCAAGCAGATGCTGGGCCGCACGCCGGGTCACATGGAAGCCATCCGCCCGATGCGCGACGGGGTCATCGCCGACTTCGAAGTCGCCGAGGAGATGATCAAGTACTTCATCCGCAAGGTTCACAACCGCAAGGGCTTCGTGAACCCCAAGGTCATCGTCTGCGTGCCGTCGGGCGCCACCGCCGTCGAACGCCGCGCCATCAACGACAGCTGCCTGAACGCCTCGGCCCGCCGCGTCGGCCTGATCGACGAGCCGATGGCCGCCGCGATCGGCGCCGGCCTGCCCATCCACGAGCCGACCGGCTCGATGGTGGTCGACATCGGCGGCGGCACCACCGAGGTGGCCGTGCTGTCGCTGTCGGGCATCGTCTATTCGCGCAGCGTGCGCGTCGGCGGCGACAAGATGGACGAGGCGATCATCAGCTACATGCGTCGCCACCATAACCTGCTGATCGGCGAAACCACCGCCGAGCGGATCAAGAAGGAAATCGGCACCGCCCGCGCCCCGGCCGACGGCGAAGGCCTGTCGATCGACGTCAAGGGCCGCGACCTGATGCAGGGCGTGCCGCGCGAAGTCCGCATCAGCGAAAAGCAGGCCGCCGACGCCTTGGCCGAACCGGTCGGGCAGATCGTCGAAGCCGTCAAGGTGGCCCTGGAAGCCACCCCGCCGGAACTGGCCAGCGATATCGCCGACAAGGGCATCATGCTGACGGGCGGCGGCGCGCTGCTGCGCGGCCTGGACGCCGAGATCCGCGACCACACCGGCCTGCCGGTCACCGTCGCCGATGATCCGCTGTCGTGCGTGGCCCTGGGCTGCGGCAAGGTGCTTGAGCATCCCAAGTGGATGAAGGGCGTGCTTGAATCGACTCTCGCCTAGGCGCCAATCTGCATCGGACGCCGCGGGGGGCGTCGGGAGAACTAGTACGTGCCCTTTCGCGAAGGTCCGCTCGGTGACCTGAAAGTGCCGCTTACCTGGACCGCGGCCGTGGCGTTGATCGTCGCGGTCGTGATCGCGGTGGCGTTCCTGCTGGCCGATCGGCGCGAGACCCTTCAGCAGCAGGCCTACGGCGTCACCCGCCAGACGGTCGATACGGTGTCCAAGCCGGTCAGCGGCGTGATCGCCGCCCCGGGGCGCTGGACCGGCCTGGGCGTCGACTTCGTCAGCAGCTACTTCTTCACCGCGTCGGAGAACCGCCGGCTGAAGGCCGAGCTGAAGGAGATGCGCGGCTATCGCGACCAGTACCTGGCCGAGGTCGACAAGAACCAGAGCTACCGCTCGCTTCTGGGCCTGCGCACCGATCCGCCGATCCCGATGGTCGCCGCCCGCGTGGTCGCCGATACGCGTGGCCCCTTCGCCAACACCCGCCTGGCCGACAGCGGCGCGGAAAAGGGCGTGGTGGTCGGCAATCCGGTGATGAACGAGCGCGGCCTGGTGGGGCGCGTGGTCGGCGTCGCCCACGGGGCCAGCCGCGTGCTGCTGCTGACCGACATCGCCTCGCGCACGCCGGTGATGATCGATCGCACCAACGCCCGCGCCATCCTGACCGGCGACGGCGGTCCCAATCCAAAGCTCGAATATCTGCGCGGCGTTGATCCGATCAAGGAGGGTGACCGGGTCGTCACCTCGGGCGACGGCGGCGTGGTGCCGCGCGGCCTGCCGGTGGGCGCGGCCGTCAAGGGCCTGGACGGCCGCTGGCGCGTGGTGCTGTTCGCCGACGACACGGCCATCGACTATGTCCGCATCCTGCTGTTCAAGGACTTCTCGCAATTGGCCGACCAGAAGGCCCTGCTGACCCGCAGCCTGCCGCCGGTCACCACCGAGGATCCCGACGTCTCGATCCTGGGCCCGGCCGCCACCGCGCCCAAGCCTCCGGCTCAAGCCCAGACGGGCGCCGCGACGCCGCCTGCCGCCAAGCCGCCCGCGACGCCGGCTCCGAAGCCCGCCGCTCCGACGCCGCCCAAGCCCGCGACGCCCAGGCCCGCGACGCCCGCGCCGACCCCGGGTCAGCCCGTCGGCGGGGGGATCTAGCGTGGGCGGCGCGCGGCCCCTGCACCCCGCCCGCTGGCTGGGCGTGCCCGCCCTGTTCTGCGTGCTGGCGACCATTGCCTTCGCCGCGCCGATCCGCATCTATGGCCTGCAGCTGCCCGAGCCGGTGTTCGCCATGGTCCCGGCCTTCGCCTGGGCCCTGATCCGGCCGTCGATCCTGGCGCCTTTCGCCCTGCTGTTGCTGGGCCTGTTCCTGGACACCTTCTGGGGCGGACCGAACGGCCTTTGGGGCCTGTCCCTGCTGGTCGCCTACGCCACCGCGCTGGCCGGCCGCAACATGATGACCGGCCAGAGCCGGCCGATCATGTGGGCCTGGTTCACCGGCGTCACCGCCGTGGCCATGGCCGGCGGCTTCCTGTTCAGCATGCTCGACAGCCTGGCCATGCCCAGCCTGCTGGCCGTGTTCTGGCAGTTCCTCGTCACCGCCCTGTTGTTCCCGTTCGCCCACCGGCTGATCGACCGGTTCGAGGACGCGGACGTTCGGTTCCGGTGACGCCATGAGCGAACCGTCAATCTTCTTCTCCGAGGTCAACGAGCGGCAGGGGGTCTTCCACCGCCGGGCGTTCCTGATGGGCGGCCTGGCGGGGATCGGCCTGTTGACCCTGGGCGGCCGCCTGGCCCAGCTGCAGCTGGTCGAGGCCCAGCGCTATCAGAAGCTTTCGGCCGGCAACCAGTTCAACTACCGCCTGATGCCGCCGCCGCGGGGGCTGATCCTGGACCGCAACGGCGTGGCCCTGGCGTCGAACCGGCCCAACTTCCGGCTGATGATCACCAAGGAATCCAAGGAGTTCGACGTCGAAGCGGCGCTGGACGACCTGGCCCTGCTGGTGCCCATCGACGGCTCACGTCGCGCTCGCCTGACCAAGGACATCGCCCGCGCGCCTCGGAAGGCGCCGGTGGCGGTGATGGAAGACATGACCTGGGAGGAGTTCTCCCGCGTCAATATCCGCGCCCCCGAGCTGCCGGGCGTCACCGCCGACATGGGCGAGGTGCGGGTCTATCCGTTCGGCGGAGCCTTCGCCCACGTGATCGGCTATGTGGCCAAGGTCTCGGATCGCGACCTGGAGAAGGCCAAGGACGAGCCGGACCAAGACCTGCTGCACCATCCGGGTTTCCGGATCGGCAAGGCGGGACTGGAGAAGGCGCTGGACCGTGAGCTGCGCGGTCGCGCCGGCGCCACCAAGGCCGAGGTGGACGCCCAGGGCCGCACCGTGCGCCTGGATCCCGAGGGCGACATCCCGCCGACCCCGGGCAAGGAAGTGCGGCTGACCCTCGACGCCGACATCCAGAACCGCGCCCTGGAGGTGATGGGCGAGGAGAGCGGCGCCATCGTCGTGATGGACATCCGCAACGGCGACCTGCTGGCCATGGTCTCGGCCCCCAGCTTCGACGCCAACCGCTTCGTCAAGGGCCTGTCGGGTCCCGAATACCGCGCCCTGGCCGAGTACGAGCGCAAGCCGTTGCTGGACAAGGTGCTGAACGGCACGTTCCCGCCGGGCTCGACCTTCAAGCCGACCGTGGGCCTGGCGGCGCTGGCCGCGGGGATCGATCCCGAGATCCGCATCAACTGCGGCGGCAGCTGGTACTATGGCGGTCGGACCTGGCGGTGCTGGGAGCCGCGCGGCCACGGTTCGCAGAACCTGCACGACGCCATCAAGAACTCGTGCGACGTCTATTTCTACCAGACGTCGCTGAAGATCGGTCCGGACGCCATCGCCACGGCCGCTCGCGCCATGGGCTTCGGCGAGACCTTCGACATCGGCATTCCCGGCCAGAAGAAGGGCCTAGTGCCCGACCGCGCCTGGAAGAAGCGGGCCTTCAAGAAGAATCCCGCCAACCAGACCTGGTTTCCGGGCGAAACCCCCAGCTACGGCATCGGGCAAGGCGCCCTGAGCGTCAACGCCCTGCAGCTGGCGGTGATGACCGCCCGCCTGGCCAACAGCAAGAAGGCGCTCAACCCGCGCCTGGTCAAATCGGTCGGCGGCGTCGAGCAGCCCAGCGGCGCGGCCGTGCCCGACCTGCCGTTCAGCCAGGAGCACCTGACCTATGTGCGCGGCGGCATGGAGGCCGTGGCCAACGACGTGCGCGGCACCGCCTATCGCCAGAGCCAGCTGGGCCTGGGCGACGTCAAGATGGCGGGCAAGACCGGCACGGCCCAGGTCCGCAGCTATGACGGGGTCGCCAACCGCAAGGGCTCCGGCGCCGTCTGGCGCCTGAAGGACCACAATCTGTACGTGGCCTTCGCGCCCTATGACGATCCGCGCTACGCGGTGGCGGTGATCATCGAGCACGGCGGCATGGGCGGCGCGACGGCCGGCGCGCCCCGGGCCCGCGAGGTCATGCGCGTGGCGCTGCTGAAGGATCCCGAGATCCGCGCCCGCATCGAGCGCCCCATACCGCTGCCCGACGCGCCGGTCGAGACCGGGCCTGACGGCGTGGTCGAAGGCGCCGCGCCGGAAGCGCCTACGGTCGGCGCGCCGCCGCCTTCAACGCCGGAGCCAGCCGCGACTCCGACCGTTCCCGCGTCTCCCGCCCCCGGAGCTCCCCGATGACCCTCAGCGGCGGCCTCAGCCGACCCGGCGAACGCGACCGGCCGATCATCAAGTTCATGGAGATCGACTGGACCCTGTGTCTGGTCCTGTGCCTGATCGCGGGCACCGGCGCGCTGATGTTGTTCTCGATCGCCGGCGCCTCGTGGGAGCCGTGGGCCGACAAGCACCTGCTGCGCTTCGGCATCTATTTCGTGATGATGATCATCCTGTCGATGATCGACCTGCGCGTCTGGTTCACCCTGGCCTATCCGGTCTACGGCGTGGCGCTGCTGTTGCTGGTGGCGGTGGAGCTGGTCGGCGACGTGTCGCTGGGCGCCCAGCGCTGGCTGCAGATCGGCCCGCTGCGGTTCCAGCCGTCGGAAATCATGAAGATCGGCGTCGTGCTGGCCCTGGCCCGCTACTATCACGGCCTGTCGGCCGATAGCGCCCGGCTGTCGTGGAAGCTGCTGATCCCCCTGGCCTTGATCGGCGCGCCGACCCTGCTGGTGGCCCACCAGCCGGACCTCGGCACCTCGGTGCTGATCGCCTTGCCGGGCCTGTCGATCATGGTGCTGGCCGGCCTGTCGCTGCGGCTGATCATCGGCGGGATCGTCGCGGGCCTCGCCGCCCTACCGCCGTTCATCTTCCTGGTGCTGCACGAGTATCAGCGCGACCGGATTCTGACCTTCATGAACCCCGAGAGCGATCCGTCGGGCAACGGCTATCACATCATGCAGTCCAAGATCGCCCTGGGCTCGGGCGGGCTGATGGGCAAGGGCTTTGGCCTGGGCTCGCAGAGCCAGCTGAACTTCCTGCCCGAGAAACAGACCGACTTCATCTTCGCCACCCTGGCCGAGGAGTTCGGCTTCATCGGCTGTTTCAGCGTGCTGTTCCTGTACGGCGTGGCGATCTTCATGGCCCTGCGCATCGCCTCGATCAGCCACAGCCACTTCGGACGCCTGTCGGCGGCCGGGGTGACGGCGACCTTCGCCCTGTACGTGCTGATCAACGGCGCGATGGTCATGGGCATGGCGCCGGTGGTGGGCGTGCCCATGCCGATGCTGAGCTACGGCGGCACCGTGATGCTGACGGTGATGATCGGCTTCGGCCTGGTCCAGGCCGTCCGTGTGCACCGCTATACCGAAGTGACCAGCGGCAAGGGCTCGCTGATGTAGGCAGGAGCGCCTGCCTCCTCGTTTCCCTCCCCCCTGCGGGGAGGGTGGCCCGCATAGCGGGTCGGGTGGGGGATCGGTGCAGGGTGCGTGACGGGGGCGATTGCTGCCTCATCAAGCCCCACCCGACCCCTTCGGGGCCACCCTCCCCATAAAGGGGAGGGAAGGGCGCTTGGGCTACTTCCCCTTCAACGCCCTTCCACTCATCACCGCCCCCGCTCCGAACCTCCCACGCAGGCCGTCGATCACCGTCTCGCTCTTCAGCGCCTTGCGCTCGTCGCCGGCGAAGAAGTCGTCGGCCGCGCCCTCGGCGGGGACGAAGTCGGTCAGGCCCGCGCCGATCAGGCGGTAGTGCAGGCCGCCCGGCTCGGCCGCCAGCAGCTCGCGCGCCACCTGGAACAGGGTGCGGGCGGTCTGGGTCGGCACGGCCAGGGTGCGGCGGCGGGTGTGGATCTTGAAGTCGGGCGTGCGCAGCTTCAGCGTGGCCACCCGGCCCGCCACCTCGCCGGCCCGGGCCTGGCGGGCGACCTTCTCGCACAGGGGCCACAGCTCGTCCTCGAGGTCCTCGCGCTTGTAGAGGTCGTCGTTGAACGTGGTCTCGGCGCTGATCGTCTTGCGTTCCTGGCCGGGATCCACCAGCCGCGCGTCGCGGCCATGGGCCAGGTGATGCAGCCGCAGGCCGCCCGAGCCCAGCACCTTGACCAGCCATTTGAGGTCGGCGCTCGCGATGTCGCCGACCGTGCGCAGCCCTTCCTGGGCCAGGGAGGTGACCGTGGCGGGGCCGACGCCAGGCAGGATCGACACTGGCTTGGGGGCCAGGAACGCGGCGATCCCGACCGCGCCGATCACCGAAAAGCCGCGCGGCTTGTCCAGTTCGGACGCGATCTTGGCCAGGAACTTGTTGGGTGCCAGGCCGATCGAGACGGTGATGCCCACCTCGGTCTCGATCTCCCTTTGCACACGGGCCAGCATCACCGCCGGCGGCGCGCCGTGCAGGCGCTCGGTGCCCGACAGGTCGATCCAGGCCTCGTCCAGCGACAGCGGCTGGACCAGGGGCGTCAGGGCCTCCAGCTTGGCCATGATCCGCCCGCTCTCGTGCTTGTACTTGTGGAAGTTGGGCTTGATGACCACGGCGTCGGGACACAGCTTCAGCGCCTTGTACATCGGCATGGCCGAGCGCGGTCCGCTCATCCGGGCGATGTAGCAGGCCGTCGTCACGACCCCGCGCTTGCCGCCGCCGACGATCACCGGCTTGTCGCGCAGGGTAGGGTCGTCGCGCTTCTCGACCGAGGCGTAGAAGGCGTCGCAGTCCAGGTGGGCCATGGACAGCTGGCCCAGTTCCTCGTGGAAGATCACGCGCGGCGAACCGCAGGCGGGACAGCGCGAGGCCTTGACCTGGCCCGTCGCCAGGCAGTCGCGGCACAGCGCCTTGATGGGCGAGCTCATGGGAACAGCTTGCGCTCGATGGCCGTCTTCAGGTCGGGCCACTGATCGATGCGGGTATGCCGCTCAGGAGCGCCGGGGGCGAGGGGGCGCAGTCGCTCGTCGGCCACCATCTGGAAGCGGTTCACCCACGGCGCGCTTTCCGCCACCGAGTCCAGCTGCGGCAGCAGGTCGTCGACGAACACCGCCGGCGAGGCCGTCCGCTCGGCCAGATGCGCGGCCGACGGTCCCTTGGGGCCGGTGTTGATCACCAGCGGGTAGTCGAAGCCGTGGGTCTTCAGCCAGCGCGCCCGCGACTGGCGGCCGTGCTCGGGGGCGTTGGTCAGAATCACCACGTCGGCCCGGGTCGACAGGTCGGCCAGGGCGTCGGCCGCGCCCTCGGCCGGCGGCAGGTCATCGGCCCCGTCGCGGAAGAAGTCGTTGAACAGGACCCGCCCGGCGATCAGGTCCAGGTGCTCGGTCTCGCCGGGGCGATAGATGTTCTGGAACAGGGCGTATCGGTCGAACCGCAGCTCGAATCCATGGCGCCCGATGAACGTTCCAAAGCCATGCATGAAGCGCGCGAGCACCTCGTCGACATCGACGATGACCAACGGCGTGTCGGGGCGCACGGTGCAGGCCTGAAGGTCGGAAAAACAGAGTTCCATGATCTGCGATTGGCCGAGGTGAAACGCGATTAGCGCGGGCTTAAGGATATTCGTGCGATCTGGAATCCAGAAGCGACGCGAATCCCTCATGCATCGCCACGGACCGGAATGGTCGGGGTCAGGATGACGAAGAAGGTCCTCATCGTCGAGGATAACGAGCTGAACATGAAACTCTTTCATGACCTGCTCGAAGCCCAGGGTTACGAGATCCTGCAAACCCGCGAGGGGCTGCAGGCTCTGTCGATCGCCCGTGAGCATCGTCCCGACCTGATCCTCATGGATATCCAGCTGCCCGAAATCTCCGGCCTTGAAGTCACCAAGTGGCTCAAGGAGGATGACGATCTGTCACATATCCCCGTGGTCGCCGTTACGGCATTCGCCATGAAGGGCGACGAGGAACGCATCCGTGAGGGCGGGTGCGAGGCCTATATCTCCAAGCCCATCTCGGTGTCGCACTTCCTCGACACCATCACCCGGCTGCTGGAGAGGTAGGCCCGTGAGCGCGCGCATTCTGGTCGTCGACGATATCGAGGCCAATGTCCGCCTGCTCGAGGCCAAGCTGTCGGCTGAATACTACCAGGTTTCCGTCGCCTATGACGGCCCCACCGCCCTGACCTTGGCGGCGAGCGAGCTGCCCGACGTGATCCTGCTGGACGTGATGATGCCCGGCATGGACGGCTTCACCGTCTGCAAGAAACTCAAGGAAGATCCCGCCACCCGCCATATCCCGGTGGTGCTGGTCACGGCGCTGGACGGCCGCGCCGACCGCATCCAGGGGCTGGAAGCGGGCGCTTCGGACTTCCTGACCAAGCCCATCGACGACGTCATGCTGTTCGCCCGCGTGCGCAGCCTGACCCGCTTCAAGCTGGTGATCGACGAGTTGCGCCAGCGCGAGGCCTCGGGCCGCCGCATGGGCGTGATCGCCGGCGCCGCCTCGCGCCTGGACGGCCTAGGCGGCCGGGTGCTGGTGGTCGATGACAACGAACGTCAGGCCCAGCGTGTCGCCGCCGAACTGTCGGTCGAGCACCGCCCGGTCATCGAATCCGATCCCGTGAAGGCCCAGATCAGCGCCGGCGGTCCGGTCGACCTGGTCATCATCAACGCCGCCGCCAAGAGCTTCGACGGCCTGCGCTTCGCCGCCTCGCTGCGGTCGGACGAGCGCACGCGTCACCTGCCGATCCTGGCCATGGTCGATCCCGACGAGCGCCAGCGCCTGGTCAAGGCGCTGGAGATCGGCATCAACGACATCCTGCCGCGGCCGATCGATCCGCAGGAATTGGCCGCCAGGGTCAAGACCCAGATCCAGCGCAAGCGCTACACCGACTATCTGCGCCAGAACCTCGACCACAGCCTGGAACTGGCCGTCACCGACCAGCTGACAGGCCTGCACAACCGTCGCTACATGTCGGGCCAGCTCGACTCGCTGGTCAAGCGCGCGGCCCTGGGCGGCGACCCGGTCGCGGCCCTGCTGATCGACATCGACCACTTCAAGAAGATCAACGACGCCTATGGCCATCCGGTCGGCGACAAGATCCTCGCGACCGTTGCCACCGTGATCCGCAGCAATGTCCGAAAGGACTGCTTCGTGGCCCGCACATGCGGTGAAGAGTTCGCCATCATCGTCGAGGGCAACACGGCGGAGGAAATCTACCAGACCTGCGAGCGCATCCGCATCGCGCTGGAAACGACGCCGTTCAAGAACTCCAAGACCGGCGTCAATTACGGCCCGATCACCATCTCGCTGGGCTTCGCCATGGCCGCTGATTCCGAAGATGCGGGCGAACTCTACGCGAAGTCCGACATTGCTCTCTACTGCGCCAAAAATGCCGGCAGGAACCGGACGAAGCCCTATGAAGACGGGATGAAGAAAGACTTCACCAAGAGCTGGCTGATCTACAAGCGGTAATCCCTTTCGGAGATCACCACATCGTCTTTGCCGCACGCTCCGGCCATTCGCGATCATAGGTTTCGCGATCGAAGTCCTGCTTTGCAGCCTTCAGCATCTCGCCGGGCGTCGGCAGGTCGTTCGCCGCGACCTGTCGTTCGACATTCCACAACTCCGCCCGCATCACGGCCCGCGCACACTGAAAGTATGCCTCGTCGATCGTCACCACGACGACGCTTCGCGGATGGCGTCCATCCATAACGAAGCTCTCGAGAAGTCCGGGCGCGACCGAGACGACAGCCCGGCCGTTGATCCGCATGACGCTGTTCGAGCCCGGAATGAGAAACATCAGCGCCACGCGGGGATCGCGCACGATGTTCAGAAGCGAATCGATGCGGTTGTTGCCGCGCCAGTCCGGCAGCGCAAGTGTCCGGTCGTCTTCGATGCGGACCACCGCGCCGCGATCACCGCGGGGCGAGCAATCAAGGCCCTCCGGACCGACCGTCGCGAGCGCCACGAAGGGCGAGCGCTCGATCATCGTCCTGTAGACCGGCGTTAGGAATGCGGTGACCTTGGCGGTCGATGCCTCGCCTGCCTCGCCGTAGATGGCCTTCAGATCCTCGATCGTCGTTATCACTGTCATGCCGAACTCCTCACTCCGACCGCCAAGCCTAGCGGCGGCCCCGGGTTAGGCAAGAGCCATGACGGCACTATGACACCATGCGGTTCCCGGCCCTCGACACACCCTCGGCGCCAGCCAGGAAAGAGGCGACAGCAGAGATCACCTCAGGCGCGCTGACGATCCTGCGGTGTCCGTGACCATTCGCCCAGAGATGGCGGACATGCGGCGACACGCCGATATAGCGCTGCGCATGGCCGACATTGACCTCCTTGTCGTCCTCGGCATGAACGACGAGCAGCGGCCGATCGATACGCCGCGCCACCGCGACGCCATCCAGATCTTCGACCTGCGCTCCGACGAGATCCATGGCCCGATTGCGCATCGCGCCGACGCTGCCACGCCCGAGCCCCACCATGGAGGCAAAGCCATTGAACACCTCGCCCATGCTGGAGGGCGAGCCAATCAGGGCGATCCGGGGCGCATTCAATGGATGCTGATCGGGAAAGACACGCCCTGCCGCCATCATGACGGCAGCGCCACCGAAGGAGTGGCCGACAACACCGTCGAATCGCCCGAAATGCCGTTCGGCGGCAACGATGGCTTCGGCCGCGATCTTCAGGTCGAGCCGCCGCCCGCTGGAGGCGCCGTGCCCCGGCAGATCGAGGACCACCACGTCGGCCCCCGTCTGGCGCAATCCGAGCGCCATGTCGGAGAGATATTCCGCACGCGAGCCCCAGCCGTGAACAACGAGAAACCGAGCGCCGTTGCCGCTTTCCGGTCCCGAGCTGAGGTGATGGGCGGCCGCCATGCCGCGCGACAGCGCCAGCCGGACGGTCGAAGCCTGCCTCAACCGACTGCGTCCGACGATGAAGACCTGTTTGGCTTTGTCGCCTTTCGGGCGGCGGCTCGGGGTTCGACAGAAGAGCTCGAAGGCGATCCGCCCGGCGACGGTCGGCGAAACCTTCTCCAGCTGCGCGAAAGCCAAGCGGGTGACCTTGAGAGGAAAGGATGGCATAGTCAGAGTCCCATCATAATGTTCAATGCTGAACAATAAAGTACAAGAATGAACGAAAAGCAAGCCTTCCCCTGGGACCATCCTCGTTTTCGCAGTTGGATATCGGTGGCGCGCGCCTGCCAGCTGATGCAGCAGGCGCTCGCACGCGCGCTGGCACCCCTCGACATCAAGCCACCGCACCTGGATATCCTGGTCAATCTCTATCGGTTCGAGGGGATTTCCCAGCAGGAACTTGCCCGCAAGCTGCTTGTCGGGCGTTCCAACATGAGCATGCTGCTGCCGCAGATGGAAAAGCGCGGGCTTCTCGAGCGCAGGGCTGACCAGCGGGACAAGCGAGTGCTCAGACTTTTCTTGACGGAAGAAGGCCGGAGCCTCAGCGAACACGCGATGCGCATCCAGACGGAGCTCATCGAGCGGACGCTCTCTGCAACGCCGCTCGACGAGTGCCAACACCTCGCCGAGACGATGGATCTACTGATCCAGCGTATGCTTTCCTCGGACGGGCTCGTCGAGCCTGACCTTAGCGAGGATCGCGGCTGAGTTTCTTCTCCGCCAGTTCCTGTTCGTAAGCCGCGAACTTTTCGTCGCCGGTCGCGCCAAGTTCGCGCAGGTAGTTCCAGGTGAAGATGCCGGTATCATGGCCGTCGTCAAAGGCGATGCGGACGGCATAATTGCCGGTCGGCACCATCTGCCGGATCCCGACATTGCGCTTGCCCGGAACGGTGACCTTCTGGCCAGGTCCGTGGCCCTGCACTTCTGCGGAGGGAGACAGCACGCGCAGCATCTCGGCAGGAAGAGCGGCGACGACACCGTCATTGAAGCTCACGGTCAGCAGGCGCCTGTCCTTGGACACCTTCAGTTCGGTCGGCCAGATCTCGGTCATGCAGTCCTCGCAGTGTTCCAGGCGGTTGGCGCAGACCTAGGTCGATCCCGCGCCGTTTGCAATCCGAATTGATGGGACGAGGCGGTGTCAACTTGACGCCTGCTAGCCTTGGCACCACATTGACCAAAACACCCGGGAGAGTTTTTTGGATCATAGCCCCGCCGATTGGCGCCATGCAGAACCGCTTGTCGATCGAGCAAGCCCGATGATCGACCCCTTCGGGCGCGCGGTCACCTACCTGCGCGTCTCCGTTACCGATCGATGCGATTTCCGCTGCACCTATTGCATGGCGGAAAACATGACCTTCCTGCCGAAGAAGGATCTCCTGACGCTGGAAGAGCTCGACCGGCTCTGTTCCGCCTTCATCGCCAAGGGCGTGCGCAAGCTGCGCCTGACGGGTGGCGAACCGCTGGTGCGCAAGAACATCATGCATCTCGTACGCGGCCTCTCCCGCCATCTCGGCAGCGGTCTGGACGAACTGACCCTGACCACCAACGGCTCGCAACTCGTCCGCCATGCCGCAGAGCTTGCGGATTGCGGCGTTCGTCGCATCAACGTGTCTATCGACACACTGACCCTGCAAAGTTCAAGGAAATCACCCGCTGGGGCGAATTGGAGAAGGTGCTCGAAGGCATCCGTGCTGCGCAGGCAGCCGGCATCGGCATCAAGCTCAATGCCGTCGCTCTGAAGGATTTCAACGAGTACGAAATCCCGGAGCTGTTGCGCTTCGCCCATGGCGAAGGCATGGATCTGACACTGATCGAAACCATGCCCATGGGCGAGACCGGCGAAGATCGCACCGACCAGTACCTGCCGCTCTCGCTCGTGCGTCAGAGGCTCGAAGAGCAGTTTACCCTCGACGAAATTCCCTACCGCACCGGCGGCCCAGCCCGTTATGTCGAGGTGAAGGAAACCGGCGGACGTCTCGGCTTCATCACGCCGCTCACGCACAATTTCTGTGAAAGCTGCAACCGCGTCCGTCTCACCTGCACCGGCACGCTCTACATGTGCCTGGGCCAGGATGATGCAGCCGATCTCCGCACCGCACTGCGCGCCTCTGACGACGACGCTTATCTCTCTGCCGCAATCGATGAAGCGATTTCACGCAAGCCCAGGGGCCACGATTTCATCATCGATCGCAACCCCCGCAAACCTGCGGTGGCCCGCCATATGAGCGTCACCGGCGGCTGAGTGCCGCCGGCTAGTTCTTCACACTTACGCCGACCGCCGATAGGCCTGCGGCTGGCCCCGCTCCGTGTCGGTGCGGAAGCGCGAGATCTTGTGCATCAGAATATCGACGCGCTGACGCAGGCCCTGGATCTCGGCATTGTTCTCCTCGACCATCGCGGCATTTTGCTGCGTGATCAGCTCGACGTCACGCACGGCAGACGTCACCTCGCTGATGCCGGTCGACTGCTCGCGGGTTGCAGCCGAAATGCGCTCGACCAGTGACTGCACTTCTTCGACCTGATCGATGATCGATTGCAGCGCGACGCCTGTATTTTCGACCAGTTCGACACCCGATTTGACCTGGTTGCCGCTGACCGAGATCAGCGTCTTGATCTCCTTCGCCGCATTGGCGCAGCGCTGCGCAAGGTCACGCACCTCTTGGGCAACGACGGCAAAACCACGACCGGCCTCGCCGGCTCGGGCGGCTTCGACACCCGCATTCAGTGCCAGCAGATTCGTCTGGAAGGCGATCTCGTCGATGACGCCGATGATCTGAGCCACCTGATGCGAAGAGGCCTCGATGCCGCCGATCGCCTGGATGGTCTCGTCGACGACGTTGCGCGACAGGCCGGCCTCGGCCTGGGCCTGGCTGACCGCCTCGCGGGCCCCGCGCGCGCCATCGGCGGCCACGCGGACGGCGTTGGTGATTTCGGTCAAGGCGGCGGCCGCTTCTTCAAGCGAGGCGGCCTGCTGTTCGCTGCGGGCCGACAGGTCGCCGGCCGCGCCGGCGATGCCGTTGGCGCCCGAGGTCAGGCCGCCCACGGCGGAGACGACGGCGCCCATGGCCCGCTCCAGCCGTTCCACGGCCTGGTTGAAGTCGGCGCGCAGGCGCTCGTAGTCGGGGGCGAAGGCCTCGGTCAGGCGGACGGTCAGGTCGCCGGCCGACAGCCGGTCCAGGCCGTGGGCCAGGCGCGTGACCACCAGGGCCTGCTGTTCGGCCTGCTGGCTGTCGCGGTCGGCCGACAGGCGGCGCTCGGACTCGGCGGCCTGGCGATGGCGTTCGGCGTCGGCCTCGATGCGGCCCTTCTCGCGGGCCTCGTCGCGGAAGGCGTGGACCGCGTCGGCCATCAGGCCGATATCGTCGCGGCGCCCGGCGAACGGCAGGGCGACGGTCAGGTCGCCGCCCATGACCCGCTTCATGGCGTCACGCAGGTCACGCAGCGGCGACAATTGGCGGCGGACCATGGTCACGGAGGCCGCGACGCCCAGGCCGGCCAGAACCACGCCGGCCACGGCCAGCCAGATCAGTTGACGGTAGACCGGCTGGAAGTAGTCGGCCTTGGCCACGCCGACGAACAGGATGCCGATCACCTCGCCCGAGGCGCTCTTGATCGGGTCGTAGGCGGCGAAATACGGCTTGCCCAGCACCTTGGTCTCGCCGCGATAGGACTCGCCCCGGCCCAGCACCGCATCATAGACCGGGCCCTTGGCCAGCGGCGTGCCGACGCCCCGGCTGCCGTCCGGCTTCTGAACGTTGGTGGCGACGCGGGTGTCGCCCATGAAGATGGTCATCGTTCCGCCGACCAGGTCCTTGACGTGGTCGACCGTGGCGATGTCGCCGTTCAGCGTCTTGCCGCCGACCGTCAGCTTGTCGCCTTCGCGCGCGAAGGCCGCGCCCGGACCGCCCACCGCGTCCCAGGCCACGCGCATGCTGGCCTCCTGTTGGCTGACCGCCTGCGACTTGGCGAAGTCGAGCGAGTTCTTGCCGACGATGGCCAGCAGGGCCAACAACAAGGCCATGAAGGCCGCCACAACCGTGAGGCTGACCTTGGTGGAGATGTCAGAACGCATTGGGGCGCCGATGTTGTGGTGGATTGCTAGACCTTGCCCCAGAACGCCTGAAGTAAGGCTTAACCGTCTAAGCCCCTGGGAAGATACGGGAACACCGCGACGTTCCGTCGCATGCGGTGCGTTAGGCGCATACGGTTCCCGAACAGCGCGGCCTCGAGGCTGGAGCGATCGCGGCGGCGGGACGCCTCAAAACAAAACGGCCCGGGATCACTCCCGGGCCGTTCCGTTCAGTCTTCGAAGAAAGCCTTACGCGTCTTCGGCGATGACCGCGGGCAGCGGCTCCATCGCATCTTCGCGCTGCTGGGCCAGCTGCTCGTCGCGCTTGGCGGCGACGCGCTGCAGGCTGCGCAGGTAGGAACCCGTACCGGCGGGGATCAGGCGCCCCACGATGACGTTTTCCTTCAAGCCTTCCAGGGTGTCGGTCTTGCCGTGCACCGAGGCTTCGGTCAGGACGCGGGTCGTTTCCTGGAACGACGCGGCCGAGATGAAGCTCTTGGTCTGCAAGCTCGCCTTGGTGATGCCGAGCAGCACGGGCTGCGTCGTGGCCGGACGACCGCCGCGGGCGACAGCCTTGTCCTGCTCGACATAGAAGTCAGGCTTGTCGAGGTGATCGCCCTTGATCAGACCCGTATCGCCCGGCTCCAGGATCTCGACCTTCTGCAGCATCTGACGAACGATCGTCTCGATGTGCTTGTCGTTGATCGGCACGCCCTGCAGTCGATAGACCTCCTGGATTTCGTCCACGAGGAAGTTGGCCAGGGCCTCGACGCCCAGGATGCGCAGAATGTCGTGCGGATCCGGGTTGCCGTCGATGATGTACTCGCCGCGCGCGATGAAATCACCATCGTGCACCGCGATGTGCTTGCCCTTGGGGATCAGGAACTCGACCGGTTCGCCCTGGTTGCCGTCGGCGTCGACTTCCGGGGTGATCTTGATGCGGCGCTTGTTCTTGTAATCCTTGCCGAATTCGACACGGCCGTCCATTTCCGCGATGACCGCGCAGTCCTTGGGACGGCGGGCTTCGAACAGTTCGGCGACGCGCGGCAGACCGCCGGTGATGTCCCGGGTCTTGGCGCCTTCGGTGGGGATCCGCGCGATGACCTCGCCCGGCTTGACCATGTCGCCGTCACCGACGGACAGAATGGCGCCGACCGACATCAGGTAGCGAGCCTCGCCGCCGTTGGCCAAGCGAACGTAAGAGCCGTCTTCGGCCAGAACGCCCATGGCCGGACGCAGGTCCGAAGCGCGGGCCGAGGTCCGCCAGTCGGCGATCACGCGTTGCGCGATGCCGGTGGCTTCGTCGGTTTCCTCGCGGACGGAGAAGCCGTCCACCAGGTCTTCCGCTCGGATCTTGCCGGCCACTTCGGTGATGATCGGGGTGGTGTAGGGGTCCCAATCCGCGAGGCGTTGGCCACGCTTGACCTTGTCGCCGTCCTTGATCTTCAGACGCGCGCCGTATGGCGGCTTGTAGTTCTCGCGTTCCTTGCCATCGACCAGCACGCTCACGGCCGTGTTGCGGCTCATGACGACCAGGAAGCCGTCCGAACCGGTCACGGTGGCGCCGGTCACGCGGACGGTACCGTCGTTGCTGCTTTCGAAGAACGACTGCTCGGCCACCTGGGCGGTGCCGCCGATGTGGAAGGTCCGCATCGTCAGCTGAGTGCCGGGTTCACCGATGGATTGGGCGGCGATGACGCCGACCGCTTCACCGATGTTGACCGGCGTACCGCGCGCCAGGTCGCGGCCGTAGCAGGCGCCGCAGACGCCGACCTTGGCTTCGCAGGTCAGGACCGAGCGCACCTTCACCGACTGCACCGCGGCCGCTTCGATGGCGTCGGCCATGTTCTCGGTCAGGTAGGTGTCGGCCGGGATGATGATCTCGCCGGTCGCCGGATCCTTGATGTCCTCGGCCGAGAAGCGGCCCAGGACGCGCATGCCCAGCGAGACGAGGACGTCGCCGCCCTCGACCACGGCGCGCAGGGTGATGCCCCGCGTGGTGCCGCAGTCTTCCTCGACGATGATGCAGTCCTGCGCCACGTCGACCAGACGACGGGTCAGGTAGCCCGAGTTGGCGGTCTTCAGCGCGGTGTCCGCCAGGCCCTTACGGGCGCCGTGGGTCGAGTTGAAGTATTCCTGAACGGTCAGGCCTTCCTTGAAGTTCGAGACGATCGGGGTCTCGATGATCTCGCCGGAGGGCTTGGCCATCAGGCCGCGCATGCCGCCCAGCTGCTTCATCTGGGCTTGCGAACCACGGGCGCCGGAGTGGGCCATCATGTAGATGGCGTTGATTTCCTTCTCGCGGCCGTTCTCGTCCTTATGCTTCATCTGAAGCTCGGCCATCATCTCGTCGGCGACGCGATCGGTGGCCTTGGCCCAGGCGTCAACGACCTTGTTGTACTTCTCGCCCTTGGTGATCAGGCCGTCGGCATACTGTTGCTCGTACTCTTCAGCCAGGGTGCGGGTTTCGGCGACGATCGCCTCCTTCCGCTTCGGGATGATGATGTCGTCCTTGCCGAAGGAGATCCCGGCCTTGGCCGCTTCCTTGAAGCCCAGACCCATGATCTGGTCGGCGAAGATGACCGTCGCCTTCTGACCGCAGTGACGGTAGACGACGTCGATCAGGTTGCCGATTTCCTTCTTGGTCAGCGCCTTCTCGATCAGTCGGTGACCGATCGCGGTGTGCTGCGGCAGAAGGGCGGCGATCTTCATCCGGCCCGGGGTGGTGTCGATCACCCGGCGACGGACGACGCCGTCGGCGTCCATTTCCGTGAAGCGCGACTTGATCTTGGCGTGCAGGCTGACGACGCCGGCGTCCATGGCGGCTTCGATTTCGCCGAGGTCAGCGAAGATCTTGCCTTCACCCGGCTCGCCTTCGCGGGCGACCGACAGGTAGTACAGACCCAGGACGATGTCCTGCGACGGCACGATGATCGGGCGACCGTTGGCGGGCGACAGGATGTTGTTGGTCGACATCATCAGGACGCGCGCTTCCAGCTGGGCCTCGAGGCTCAACGGGACGTGCACGGCCATCTGGTCGCCGTCGAAGTCGGCGTTGAAGGCGGCGCAGACCAGCGGATGCAGCTGGATGGCCTTGCCCTCGATCAGCTTCGGCTCGAACGCCTGGATGCCCAGACGGTGAAGCGTCGGCGCGCGGTTCAGCATCACCGGGTGCTCGCGGATCACCTCTTCGAGGATGTCCCACACCTGGGGCTGTTCGCGCTCGACCATGCGCTTGGACTGCTTGACGGTGCCCGATAGGCCCTTGGCGTCCAGGCGCGCGTAGATGAACGGCTTGAACAGCTCGAGAGCCATCTTCTTGGGCAGGCCGCACTCGTGCAGCTTCAGGTCCGGACCCACGACGATGACCGAACGGCCCGAATAGTCGACGCGCTTGCCCAGCAGGTTCTGACGGAAGCGGCCTTGCTTGCCCTTCAGCATGTCGGCCAGCGAGATCGGAAGAGCGTCGTGTAGGGAAAGAGTGTAGATCTCGGTGGTCGCCGTATCATTAAAAAAAAAAAAAAA
>ERZ511473.1205-NODE-1205-length-24771-cov-12.017089_pt1 | contig 24771 bp, 25 predicted proteins | sample MGYA00374947_ERZ511473 | MGnify/ENA primary metagenome ERZ511473 (study PRJEB26303, sample SAMN06343854) | sediment metagenome | isolation source: hot spring sediment | place: Canada: British Columbia | collected 2012-09-26 ... | reverse complement strand
TACTTCATCAAATCTTCTATTAACTTCATTTCTAAATTCTTCAAATTTCATTGGTAGTTCTAATAATTCTTTTGTTAGAATTAAAACTCTTAATTTTTCAAGATAATCAGGTCTTTCTCTTAATAAGTTTAATAAATCTTCAAATTCTTTTATAATGAACTCTTTGTCTTTCATAATTTTGAAAGTTTAAAGGATAAGAAAATTGCATTCCATCCACTCTGAAAATAAGCCTTCGGCTTTAAACTTCGCCCCCTTAATTATTGATATTCAACAACTTAAAACTATTTACTGGACAAAGTAATCATAAACGTCCATGAGCCTTATGTTTTTATAATCTCTATCAATTAAATAATTTATGATTGCTTCAAGATTTGTTAGTAAGAATTTACTATCGTATGGAGTTAAATTTTCAATAACTTCAATATTGTGAAACATTATATTTATGAAAATTTTTTTGTTCTTGTATTTTCTTTCATAATTTTCAATAGCAAATTTCATTTCTTCAAAACGATAATTTGAAGGTCTTACCCATATGTTTCCGAAAAATTTATTAAAAGTTTTTCTAATAAATCTAAAATTATATAATTTTGAATTTCTAAAAATTTTATATAGCTTTGGATTTCTTGAATAAACAGTTATGGGAACTTCAAGAATATCATTTACGAAATAGGGATAATCAGGTTTATCTGTATGGTCTATATCTGAAATTTTTGAAAAAGGAACTATTGAACTATCAATTTTATAGTTTAAAATTTTTAAAAATTTATAAGTTCTATTACTTATTGAAAAACGACCCGCCCTATAAGAAATTGGATTAAAATGAAATGTCTCTTTAAATAAACTTGTTAAATTTTTAAGTTTTTCAAATTCAATCTCATCATTATAACTACTTGTATATTCATTAGCCCATTCAACATCTTCCTTTTTGTTTGGTTCAATAAATTCTCCATGTAAATGTGTTCCAAGTTCAACACCTTTTTTTAATAAATCTTTAAAAATTAAGACCGACTTTTCATCATAAATAACCTCGGGACTTAAAAGATAAACTGCTTTTACATTATATTTTTCAAACGTTTTTTCTAATATACTTATCCCTTCATAAACACCAATAAAACTTAAAGGCTTGATAACTTTCCAATTTTTATCTTTATCACATTCTGTATCTATTGAAATGATAAAGAATTTATCTGGCATTTATTTTTTCTTCTCTAAGTAAAATTCTTTCCCCGTTTTCTTTTGTCCCATAAAAATAAACATTTAAGTAATCTTTATAAAAATCTAAAATTACATATCCTCTATATTCAGCATTCATAAATTTTATATGTGGATTTTGTTTTAAAATTGTATCACTTAAAACTTTTAAACTGCTTGGAGAACTAACACCAGCTGTTATGATTTCATAGGCTATTGTTTTTTTGTCATATATAACTTCGCCAAAATAAAATACATGTGTGTCTCCCGTTCCAAAGATAACATTTTTAATGTCTTTTATATTTTTTAAAATTTCCATTTTTTCAAAATAATAGCCATCCCATTGATCAACATTTAATGGTTTATTATCTTTGAAAAGGTCCATAAACATTACATCATTACCAATTAACTTCCAAATTGATTTTGAATTTTTTAAATTGTTTATTAGCCAAATTTTTTGCTCCTTTCCAAGCATCGTTCTTCCTTCGCTAAAAGCGACTTTATAACAATTATCTTTTGGATTGAAAGTTGGTCTACAAGCCATCTCATCGCGGTATTGCCTTCCATCAATTAATAAAATATCTATTAAATTTCCCACTTTAAAACTTCTATAAATTCTAAAACTATCATTATCTCTAATGGGAATATATTCAAAAAAAGCTTTATAAGCATCATATAATTTTTTAGGATTGTAATATCTAATAGTTTTTCCTGCATAATCATTCATTACTTCATGATCGTCCCAAATAACATATATTGGAATTCTTGATAGTGCCAACTTTAAAAATGTATCACTATGAGCAATTTTATATTTGCTTCTATATGTTTCTAAGTCTTGTGCAGGTAAAGTTGGATCCGCTCTTCTTGGATTTCTATAAACATTAAATTCATATATAAAATCTCCTAAAAATAAAATTATATCAACACTATCATTGATTAAGTACTTATAAGCCCAAAAGTAGTTTTCCGAAAAATGTTGGCAGGATAATAAGGCAATTCTAAAATGATCTGTTTCTCTTGGCAATGTCTTTGTTTTTCCAATTGGGCTATATTTATCTTTATATTTAAATCTATAAAAGTAAGTTTTTCCTGGTTCAAGTCCATCAATTAAAACTTTTACTGTCCAATCTCTTGAACTATCCGTTATAGTTTTTCCACTTTTTATCATTTTATTAAATAAGCTATCTTCTGAAATTTCATATATAACTTCTGCTTTTGAATAAGCATCAATTCTTGTCCATATTATAAGTGAATTCGTATCCGCATCACCAGAGGCTACTGAATAATTAAAATAAAGGAAGATATATAACAAGGCTTTAAAATTTTAAACTTGAAAAAGAAAAGTTTAAGAGAAAAAATAGAAGGTTGGATTTGGACAATTGTTATTGTTTTAATTTTAAGGGAATCCGTTGTTCAAGCATATTTAATTCCTTCTGGTTCTATGGAAGATACATTACTTCCTGGTGACTTTGTTCTTGCTACAAAATTTGATTATGGTCTGAAAATTCCTTTTACCGATATTAAACTATTCTCAGGGAAATTACCAAAAAGAGGTGAAATTGTTATTTTTACATATCCAATTGATAAAAATAAAGATTTCGTTAAAAGAGTTATTGCTCTTCCTGGTGATACTATTGAAATTAGAAATAAAGTTGTTTATATAAATAATAAACCATTGTTTGAACCTTATGTAGTTTATAGAGATAGCTATTATTATAAATCTATTGATATTGATAAGGAAAGTTTTCAAAAACTTTGGTTAAGTGGGGCTTTTGCTAGTGGTCAGAAATTTGTTCGTGATAATTTTGGACCTATTGTCGTTCCTAAAAATGCTGTTTTTGTTATGGGTGATAATAGGGATTATTCGTTTGATTCAAGGTTTTGGGGTCCTTTGGATATAAAGTACTTGAAAGGTAAGCCAAGAATAATATATTTTTCCTGGGGAGATAAAGGTCTAAGACTTAATAGAATTTTTAAGATAATAGGATGAAGATGAAAAGAATGTTAGAAAATTTTCAAAAACAATTTTATACTTATTTAAAAGAAAGAAAAATTTCACAAATTTATAAAAAAATTGGTGAATATATTTATGAAATTTATAAGTCAGGTGAAATTATTAATGATGAGAATTTATTAAAACTTTTAAAAAAGGTAGATGAAATAAACAAAGATGAGAAGTAAATTTTTAATTTTAATTTTGCTTTTTGGATGTTCATTTATTCAACAAAGAGTAAATGTAAAAAATTTAAAATTTACTTATAGAAGTGCTACAATTGAGGCTCTAACGCTTGATAGAATTAACTTTATTGTTAATCTTGAAGCATATAATCCAAATCAAATAGATGCAGTTATAGATAGGCTTGATTATGTTGTATATTTTGAAGGATATAGAGCAATAAGTGGTTCTACAAATCAGGAGTATGAAATTAAAGCAAACGGTAGGAAAATGATAACGCTAAGTGGTTATATTCTATTTGCAGACTTACCTGATTTATTTAAAGCAATTAAATCTTCCTACGGTAAAAGTAGGGTTAGGATAACTGCTGAGATAAGACCAGAAATTAAGACAATTATAGGAAAGTTTAGATATACTGTTAAATTGGATGAATATATACCTCTTGATTGGCGATGATGTTTTTAACTTTTTTTTTGGCAAAGAGTGATATTTTAAAAATTAGTGATGAAGTTGTTCGTTCTATTCAGAATGGAGATTTTAAAGCGATTATGAAATATGGAAATAAGAGGGGTATTATATTTTCAATAAATGCAGTTATTGATAATTTTGACCCTAAAATTCCACCCCAAAAATTAAATTTTATTTTAAATGACACTACAAAACTATTTTGGGGATATGAAATTTCATCAGGAAGGGAAGTTTATATGACATTTAATGAGTTTTATAGTAAATTTTTGAAAAAAAATTATTTGAAGGGCACGAAGTTAGTTAATAAAGTTTCGGATAAGAAAATAAAAACAAATATAAATGACTTTTTTAGAGATGTTCAATTTGTTGAATATACAATAAAAACTAATGATTATGATTTTAATAGTTTAATTCTTGTTTTTTCAAAAGGGGCTTTATCTGCTATTCTTTTTAATAGATGGTCTCCTTAATGTTCTTTTCAATTTTTTCTTTACTTCTTTTTGCATTTATCATTTTGCTATCAATATATGCATCTACAATAGAAAACATTTTAATAGCAAAAAATGTTATAAAATAGCTAATACTTGACCAGTAATAATTCTCTTGTTTAGTTGTATTGTATTTATAAGTGTTATATAAGAATAGTGAAAAACTTGAAATGTCAATTGATGAGATTATGAAACCTTTTAACATTTTTTCATTATAAAACTGACCTCCACCTGGAATGAGTGTTGATAATAAAACTGATTTTTTTGGAGATTTATAATTTAAGGTATCTAAACTAAGGAAAATAATTAACATTATTAAGGTTTTATTAGTTTATTTAGGTCAAAGATTTTTTCAGCTTCTTCCTTACTTAAATAACCCATTTCTACAACAATTTCTTTAACACTTCGTTTTTCTTTCAATGCTCTTTTAACAACTTCTGCTGATTTATCGTACCCTATAATTGGATTTAAAATTGTTGCGATAATTGGATTTCTATATAATAATTCTTCAATGTGTTCTTTATTTACAATAAAATCTTTTATGCATTTGTCTGCTAAAATATAACAAGCATTTGTTAGAATTTCTATTGAATTTAATATATTATAAATCATAATTGGCATCATTACATTTAATTCAAATTCTCCAAGACTATTACTAATTGTAATTGATAAATCATTTGATATTACTTGGACACCAACCATTCTAATTGCTTCTGGAATAACGGGATTAACTTTTCCTGGCATAATTGAAGAGCCAGGTTGTAATTCAGGAAGAATAATTTCAGAAAAACCTGCTATTGGACCACTATTCATAAGTCTTAAATCATTAGAAATTTTAATTAAATTTGTTGCTAAAATTTTTAATGCAGATGAAAGCTCCAATATGCTATCTCTGCTTGATTGTGCTTCAAAATGATTATTTGCTTCAATAAAATCTAAATTTAATAATTGTGATAGTTTTTCTGCTACTTTTTTACCAAAATTAGGATGTGTATTTATTCCTGTTCCAACAGCTGTTCCACCAATAGCAAGTTCTCTTAATCTTGTAAATGTTGATTCAATTCTATGTTTAGCATATAAAATTTGTGTTGCCCAACCACTTAATTCTTGCTCAAAGCTTATAGGCATTGCATCCATTAAATGTGTTCTACCTATTTTAATAACATCTTTAAGTTCTAATGATTTTTTAACAATTGTCTGATATAAATGCTCAATTGAAGGGATTAATTTATATTTTGTTTCATAATATGCAGAAACATTCATAGCAGTTGGTATTACATCATTTGATGATTGTCCCATATTTACATGATCATTTGGATGAATTGGTTCTTTCGTTATTGTTTTTCCTGTTAAAATTTCATTTGCTCTTGTTGATATTACTTCATTTATATTCATGTTTGTTGATGTTGCAGAACCCGTTTGGAATATATCTAATGGAAATTGGTCATCAAATTTTCCTTCTATAATTTCATTTATGGCTTGTTTGATAGCATTATAAAAATTTTGTGGTATTTTTCCAAGTTCGTAATTTACTTCTAAACATGCTAATTTTACATAGGCAAGAGCTTTTATGAAGCTTTTAGGAAACTTTAAATTACTTATTTGAAAATTCTCTAATGCTCTTTGAGTTTGTGCTCCCCAATAGGCATTTTGAGGAACTCTAACCTCACCAAGTGTGTCTTTTTCAATCCTTTCCATCTTCTCCTAAAATTTTTTTAAGTTCTTCTTGATTTTTTGATAAGTATAGAGCATATCCTTTAAGTAAGTTTATGTCAATTTTTCTTGGAAGTTCCTTTATTGTTTTTTTTGAATACTTAATATAATCCGGACCAATAGCACTAATTTCTTTTACCTCAATTTCAATTGGTTTTTTAAGCAAAAAAAGTTTATTTATGATTTTTCTTATAAGAATGGAAGATAAAATATCTTTAAAAGGGTCAAAATTCATATTTAAAATTTTAAAGCATAAGCATTAAAATTTAATTTAATTTGAAAGTCCTTTTGATTAGATTTGGACAGCTTGGAGATGTTGTTCTTACAACAAGTGTTATAGAACATTTATATGAAGAAAATTATGAAATTCATTATTTAACTAAAAAACCATTTGATGAAATTTTTCTTGAAGATTATAGAGTTAAAAAAGTTTTTATTTATGATAAGGTTAGTTTATTTGAACTTTTAAAAGAAAAGTACAATTTAGTTTTGGATTTACATTCAAAAATAAAAACAATTGTTCTATCTAAAATAATTTCACCTTTTCATTCAAAAACTTATAATAAGCGAATTATAGAAAGAAGATTAACATTAATTTTCAAAAAACCTTTTAATAAATTAAGAATTTACGAAATGTATAATGAAGTTGTTAATTCTAATAAAAAGCCAAGGATTATATTAAGTTCAAAACCTATTATTGAAGGTGATTATATTGTTATAAATCCAACAGCAAGGTATCCTTCAAGAATTTATAGACATTTTGATAAATTGGATAAACTTTTAGATAAAATTGGGATAAAAAAAGTTTATATTGGGACTGAAAATGATTTACATTTTTTAAAAGATTTTAAATTTAATGGATTAAACTTAATTGGAAAAACGACAATAAGAGAAATGCTTAATATTGTTAAATATGCTAAGTTATTTATTGGAAACGATAGTGGTATTACTCATATAGCAAGTGCTTTTAATGTTCCTTCAATAGTTTTTTTTGGTCCTACGGTTTTAAGTTTTGGCTTTGAACCTTTTTGTGATAGATATTATGTATTTGAAATTAAAAATCTTCCTTGTCGTCCTTGTTCATTACATGGAGAAAAACCTTGTAAAAGGAAAGATTATGCTTGTTTAAGTTGGATAGAGCCTGAATTAGTTTTTGAAAAAGTTTTAGAAATGCTTTAAAATTTCAATGGTGCTAAAAATTATCTATGATAAAATTAAGTATTTAGGAATTCAAAGTTCTTTTATTATAGCTAATGCTTTTGAGCAGTACTTTAAAAGTATAGCATTTAGTGGTTATATTATTTTTAATAATAAAGATTTTTGTTATATTTTAAGTGGTGAATTATTTGGAATTAAAAGAATTGAAGATGTTAAAAGACCTTGGTTTGCAGATGTTTATGAATTAAATCCAAAAGTATTAATTTTTTTTATGAATTTTAAAAATGGAAATTTAATTGAAAATTTGAAAATTAATCCAAAAAGCTTGGATATTATTGTAAAGAATACCATTGAAGTAACAAGCTATTTTTGGATTGAAGTGAAACATAAGGATGATTTATATGATATAATATATTTCTCATCTGAAATTTGTGGAATTTATAAAAATAGTCAAAAAATTCAAAGGATTTTTGAAAATGAATTTATTGAGAAAATTGAAATAAAAGTTCTTGATTTTAAAAATTTATTTGAAACAAAAAAAACTGAAATGATAAAAATTCTTTATTTGAAAAGATTTGAAAATATATGGAACAAATATAAGGATTTGATTATTAGAGAATATGGAAAGGAAAAAGTTGAATTTGAATTTAGGAAAATTCAAAAAGAACTTGCTAAAAAATTTCCAATTTTAGACCCTCTTGTTGGATTTATTGATTTGGATAAGGAATTAAATTTGAAAATTCAATCTTTGAATGAAAATGAAATTAAAGCATTGGTTGAATTATTATTAGAATTTTATAAAAAAGTTTTACCAAAAAAATATGATTTAATAAAAGAGGAAATTTTATGAAGAAATTTAGTGATTTGGTTTATTTAAAGCTTTCAAATGTTTTAAAAATAACGTTTATTTTCATATTGATTGTAAATTTAATTTTGATTTTTTCAATATCAAAAGTATTTGAAAAAGGAGGTGATATTGCATTTTTGAGGGGACAACTTACAGAATTTTCACTTATGATATATGATATAGCGTCGGGTATTCATTCGAAGGAATATGTTAAAGTTTCACTCTTAGAGGATTTAAGAAAAACTCAACCAATTTTAAATAAATATAAAAATGAGAATTGGTCAAAAGATTTTTCTGATTTTTTACAAAAGTTTAATAAATTTATAGAAAATCCTAATAAAAGGTTAGCGGATGATATGTTTTTATTAGCAGAAGATTTAAATAGAAAGTTGCTTGAAATTGATATTGAAAGCAGAAAGTTTTCATCAATAGGTATAATTATTATTGTTTTTTTAAATGTTATTTTTATTGGAATTCTTGGATTTTTCCTAATAAATTATGCTTATAGATTATCTATTGAATTTTCAGAACCACTTTTGGAGATTAGAAACATATTGTCAAAAATAGCTTTTGGTAGTATAGAGATTCCTATTAGTTATAAAGGAAATATCGTTGAAGTCTTTGATATTTTTGAAAGTATTGAAACGCTTAGAAAAGATTTATACGAAACAAAATTAAGAATACAGGAAATTTTAAGAAAGTATAGAGAGGATTAAACTTTTAATTCCATTTCAAGTAATTGTAAAAATTCTTTATTTGAACTTGTTCTTTTCATTTTATTTATAAGAAATTCCATAGCATCAACCGGATCTTTACTTGATATTGCTTTTCTCAATGCCCAAACTTTTTCAAGAACCTCCTTTGGTAATAGAAATTCTTCTCTTCTTGTTCCACTTCTATTTAAATCAATTGCTGGAAATATTCTTCTATCCGCTAGTTTTCTATCTAAAACAATTTCCATATTTCCTGTTCCTTTAAATTCTTCGTATATAATATCATCCATCCTTGAGCCTGTTTCAATTAAAGCAGTTGCAATAATTGTTAAGCTTCCACCTTCCTCAAGACTTCTTGCTGCTCCGAAAAATTTTTTAGGTTTTATTATAGCAGCAGCATCAAGTCCTCCTGTCATTGTTCTTCCAGAATGAGGGGCAACGACATTGTGAGCTCTTGTTAATCTTGTTATAGAGTCAAGTAGAATAACCACATCTTTTCCCATTTCCGCAAGCCTTTTTGCTCTTTCAAGAACAATATCTGCTATGTATACATGTTTCTCTGCTGGTTGGTCAAATGTAGAATAATATATTTCTGCTTCGGGAACGAGTCTTTTCATATCTGTTACTTCTTCTGGCCTCTCATCAATTAAGAGAATTATTAAATATATTTCTGGGTGATTTATAACAATGCTTTGAGCGATTTTTTGAAGAAGAACTGTTTTTCCTGCTCTTGGCGGAGAAACGATAAGTCCTCTTTGTCCTTTTCCTATAGGAATGAATAGATCTATTATTCTTCTTGATAAATCTTCATCCCCTGGAATTTCAAGGTTTATTTTTTGTGTTGGATAGAATGGTGTTAGTTTTTCAAAATCTTTTCTTTCAGTAATTTTATCCGCTTCAATATCATTAATTGTTTCAATTTTTACAAGTGAATGATATTTCTCGGCCTCTTTTGGCATTTTCGCAAAACCAGCAATCATATCACCTTCCTTTAATTTATATTTCCTTATAATCATAGGAGAAACATAAACATCATCTTGACTTGGTTGGAAGTTTTGATGAGGCATCCTCAAAAAACCATATAAACCTTCTGGAATAATATCAAGAAGACCCTCTTTGAAAACAAGTCCATCTTCTGGTACTGTTCTTTCTATAATTTTCTTTATGAGTTCATCTTTTTTCATATTTTCATATCCTTCTATGTTCATTTGTTTTGCCATTTCATATAATTCTGAAAGTTTCTTTTGTTTTAATTCACTTATTAACATAATTTCACCTCCTTAAAGCATTTTTGTATTATTTATGTATAAGTCAAATGAACAGTTCAAAACTTTTGCTGCCTTTTGAGCCATTATAGTTCTATCAAGAAAAATCTCAAAGAATTCAAGAACAGGAGCAATTTTTATATCTATATCAATTTTATAAGAAATTGTTCTATTTTCTTTTGAAATAATTATCTCCCTATTTATTGAGGCGTAATTTACTCTATCGTGAATATCAACATTTAGATTTTCAATCGTTCTCACTCTTGTTCTATGAACATCTGCTTTATCTGCTAAAATAAGTGCTGCTGAAACTTCCGAAACTGGATATCCACTTGCCTCATGATGTGTTCCAATAGCACTTATAACAATTCCTATTTCTTTATAATCCATACCCATTTCTTTTAAAATATCATATGCAATCATAGCACCACTAACTTCATGATTTAATCTGTTTATACTATTACCAATGTCATGTAAATAACCTGCAATTTCTGCTAACTGTGCGAGTCTTTCAGGATAATCAAGCTCTCTTAAAATTCTACCCGCTTGATATGAAACCCATCCAACGTGTCTAAAACCATGTTCTGTATATCCAAGTGATTCTAAGCACTTGTCTGCAAGTGTTATGTAATATCTAACTTTTTCATTTTTCTTTAAGTCTCCTATTGTTATCATATTTACCTCCTTTTAAATTTCACTTATGAATTTTGGATTTTCTTCAATGTAATTTCCGATAACAACATAGTCTGCTCCAAATTCAAGAATTTTTTCAATTGTTTGAATATCTCTTATTCCTCCCCCTACTATTAAAGGTAATTTTGTCCATTTTCTTATTTTTGTTAAAATATCAAGATTTATATAATTTTTTCCTCCTGAACCACTTTCCAAGTATATTGCTGAAAAGTTCATAATTTCACAAACCTTAACAAAAGATAATATAATATCTTCATTTTCTGATATTTCATATGCTTTTGAAATTATAAATGAACTTGTCCATTTATTTGAAAGCAATAGATAACCACAAATATAAACATTTTTTTGAGACAATAAAATAGCATTTTTTAAAATTTCTGTCCAAAAATAATTATAGTCATAAGTATTTAGTGGGAATGGAATAAGGAATGCATCAAATTCATCATTTATTTGGTAGGAACCACCACAAAATGAAATTATTGGTTTATTAATTTTCATTTTAAAATTGGATAGGAATTTATGAAAATTAAAATTCTTTATTATGCTTCCTCCAAGAAATACAAAGGCTATATTTTCATTATTATTTATATAATTAGAAATCATATCTATATCTTCTAATTTCCATTTATCAGGGTCAATTAGAATTATTTTCTTTTTGTGGTTTCTTACAAACAATTAATCAGAATGGTGGCGGGCGGACTCGAACCGCCGACACGGGGCTTATGAGACCCCCGCTCTACCAGCTGAGCTACACCACCGATAGCGGGGGAGGGATTTGAACCCTCGACCTCCGGGTTATGAGCCCGGCGAGCTACCTGGCTGCTCCACCCCGCGTTTGTTAGTTTGAAAATTTTAAAGCATAACTTTAAAATTTATAGCCTATGAATTTTTCCTTTTGGTTAAAGGCACTAAGAGTAATTCCAAGGATAGATAAGGAAGAATGGAACAAATTGGATTTTGTTTCAAAGTGGCTCGTTTTATCAAGGTCAGCGGTTTTTGTAATAACATTAATACCTTCCTTTATCGTAGCTATTCTTGCTTATTTAAATAATAATTTTAATTTTTTAAATTGGTTTATGCTTACAATTGGTTTAATTTTTGCTCATGCTCTAAATAATATGTTAAATGATTTTACAGATTATATAAAAGGTGTTGATAAAGATAATTATTTTAGGGCTCAATATGGTCCTCATGCACTTGAACATAATTTAATTAGTAAAAAGGAATTTTTTATTTATGTTTTAATTACAGCAATAATTGCTTTAATTCCTGCTATTTATTTTATATATTTAAGAGGTATTAGTGCTTTAATTTTGGTGCTAATTGGATCGTTTTTTGTTTTATTTTATACATTTCCATTAAAATATATAGGTCTTGGTGAATTAAGTGTTCTAATTGTTTGGGGTCCCTTAATGATAGGAGGTGGGTATTATGTTATAACTAATGAATGGAATACGAATGTTTTCTTAATGAGTTTTATATATGGTCTTGGAGCGACAAGTGTTTTATTTGGCAAGCATATTGATAAATATGAAGATGATAAATCAAAAGGGATAAGGACATTTCCAGTTATTATAGGTAAAAGAAATGCAAGGATTTTGAATATAATAATTATGGCTCTACAATATATTTTAACAATTTATCTTGTATTAATTGGATTTTTCAAATTTACTATGTTAGTAGTTCTAATTAGTCTTTATTGGTTTTTTAAGAATGTTCTGAAAGTTTATTTGAGTGAAAAGCCCAAAGAAAAACCTTCTAATTATCCTGCTATTGCTTGGCCCCTCTGGTACGTTGCTTTTGCATTTGATCATAATAAAAAGTTTGGATATTTATTTTTAGCTGGTTTATTACTATGGTTTTTATTACGTTAATCCAAGGCTCAATAAATGTTTCAAAGATAAACGAAGAAGATGTTTTAATACCTTTGGTTTTGATAATGATGGTATAGATGAAATTGTTGTTCAAGGTGAAGCTACAATAGACTATGGAATTTCAATTTATAAAATTTCATCTTCAAAATTAATAGAAATAGCAAGTTGGTCATAAAAAACTGCTTATTGCTAAATATAAAGACTTAAAAAGTCGTCAGGAATAACATTTCTTATTACATTTAAAAGTTGTTTTGAAAATCTTCTAAAATTATTTGAAATAGCATAAGCTCTTGAAATTGATAAGTAGTAATTATAAAACCATTTATCTTTTAGCTTTTCAATGATAATTTTTAAACTTTTTGTACTACTATATAAAATTTCTGGCGTTGCTTTCAATATAGCAAATTCCATAAACTGTGGAAATTTTGGCATTAAAAAAACTCTTGAATAACCAAATAGTTCATAAAATTTATGATAATTGCCAAAATGTTCATCTTTATAAGCCATTACAATAATTGATGAATCATAGGGTTCATTTACAACTTCATAATTCTCTGATAAAAAATTTATGATTTCATAATCATTGGCATCATCAGGAATATAAATTTTTATGCTATCAGGTGGATTCAAAAACTTTTTATAATCAATTGGATAGTCAATGTGAATAACAAGTGTGCTATCTATAAACATTCTTAATAATATATCTTTTTGAAATTTGTGATGGACAATAATTCTATCAACATAATGTAAAATTTCAAATGCTTTTTCAAAACTATTGTGTAATATAGCGATTTTACCAATTTTATCATTTTTATATTCTTTAAAAATTTCAATATCTTTTTCACACTCAATATGGGCAACTAATATAAAAAAATCAAAATTATCCAAAATGACATTTTCTTTTTGTAAGTAAAACTTTAAATTCGAGTTGTAATTTTTAAATTTTGGATTGTCAATTAAGTTGAGCTTTATTTTCAGCATGTTTCAAACCAAGAATTTCATCAAGTTCTTCACCTGTTATTGTTTCCTTTTCTAATAATAATTGAGCAACTTTATTTAATTTATCTAAATTTTCATTTAAAATTCTATAAGCGGTTTCTTCTGCTTCTTGTAATATATTCTTTATTTCTTTATCTACAATTTTTAACAAATCTTCAGAAGTTCCATTTCTTTTTACAAGTTCTTTTCCTAGAAATACTTCATCACCTCTTGAAATGAAAATTGGACCTAAGATTTTGCTCATTCCCCATTCCATAACCATTTTTCTTGCTATCTCTGTTGCTCTTTCTAAATCATTAGCAGCACCTGAGCTTACTTCATTAAATATAATTTTTTCAGCGACCCTTCCACCCATTAGAATTGCTAATTGGTTTTTCAAATAACTTTCCTCATAAAGATATTTATCTTTTTCAGGAAGAGAGACTGTAACTCCAAGAGCCATTCCTCTTGGAATAATTGTAACTTTTTCTACTTTGTCTGACTTGGATAGTAATCTTGAAACAATAGCATGTCCTGCTTCATGATAAGCTACTCTTCTCTTTTCTTCATCTGATAAAATCATGTTCTTTTTTGCTGAACCCATAATAATTTTATCTCTTGCTTCCTCTAAATCTTTCATAGTTATTTTATCTCTTCCATTTCTTGCTGCTAATAATGCTGCTTCATTTATAAGGTTCGCTAAATCTGCTCCCGAAAATCCTGGTGTCATTTGTGCAATTCTTTCAAGTTGAACATCATCAGATAATGGTTTCCCTTTTGCATGGATTTTTAAAATTTCTAATCTTCCTTTAACATCAGGAAGTCCAATATATATTTTTCTATCAAATCTTCCTGGCCTTAGTAAAGCTGGATCTAATATATCAGGTCTATTTGTTGCTGCTAAAATAACAATACCTTCCTTGCCTTCAAAACCATCCATTTCAACAAGTAATTGATTTAATGTTTGTTCTCTTTCGTCATGTCCTCCACCTATTCCACTTCCTCTCATTCTTCCAACAGCATCAATTTCATCTATAAATATAATAGCTGGTGCTAATTGTCTTGCTTTTTGAAATAGATCTCTAACTCTTGCAGCTCCAACACCAACAAACATCTCAACAAAATCAGAACCCGATATTGATAAAAATGGAACACCTGCTTCACCTGCTACTGCTTTTGCTAATAATGTTTTCCCAACACCTGGAGGTCCTACTAATAATATTCCTTTTGGTATTTTTGCACCAAGCTTTATATATTTTTCTCTGTTTTTTAGAAATTCTACAACTTCTTTTAAGTCTTCTTTCGCCTCTTCACAATCTGCCACATCATCAAATCTAACATTTGGTTTATTATCTATATAAATTTTTGCTCTACTTTGGGAAAATTCAAAAGCTTTACTTGTTCCATTAGTTATACTTCTAAAAAATATAAACCAAAAAACTAAAAATAAAATGATCCAAGGAATATAACCTATGAATATATCCCAAAACATATTTCTGTTTTTTGTTTTTATAATTATTCCTTTATCAATCATATCTCTCATAAGTTGTTCATCTTTATAGGGTAGAGTAGTCTTAAAAAACTTAATTTCTCTATTTTGTATTTTTATAGGTTCTCTAAATTCTCCTTCAACTTCATTATCTGTTATAGTAATTGATGAAACTTTATTATCCTTGATAAATTGAATAAATTGATTATAGGTTATTTCAATTTTTGAAGCATTGTTTGGATTGAAAATTGTGAAAAGTATAAAAAACGAACCTATTATAATTAGCCAAACAAAAAGTGTTTGAAATAAATTTTTAAACATATTTAAAATTTTAAAGTTGAAGAAATATGCCTTGTCCAATAATTCTAAAACTATTTATTTTACTTATGTTTTCCCCACCCACCCTGAGAATAAGCATTCGGCTTTAGAATACCCATTTTTCGGCATCGGGGGCTTTATTTATTGGACAAAGCAATGTTTATCTGTCTTGTCCAATAATTCTGAAATTATGATTATTTCTTATTTTTCCCACCTAATTTATTGAACAAAGCAATAAGCCTACGACTTAAAACTTCGCTCCCCTTAAACTTTTTTAGTAGGTTTTAATTTACGAAAAATTTTACTTTAAAATTTTGGCTATGAATTATCAAAATATCCTTTTATCTTCTGAAAACGGAATAGCTATCATTAAACTAAATAGACCGAAGTCTTTAAATGCTTTAAATAGAGAACTAATGAGAGAGCTTGCTGATTGTATAGAAAAGCTTGAAAATGACAAAAGCGTAAAAATTATTATTATTACTGGTAATGAAAAAGCTTTTGCAGCAGGAGCAGATTTAAATGAGTTTTATAATAAAACACCTAATGAAATGTTTGAAAATTATAGATTTTTAGAATGGGAAAGAGTTTATAAATGTTTTAAACCTTTAATAGCAAGTGTAAGTGGTTATGCACTTGGTGGTGGTTTTGAGCTTGCTATGATTTGTGATATGATTGTAGCTTCTGATAGTGCTATTTTTGGACAGCCTGAAATAAATGTTGGTCTTATGCCAGGTGCTGGTGGAACTCAAAGATTAACGAAAATTATTCAAAAGCATAGAGCAATGGAATATATTTTAAGTGGAAAGTACATTGATGTTTGGACAGCTTATAGATTGGGAATTGTAAATAAAATTGTTCCAACGGAAATTTATCTTGAAATGACAATAAAGTTTGTAAAGGAATTTTTAAACAAACCTCCAATATCTTTGAATATAGCAAAGGATAGTATAAAGATGAGTTATGAAATGAATCTTCAAGAAGGTCTTGAATACGAAAGAAGAATGTTTTACTATTTATTCTCTACAAAGGATTCAATCGAGGGTGTTAGTGCTTTTCTTGAAAAAAGAAAACCTAACTTTAAGGGTGAATGAAATTATTTATAGAAGTTGAAGGAGAACTTATAGAACTTGAAAAAATAAAAAATTTTGAAATTATTGAAATGGAGAAAAATTTTTATTTAGTTTTTATAGAAAACAAACCTTATTTTTTTAGCTTGAAGGATTTGAAAAATGGAAAAATTTTTGATGATGGTAAAAATAAGTTTTTTATTAGGATATTACATTCTTCATTTGAAAAGAGAGAAATGGTTCATAAAACTTATGAAATTTTATCGCCGATACCAGGCTTAATAGTTGATGTTTTAGTATCAGAAAATCAATTTGTTAAGAAAGGAGAAACATTGTTTATAATTGAAGCAATGAAAATGAGAAATCAAATTAAATCTCCTATTGATGGTGTTATTAAATCTATAAAAGTTCAAAAAGGTAAAAGTGTTAATATGAAAGAATTATTAGCTATTATTGAAAGTCAAATATAACTAACAAAACTTCTATTACTTCTTCTTTCAAGATGAACTCTATAATAGCCCATTTGAGCAATTTCTTCTTCATGTGTTATTACAATAAGTTGATAATTGGGATTATATTTTATGAAATTATAGAATAACTCTCCAAGGCTTTCAATTCTTTCATTATCCATTCCATCTGTTGGTTCATCAAGAATAAATATCTTAAACTTTATATCAAGCATTTGAGCAATAGATAATCTCATAGCTAGAGATAGAGCAGTTTTTTCGCCACCACTTAATGAATTTACATTGATATCATATCCACTATCATTTTTCAAAAATATATCCATCTTTTCTTCTGAAAATTCAATTTCAATTGATTTGTAATCTAACAAATTAAATTTATCAAAGTAGTACTGAACATAAAATTTGAGATTTTCATAACTTCTTTTCCTTTCAAAGGTTATTAAATTAATTAATCTATTGTTTAATTCTTCATAAATTTCCTTTTGATTTTTCTTTTTTTCATACTCATTTAATTCTTTTTTAATATCTTCTTTTCTAATTTTAAGTTCGTTAATCATTTTTTCATTCGTTTTAATCTCTCCTTCTAATTTTCCAATTTCATTACTTATTCTTTCAATTTCTTTTTCAACTTGTTTTATTTCAATATCTATTTTTTCAAAATTAACATTTTTGTAATTTTCAAGTTTTAAAAGAATTTCATTTTTTTTGTTAATTTCAATTTCTAATTGTTTTTTGAAATTTAGCTTTGATAGATAATTTTCATAAAATTTTCTATTCTCTTCTACAAAGCTTATAATCTCTTGGAAATTATAATTGTAATTCCATTCTTTTATTTTGTTTTCATATTCAACTTTTCTTTTTTCAAGAGCAACTTTTTGAGAATAAATTTTATAATCTTCTTCATATATTTTGTAATTTTTTATTTCTTTTTCCCATTTATTCCAATGTAATTTATTTTTCTCAAAAATTTCTTTAAGCGTACAAAATTCTTCAATAGTAGGCTCAAATTTTAATTTCCTTTCAGTTTCTAGTAATTCTTTATCTATACTTTCTAATTCTTGTTTTGCTTTTTGTTTTTCTAAAATTAAATTATTTATTTCTGCTTTTGCGGATTCAATGACAATTTTTCTATGATTTTCATCAAGTGGTCTTTTGCATATTGGACAATTTCCATATATATTTTCCAATTCTTTTAAAATTTTTTGATTTTGGGATATTTGGTTATCTATTTCTCCTATTCTTTGGATAATTTTTTGTTTTCTTTCCAATAATTCTTGTTTCTTTTGTTTTATTTGATTTAATATATTTATATAGTCTGAACATTCATTTAGGTTTCCAAATTCACTTATTAGTAATTTTTTGATTTCTTTTCCTCTTTTTACAATAATTTCAAGTTTTTTTGTTTTTTTATCATTTAAGCAGTTTAAATACTCTTGATATTTTTCATAACCTTCTTTATGTTTTTCAATAGTTTCTAATTCACTTTTAATTTTTATAAAGTTTTCATAGGCAGATTTTGTTTCAATTGCTTTTTTATAAATTTCCTTATATTTCTCATATTTTTCAAAAGTTTCTCTATCTTTTTCAAGCTCTTCTCCAATTTCTTTATATTTTTTCTCATAATTTTCAATATCTTTAAGTTTTCTATATAATTCCTTTACATCTTCTAAAAGCTTCTTATTATTTTTAAGCTCATTTAAAGTTTTTTCTAAATTTTCCTTGGTTTTTATTTTTTGATTATTTTCAAATTCAATTTGACTTATTGTTTTTTCAATTTCCTCTAAATCATTTTTTTTCTTAAAATAATCAAATCCTTTTATATACCCTTCATATTCCTTAATAATTCTTTGATTGACATCTATAATTTTTTTGAAAATGTCAATTCCTATTATTTTTTCAAATTCTTTCATCCTTTCCCTTGGTGTTGCTCTTATAAATTCATCTATGCTTTTTTGTTTTATTAATAGTGTGCTAATGTATCTTCTATAATTTATATTGAAATTTTTTAACAAATAAGCTTTTAACAAATTTGGACTATTTATTCCATATAAATTTGTTGAAAATGTTGAACTTCTTCTTTCAATTATAAAGTCTCTTTGATTATTATTCATAATCATTTTTACTAAAAAATCCCTTTGTCCATATCTTATTAAATCCTCTTTTTTGTTGTGATATATCGGTTTTCCAAATAGACAAAAACAAATTGCTTCAATTATTGAACTCTTTCCACTTCCATTTTGTCCTGTAATGATATTTATTCCATCTACAAAATTTATTAAACTATATTCATGAACTAGAAAATTTTTAAGTTCTATTGATTTTATCTTCATTTGTTAAACTCCTCAAAATGCTTTCTATCTCTCTTTCTTGTTCTTTCTCGTTTTCTAAATCGTTTATATTTTGATTTTCAATAATTTTCATTACAATTTCATAATAATTTCCAAGAATCTCTTGTTTATAATTATTGTTGTTAATAACTTTGAAGTTTTGAAATTGAATTTGCTTAAAGCTTGTTATCGTTTTTTCAATATGATAAAATTTTAATTTATTTAAAAGTGAATTTAATTCAATGGTGATATTATAGTTTGCATTATTAATTTTCAAAATTAAAATTTTTTCACTATCTTCATAATTTTTAAGTTTATTTTCAATTTCCTCAATTGTTGGATCATCAAATTCAATTTTAATATACTCTCTTGGTGTTTTTAACAAAATTTCATCTTTTTTTATGTTATTTTTATTTAAAACTTCATAGAGAATTATTCTTTTTTTTGTTTTTTGTTTAATAAATCCATTTTCATCATATTCATATTCATCATATTTTAGTGCTTCACTTGAACCAACATAAGCAAACTTTTCTTTAATTTTTGGTGTATGAAAATGTCCAAGAAATATAAAATCAAAATTTCTTAAATTTTCAAATGGAATGTCAATAATACCTGCTTTTTGTCTTGATGTTTCTTCATCTATTATTTGATGTAAAACTAAAAAATTGATTTCTGAATTTTCTAAATTTTCTAAAATTTCAAACATTGTATCTCTTAAAATTTGTCTATTTGAGAAATATGGTAGTAAATAAAAGTTAATGCCATTATATGAAAATTTCAATTTTTCAATATTTGCTTTTTCATTTTGGAAAATATCTCTCATTTCTACAACTTTTATATTTCCATTTTCAAAAATACTGATTGGTGATAATCCAATTCTTGTCTTAAAGTCATGATTTCCAGGTGTTATAAGAATTTTAAATTTTTTTGAAAGTTCAAAAAATTTTTCAAAAGCAAATTTCAATGTTATGCTTTCAGGTCTATCTTTATCAAATAAATCTCCACTATGAATTATAATATCAGGATTATAATCAAATGCTAATCGAGATATCTCTTCAAATACTTTTAGAAAGTCATTATAAGTTTCATTTTTCCTATATTTTATAGCTCCAAGATGGTTATCTGAAATGTGTAATATCTTCATTGTAATGTTAATGCATATAAAACGATATTCATTCCAAATTTTAAAGCAGTTTCCTGAACTTCTGGTGGATCACCGTGTCTATCTGTCCATCCGTCGGATATATTGCTTTCATAAGTATATAATAAAACCAATCTATCTCCTATAAATATACCATATGCTTTTGGAAGTTTCCCATCGTGTTGGTGGATTTTAGGTAATTTATCAAATTTCCAATAGATATGAAAAATTGGATGATTTAATGGAATTTCTTCAAGTTCCTTGTCAGGAAAAACCTTTTTAATTTCTCTTCTAAAATAAGTGTCAAGTCCATAATCATCATCTACATATAAAAATCCTCCCCTTTCAAGATAATCTCTTAAATTCTTTGCATCTATTTCAGAAAAATAGACATTTCCATGTCCCGTCATATAAACTATTGGGTAATTAAAAATATCTTTACTACTTGGTTTTACTATTGCTTGTTTTTCATCAAGGTCTATATTTATGTATTTCTTTATGAATTTTACAAGATTTGGGATAACTTCTGGATCATTATACCAATCACCACCACCTTCATATTGTAGTCTTGCAATTTGAAATGAAAATAAAAGAAATAACATTAGTTTTTAAATTTTAAGGTAGAATTATTTTGCTTTGTCCAATAAATAGTATTAAGTTATTGATAATCAATAATTTACAAAAAGTGTTTTAAAATTATTTATTTTATGGGGGAATTTAAGGGGGGCAAAGCCCCCCAATGCCGAAAAATGGGCATTTATAAGCCAAAGGCTTAATTTCAGGGTGGGGAAAACATAATTAAAATAAATAATTTTAGAATTATTGGACAAGGCAAATTATCGTTATTTTATACTATAAAATTTTGAAACTCACTTATGGATATGCTTTTATTATTTTTAATAATCATAGCTTTTCTAATTTTATTATTCTCCGTAGTTTTTTATTATTCAAGGAAAGTAGAGAAGTTAAATAGGAGAATTTTGGAAATCGAAGCTGAAAATGAGAGGGTCATAAATGAGAAAGCTTTGCAAATAGCTCAATCTCTTTTCTCACAGTGGGTTCAGGAAAGTACAGAGAAGTTAAATAGGAGAATTTTGGAAATCGAAGCTGAAAATGAGAGGGTCATAAATGAGAAAGCTCTGCAAATAGCTCAATCCTTTTTCTCACAGTGGGTTCAAGAAAATACTGAGCAATTAAAAGTCCAAATAGAGAACGCGTTAAGACAAGAGTATGAGGCAAAATTAAAGGAGTGGAAGATTAATGTTGAAACTCAAATAAGAAAAGATGCTATTTCCAAATCTATCAATACCTTATTGGGCAAAGTAGGTGAAGAATTTGCTCCTGTTCTACTATCCAATAAGTATGGTGTAAGCTTAAAAGATTTTAGACATTTAGGGAGTCCTGTGGACTTTATAGCCTTTAAAGGCTTATCTGATGAAAACGAAGAAGGAGAGATCATATTTATAGAAATAAAAACAGGTAAGAATCCATATCTAACAGGAAGAGAGAAAAAAGTAAGGGAAGCAATAATGAAAGGTAATGTGCGCTATGAAGTAGTATCATTAGGTGATCTTCTTGGTGAAATAAAAGAAAAAATTTCCGGTGAAATAGAAAAAATGGATTTTAGGAAAAATAACGAATAAAAAGGCTATTAAACAAATGGAAATTCAAACTTTAAAATTTTCAAATTATGAATAAAGCAGATGAATTAAGAAAAACATTCCTGGAGTTTTTTAAAGAAAAAGGCCATTTAATTTATCCTTCAAGCTCATTACTTCCGAGGGGAGATAATACACTCCTTTTTACAAATGCAGGTATGAATCAATTTAAAATATATTTTTTGGGTGAAGCAGAACCACCATCAAAAAGAATTACTACTTGTCAAAAATGTTTAAGAGCAGGAGGAAAACATAATGATTTAGATAATGTTGGATTTACAAGGAGGCACCATACATTCTTTGAAATGCTTGGTAATTTTTCATTTGGAGATTACTTTAAAAAGGAAGCAATTTTGTGGGCTTGGGAATTATTAACGAAAATTTTCAAAATCCCAAAAGAAAAGTTATATGTTAGTGTTTATTATAAAGATGATGAAGCATATTATATTTGGAGAGATGAGGTTTCAATAGATGAAAAAAGAATTTTTAAATTTGATGAAAAAGATAACTTTTGGGAAATGGGAGATATTGGTCCATGTGGTCCTTCGACAGAAATTCACTATGATTTAGGTGATGAAATTCTTGAATTGTGGAATATTGTTTTTATGGAATTTAATAGAAAGAGTGATGGAAGCTTGGAGCCACTTCCAAAAAAGAATGTGGATACGGGAATGGGATTAGAAAGATTATTATCGGTTATTGAAGGTGTTAATAATAATTACCATACTTCATTATTTATGCCAATTATTAAAGAAATTGAAAATTTAACAGGTGTTAAATATGAAGAGAAAACAGGGGTTTCCCATAGGGTTGTAGCGGATCATATTAGAGCATTAGTCTTTGCGATTTCTGATGGAATCTACCCAAGTAATTATTCAAGAGGTTATGTTTTGAGAAGAATTTTAAGAAGAGCTTATAAATTTGCTCAAAAATTAAATGTTAATGAACCAATTTTATATAGGCTTGTTGATGTTGTTTATGAAATTATGAGAAATGCTTATCCTGAAATCTCAAAAAATTTAAAGACTATTAAAGAAATTATTAAAAATGAAGAAGAAAAGTACATTCAAACAATTGGGAAAAATGTCATTTATTTAATTGAAGTTATTGAAAATTCAAATGAAACAATAAAAGGTGAAGATATATTTAAACTTTATGATACTTATGGAATTCCTTTGGATTTAATAGAAGAATATGCAAAAGATAAAAATTTAAAACTTGATTTGGAAGGCTATGATAAATTATTAGATGAAAGAAAAAGACAAACCAAAGAAAAAAGAAATATCATGCTTATTGAAGATTGGGATTATATTGATGATAATTATAGATCAACCAAATTTGTAGGATATGATTTTATGGAATATAAAACAAAAATTGCTAAATATAAAATTGAAAATGATAAAATTTATATTGTTTTGTTTGAAAGTCCTTTTTATCCTGAGGGTGGTGGTCAAGTTGGAGATAAAGGAGTTTTAATTTTAGAAGATAATGAAATTGAAATTTTTGACACTAAAAAAATAGTATCAGATACCGTTTTATTTGGAAAATTAAAAAACAATATAAAATTGAATAATTTGGAAGTTTTGGCAAAAGTTGATGAAAATTTAAGAAGAGCAAATATGAGAGCTCATACAGCAACACATTTATTACATTCTTCATTACATAGAATTATTGGAGAGCACGCATTACAGCAAGGTTCATTAGTTGAAAATGATAGATTGAGATTTGATTTTTCACATCCAAAACCTTTAAGTGATAAAGAGATTAAAGAAATTGAAAGACTTGTTAATGAAAAAATTAGAGAAAATTTGGAAGTTATTTGGGAATATAAGAACTATTTAAGAGCTATAAATGAAGGGGCAATTGCTATTTTTGAAGAAAAGTATGGAGATATTGTTAGGGTTGTTAGTATTGGAGATTTTAGCAAAGAATTATGTGGAGGAACACATGTTAAAAGAACAGGAGAAATTGGGTTTTTTAAAATTATAAAAGAAGAATCAGTTAGCAGTGGAATTAGAAGGATAAATGCTTATGTTGGAATTAAAGCTTTTGAATATATTAAAGAAAATGAGGAAATTCTTAAAAAAGCTTCAATTTTATTAAAATCAGATATTAAGGAAATTCCTGAAAAACTTGAAAAAATTATTTTTGAAAATAAAAACATGAAAGTTAAATATAATGAACTACTTGATAAGTACATTAGCATTTATTCAAAAACAATAACACCAAAGGAATTTAATGGATATAGATATTATTTTGAAGTTTTAAGGGATGTTGATATGGAATTTTTAAGGAAACTGGCAGACCAATTACAAAAAGATGATTTAATTATTCTTCTTTTTTCAAAATTAGAAGATAAAATTATAGCGCATTTTAGAGTTGGGAAATTTTTAAAATATAAATTTAATGCTAATAATTTAATGATAGAAATTTTAGGAAAGGGTGGGGGTTCTGATATTAAAGCAGAAGGAGGAACGGAAAATTTAAAAATTTTAGAGAATTTAGAAGATAAAATTAAAAATGCTTTGTCCAATAAATAGTGTTAAGGGGGGTTAGGGGTGATAAAAATTTGTGCTTTAAAACTTCGGAATGATTGAAAGAAACTGGAAAAAATACAATGAAAATTTGGTAAAGAGGGGTGAAATATGGATAAGTAAAGGGATTTTACAAAAAATCAAAGAGAAAAACGAAGAAGAAAATAAGAGAGGAAGACCATATAAATATAAATCTAATTTCA
>ERZ511473.1198-NODE-1198-length-24920-cov-10.469066_pt1 | contig 24920 bp, 24 predicted proteins | sample MGYA00374947_ERZ511473 | MGnify/ENA primary metagenome ERZ511473 (study PRJEB26303, sample SAMN06343854) | sediment metagenome | isolation source: hot spring sediment | place: Canada: British Columbia | collected 2012-09-26 ... | reverse complement strand
AAGCCGAAGGCTTGAATATAGGGTGGGTGGGGAAAACATAAGTAAAATAAATAATTTTAGAATTATTGGACAAGGCAGGTAGTTATTATTATTAAACTTTAAAATTTTGGAGATTAGTTATGTTGGAAAAACTTTCAATTGAAGATGAACATAAAGTTATAAGTTTATTAGAAGATTTTAGAAAAACTAATGAGCCAAAAGTTGAGATTAATTATAACAAAAAGGTATTTACAATATATATTATTGCGAGGGATTGGGCAGGCATTATGGATGCAGTTCTTGGTTTATTTCACGATGAAGGTTTTAATATCCATTTTGCATATGCGTTTGCAACTGAAAATGATGAAGCAATTATTATCCTTAAAATAAGGAATTTAAATGAAAGTGATATTATAAGACTTGAACAAAATAGAAATAAGTTTTTAAGTCTTCTAAAAACAGCGATAAAAGGTGGATTATCTTTAACAAAACTTCTAAATATAGGAACAAAAAAAATTAAAATTTATAATGAAATAATGGACAAATTAAAGGATTTAGCCGATGAAGAAGAATATAAAGATATTATTAGTGAAAATGGTGAATTAATTAAGTTTGTTCTTTCTCGCTCGGAACAGTACTTATCTGAAAGGAAAATTGAGGACTTGGCTTATATTGTTTATAAGTCTTATAAATTACAAAAGGAATTTTTAAAAACAAAAAACGTTCAAATTGATATTCATAATTTTATAACGAAAAGAGAAAGGCTAACAGGTTTAACAATTGTTGGATATTATGAAAATGTTTCCTTGGATGATGTTCTTGATGCATTGAAAGAAGTTATTGGAAATTACCATAGAAAATTTGATAAAGAGTTTATAACAGATGAAGGTGTAATTGTTATAAGACTTGAAATTACGGATGAAAATGAAAACTTTATATCCGAAGATAAACATTCAATTATTTTAAATTACTTGAAGGAAGAATTTTCAAAGCCAAAAGAAAAACGATTAAAATTCTTTAAAATTAGAGCTGGTATGGAATTATATGGAAGAATTTTAATACCTTATTTAATATCGGAAGTTGAAAGGACGAACATATCTCAAATGTTAATTTTACCTGAGGATATAGACACAAATAGAATTGATTTAAGATTATTTTTGATTTTACATTCTAATGAACGATGTAATGAAAATGTTTTGATTGAAACATTAAAGAAAAATAAATTTTCAATTTTGTCTTTTGAAAATAAATTAAGAGGAAATGTTCAAGTAATTCATGTAAAATTATCTACCTTACTCGAAAATTTTGAAAATGAGATTGATGTTTATAATTCTTTAAAAAAATCAATTTCTGAAATTGCTTCCAAAATTAGAGATTTTGACGAAGGAATTAGAAACTTAAATGTTCAAAAATTGTACGAAGTTATGGAAATTTTAGGAAATAAAGTTTCTGAAAGAATTATAAAACGATTATTTTATCAATATGATGATATTTTGAGATTGAATTTATCAGCCAATGAAATAGCTGAGGAAATTAAATTTTCTTATACCTTGCTTACAAGATTTCTTTCAACTGAAAAAACAATTTATGAAGTCCTATCTTCAGAAAGATTTTATATCGTTGGAATATCCAAGAAAAGAGAAGAAATAGATATTGAAAAAATTTTAAATTTATTTAATGGTAAAGTTCATAGTTTTAGTATATTTGAAATTTACAATATTGGGATAGTTATTTTAAGATTTCAGAGAGGTTTTGAATTATCCGAAGTTTTTGATATAATGGAGAAAAATTTAATATGAAAAGAGCTATCTATCCAGGAACATTTGATCCTATTACAAATGCTCACATTGATATTGTGAAAAGAGCTAAAAAGCTTTTTGATATTGTCATTATAGCAATAGCTCAACCAAGACATAAAAATCCGTTATTTACGCTAGAAGAGCGATTATTTTTGGTTAAAGAAAGTTTAAAAGATATGGAAAATTTAGAAGTTTTAACATTTGATGGACTTCTTGTTGATTTGTGTAAGAAATTAAATGTAAATGTAATTATAAGAGGAATAAGAGCAGTATCTGATTTTGATTATGAATTTCAAATAGCATGGATGAATAGAAAATTGTTTAATGATATTGAAACAATTTTTTTAATGCCATCAGAAGAGTACTTCTTTTTATCATCAAGTCTTGTTAAAGAAGTAGCTATGCTTGGTGGAAATATAGATAATTTCGTTCCAGAAATTGTTAAATTTGAATTATTGAAGAAATTTGGCTTAAAGTAGCCAAGAAAAATATAGTAAAATAAAAAAGCAAAAATTTATGCTTTAAAATTTTTATCTTACTCTCAGAACTTCAATTCAACCAATTGAGGTCCCCTGGGAGTAGATAAAAGGAGGGTTGAATATGTTTATATCTCTGATCGCAAGCATTAGCTTGCCTAATTTCTTTGTTGAAAATAGAGGACAATTTGAAAATAATGTTCTCTATTATTCTTATAGTGGAATCTACATAATGAAAGATGGTTCGATTACTATAAAAAACTCAAAACTCCATACAAAACCTAATTCAATAGTTCCTGAATACCAAGAAGGTTATCTAAACTTTCCTGATAAAAATATAAATAATCTAAAACTTTACAAAAGTATAAGGCTTAAAGAAATTCAAAAAGGTATTGACCTTATTATAAATGCTCCAAGTAATGGTGAATTTGAATTTTATATTGAGATAAAACCTAATGCTAAGATGAAAGAATTAATATTTCAAAATCTAAAAGAAATAAAATTTAAGGAATTTAGAGCATTTTCTGGAAGTAATGAAGTTCCCATAAAGCCCATTATTAAAAATGATACTCTTTATTTTGAAATTGGAAATTACGATAAAACTAAAACACTTATTATAGATCCTGTTGCGATGTTAGTAAGTCCTCATAATGATGTTGTTTTTGGTGTTGATGAATACAATAATCAGGTTTTTGCTGCTGGATGTACTGATGGATTAAGTGCTTTTGGTTCAACGCCCAGGGATTCTTTTGGTGGTGTTGGTGCTGGAACCTATGATGTATTTATAGTTAAGTTAAGTTCAAATTTATCTACACATTTACAAACAACAATAATTGGAAGTTCAAGTGCTAAAAATGAATGTGCTTACGGTATAAAAGTAGATAATTATGGTAATGTTTATGTCGTTGGAATGACTGAAGATGGTAATAATTTTGCTGCTAGTCCTAATATATTTGGAAATCCAGGTCAAAAAGATGTTTTCTTAATAAAATTAAATAATTCTTTAAATACCATTATTCATAATGATGTTTTTGCTTCGCCAAATAATGATGTTGGCTATGCTATTGACATAAGAAATCAAAGGGTTTTTATTACAGGTTATACAGATAATTCTTATCAATTTACTAATATAACCCCTAATGTTTTTGGGGTTCAAGGATTAAAAGATGTTTTTGTTATTTCTGTTGATACATTTGCTCTCGTTAATCCATCTTTAGCAGTTATCTCTTCAAGCGATGGTGATGTCGGAAAGTCTATAAAAATTAATAGGAATGGAAATGTTTTTATTGGAGGATTAACAAAAAATTCAATAAATTTTGCACCTAATAGAACAATTTTTGGAACAACTGGAAACTTGGATGGATTTATAACAAAACTTGATTTTAGTTTAACTAATCATTTAGGAACAGCTATTTTTTCAAGTCCATTAGATGACTATATAAATACGATATTTATTGATACAATAAATGGAACAGTATTTTTTGGCGGCTTAACAAAAAATTCTACAAATTTTGTTTGCTCCAATTGTCAGTTAGTTTATGGAACACTTGGCGGTGTTTCTGATGCTTTTATTGGAAGAGTAGATAATAACTTTACAGTGGGTAGTGAAAAGGTTGCTATTTTAACAAGTCAAGGACAAAACTTAGCTTCTGATAGTGAAGCTGTAAATAGTTTATATTTACTTCCATCAAATCAAATTGTTGCGGTTGGTTATACCCATGATTTACAAACCTTTACACCAAATCAAACAATAATAGGAACAACAAATAATTCTGGTCAATTTGATGCCTTTTTGGTAAGACTAAATGCTTCTTTAAATTCATTCTATCAAACTTATGCTTTTGCTTCAAGTGATGATGATATTGCAACTTCAATTATAATAACAAACAATAATATAGCATATATTGGAGGAATAACGATTTATGGAAATAATTTTTATTGTAGTAATTGTCCTGCTAAATATGTTTATGGTTCTTTTATGAATGCGCTTGATGGTTTTGTAATTGTTCAAGATATTATTCTTTCAAATCCAGAAAAAATAGAAAATTCATTTAAATTTGGAAATGGTTTCCTTTATTTGAATCTAAGTAAACCAAATTATGTTGGATATGAAATTTATGATATTAATGGAAAATTAAAATTATTTAAATCAGTTGGTTATTTATCACAAGGTTCCTATAAATTTGATATAAATGTTAAGGGATTATCTATTATTAAAATTAGAATAGGAGATGAAGTTTATATAAAGAAGGAGGTTTTAAAATGAGATTTTTATCATTTTTTGTGGCAATGATAGGGATAGGCTATTGTGCCGATTCCCTTAACATAACAAAAATTTTTAAATATAACAAATTTCTCTCAAATACAAGAAGTTTAGTAAAATATAATAATTATCTTTTTGTTGCTACTGATTATGGATTAAGAATAATGGATATAAGTAATATCAATAATCCAATTTTACTTAATTATTTAGAGAAAAATCCAAAACCTCTAAGAAGTTTAAAAATTTATGGAAATTATTTGTTCGCAAGTTCAATTTTTGGTTTTGATGTTTATAATATATCAAATCCTACAAATCCCACCGTTGTTTTTCAATACACAGGTTGTTGTCCAAACGATTATAGCATATAAATATCTGGTTCTTATCTATATTACTTGGAATATCCTAATGGAATTAAAGTTTTTAATATATCTAATCCACAAAATCCTACTATTGTTGGTTCTGTTAATATTGGATTTAATTTTTATTCAGCTTACGTTTCAGGAAATTATCTTTTTGCTTGTTCTAGTCCAGCGTTTGTAATTTACAATATATCAAATCCATCTAATCTAACATATGTCTCGTCATATCAATCTGCTTGTCATTATGCTATTGTTAGTAATAACTTAGCATATATTTTAGATCAGATTGGCAATCTTGATATTTTGGATATCTCTAATATAAATAGTCCAAGTTTAATAGCTAGTTTAGGCATTCCTAATGCTTTAAGTATGGTTAAGTCAAATAATTATCTTTATGTTATGACTACTAGTTCAGGTATAAAAGTTGTTGATGTTTCAAATTCTAATTCTCCTTCATTGGTTTCTTCATTTAATACTAATGGTCTAGCAATTTATGGTTTTTTGAATAATAACACCTTATACTTGGCTAATTTCAATATATATGGGTTTTCCAGAAAATTATATTTTTATAACAATTACATTTTTTCAATAGATGATCAAGGAGGATTATATGACATATGGTGGAATAAGAATTTGGGACATAACGAATCCTTCTAATCCCATCATAAAATCAAATTTCAAAAGAGATGCTTTTTTGAAAAGAATTGATTTTTATAATAATTTTGCTTATTTAGTATATAAGGATTCGCTAATTATATTAAATATCTCAAATGTAAATTCACCTACTCTTGTAAATTCAATTCCATTATCTCCCTTTTATGATATTGTAATTTCAAATAACCATTTGTATGTATTTGATTATTATAGTTTTAAAGTTTATGATCTTTCAAATCCTTCAAATCCAAGTTTAACATGTACAACTAATTTTCCTGTTGAGTATGTATATGATGTAGTTGCCAATAATAATTACATTTATGCAGTTATAAAATTTAATAATAACTTATATAGTCCATTTTTAGCAAGTCATAAACAAATTTTACTTGGTGGAAATTTATCTATCTTAAATAATAGAGCCTATTTGTCAGAAGCTTATTATCCAAATGTAAGAGTATTTGATATTTCAAATGTAAATAATGTTTATCAGATTGGATATTATAACACACTTTTTTCTGCTCAAAGTACTTATCTATTTGGAGATTATGTCTTCATAGCAAATGGCTATGGTGAAATTAAAGTTATTAATGCTAATAATTTGAATAATATATTAACAGTAGCTTATTATCAAGATAGCTCATTTACAAATTCCGTTTTATTTTTAAATGGTTATATTTTTAGTGCTAATGGTATTGAAGGTTTAAATGTTTATAAATTAAAATATAACTAATAAAAATGAAAAGGAAGATATTTCTTTATTAGATAGAGGAATAATTCAATTTTTATCCGAGGGGTTTTATAAAATTTATACTGTTGAAGGTGGTTATTCAATAATAAATTGACAAATTGAAATAAAAAACAATTGTACTTTAAAATTTCAAGCTTACAAACGGGCCCGTAGCTCAAGTGGCAGAGCAGCGGACTCATAATCCGTGGGTTGTAGGTTCGAGTCCTACCGGGCCCATATGTTTTGGTTATTAAGTTCAATACTAATCAATAAAAATGTTTCAAAAATAGCAGATGGTTATTACTATATGGTTCTTAAAGGAACTGCTGATAAAATGTTCATCGCTAATGTTATAAAGGGAAATATAAACGGTAATGTTTGTGAAATTCCTCATATAAATATAAAGTTAAATGTAGATGGAAAAGTTATTGATTGTATTTACAAACCTACGAAAAATCTAAATGAGTTTGAAATAGTAATCTATTATAGAAAATAAATTGATTACCGCTATTGAAATTGAAGCAAAAGCAAAGGAATTAAAAAGTAAAGGTTATCCTGTTATATCATTAGCAATTGGTGAGCCAGATTTTCCTATTCACGAAAATATAAAAAAATCAATAAATAAAGCGATATTAGAGAATAAAAATTATTATCCTAATCCTCAGGGTGTTGTTGAATTAAGGGAAGCAATAGCAGAATATGAAACTAAAAGAAAAAAAATTCATATAAGTCCTGATGAAATTTTGATAACAGCAGGTGGGAAGCCAGTTATATTTTATACAATTTTTTCACTTTGTAATAGTGATGATGAGGTTATTTTATTTGAGCCATATTATTTAGTTTATCCCTATTGGTGCAAAGTTTTAAATATAAAGTATCATACTATTAAATTAAATGAAGATGGATTAATTCCAAAAGACCAGTTATTAAAGCATTTAAATAACAAAACGCGACTTTTAATTATTAATTATCCAAACAATCCACAAGGAAGTTTAATGACAGAAGAAAATTTAGAATTATTATTAGAAGTCCTTGATAAATATCCAAGAATTTATATTTTATCTGATGAAGTTTATTCTGAATTGGTTTATGAAGGTGAGCATATTTCAATTTTTAGTTATAATAAAAATAGAGTTATACTACTAGAAAGCTTTTCAAAAACATTTTGTATGACAGGTCTTAGACTTGGTTATGGGATATTTCCAAAAGAAATAATAAAGAATTTAGTAACATTTAATTCAAATCTAATAACAGGACCAACAACACCTATTCAATATGGTGGAATAACAGCATTAAAAGATAATGAAGTTAAAAATTATGTTAATTTCATGAGAGAAGAATTTAAGAAGAGAAGAGATTTTGTTTATGAAAAACTAAAAATTTTAGTTAAATTTAAGCCTAAGGGTGCATTTTATTATTTTATAGAAATTCCATATGATAGCTTGGAATTTTGTAATAAAGCTTTAAATGAAAAATTTTTAGCATTAACACCAGGTTCTTTATTTGGAGATAGTTTTAAAAATTATGTCAGAATTTCATTTGCAAATTCAATGGAAAATTTAGATGAAGGTTTAAGTAGATTTTTAAGTCTTTTATGAAACTTATAGCAATTACAGGAAATGCTGGGAGTGGCAAAACAACAATTTCAAATATATTAAAAGAAAAGGGTTATTGTGTAATAAATGCAGATGAAGTTGTTCATAAATTATTACAAACAGAAGAAGTTAAAAATTTTATTATTGAGGCCTTTGGTGAGCAATTTCTTGATAGAAAAAAATTATCAGATTATTTATTTAAAAATCCAACAGAAATGGATAAATATGAGAAATTTATAAGAGAAAAAGTAATTAAGGCAATAAATGAAGAGATTTTAAAGCAAAATTGTGAAATAATAATTATTGATGCTGCTTTAATTTTTGAATATAAGCTTGAATATATGTTTGATAAAATAATTTGTGTTGTTGCTGATGAAGAGAAGTTAATTGAAAGATTAAAAAGTAAAGGATATAGTGAAGATACTGCTAAATTAATTTTATTAAGACAAATACCTCAAAAAGAAAAAGCAAAAAGAAGTGATATTTTAATTGAGAATAATGGCACTATTGATGAACTTAAAGAAAAAGTTTCAAAACTTATTCTCAATCTCATTTAAATCAATTTCATAAATAATTCTTCTATTGTTATGGTCAAAGTTTGGATTTTTAAGAAATAATAATTTTAAAATAATTTCATCGTCAGATAATTTGCTATATTTTACAGCAATTTCAAGAACTTCGTTTAAAAATGCTTCAACTTCAAATGCATGTTTTTTATTATCAAGAGATTTCAAAATTGATTCCATATCTTCGTAATTGAGACTTTCAATAATATCAGGAATACCATTTATAATGATTTCATTTTCTTTTGCTATTACGCTAAATCCATAAACTTTTAAAATTTTTAAGCTTTCATCTGGTAATTTTATTTTAAATGTATAAGGAAATGTTAGCATTTGAGTTTTATATTGTTTGCTTAGAAGTTTTTGAAAGTAAATTTTTCTTAATGCTCTTTCTCTGTGAATAATTAAGATGCTATTTTTTGAAATTGTTGTTATAAATTTTGGTTTATTTTCTATTTTTGATTGATTGCTTATTTGTATATACTTTGGTTTAATTTTTATATCTTTGTTTTCACTTATAAACTTTTTTAGCTCATTATATATGTTGATATTTTTTGAAAATTTTACTTCAAGTTTTTTTGGATGAACATTGACATCAACATCTTTTGGATTGACATTTATAAAAATAATGTAATTTAGCTTGCTTAAAATTTGAGAAATTTTATTATCAACAACAGGTCTTAAATTCACAAAAATTCTATTTTCAATACTTTTATCAAAAATATATAATTCTAATGAAAATTCAGAAGTCCTTAAAACTTTCTTTTGGAATCCGCCAAATATCATTTTTATTCTTTCATCTCTGTTATTGGTTTTTTCAAAAACTAAATGTTTATTTGATAGGTTTAATTTGAAAGTTATCCATTCAAATGCTAAAACATAATTTAAAATCACATTTTTTATTTTTTTCATTTCAGTTTTTGAGCTTGAAAGAAAATTTCTTCTAATTGGGACATTAAAGAATAAGTCTTTAACGATAATTGTAGTCCCTTTATTGCAATAACAATTTCGAAAATCAATTAAATTACCACTTTCAAATTTTGCTTCATATCCTTCAATACCATCAATACTACTTCTTATTATCATCCTTGAAACATTTGAAATTGAATGTAATGCTTCTCCTCTAAATCCAAATGTTTTTAGATTAAATAAGTCTTCAAAATTACTTAACTTGCTTGTCCAGTTCTTTTTTGTAATATTTAACAAATCTTCCTTTTCAATTCCTTCACCATTATCCTTAATTTTTATAAAACTTAAACCTTTTCCTTTTACTTGAATGGTAATTTCAGAACTATTAGCATCTATTGAATTCTCAATTAATTCTTTAATTACATCAGATGGACTATTTATTACTTCACCAGCCGAAATTTTATTTATTACATAATCTGGAAGTTTTTTTATTTTCATTTAAAATACCCCACCGGGTGGTGGGGAAATTACTTCTTTAAGAAGAATTTTAAAACTTCTCCGAGTTCATTATAAATATATTGATTATGTGTTGCAGGAAAGTTGAATGGATCAGTTGAACCATCTAAAATTTTGTAATAAACAAATTGGTTTATATCTTTTTCTTTTGATTGATATTTGTTTTTCATATATTCATAAAGAACAGAATCCATACTGAATATAACAAATTCTAAATCTTGTCCTGCTCCTCTTCCCGTTGAAATATAAACTTTTATGTTATTTTCTACAAGTGAATTAGATTGAGGGGTATTTTGAGCATACCATGTTAAAATGTCATTTCTTAAAAGCCAAACAAAAAGTAGTGTTGGTTCAATGATATTATTTAAGTCTTTGGTTATAGGAAGATATAAACCTATACAATTTGTTCCTAAAACAGAGATAATATATGTTGAGTCTTTATTAAAATTAGCACAATTGTCAAACTTTGGAGAGAATGCTGCTGATAATGCTATTATGAAATTGGAAAATCCTTTAATTCTAATAGGACTTATTCTATATATTACAATTGAGCTTTTTATTACACTATCTTGCGTTATAATAGTAGTGTCTTCCTTATAAACAACATTTTGAATGTCAGGAATTTTTAAAAGTAAAACCATTGTATCAAAACCATAAGGAAATCTTGAATTTATATGATAACTATAAATTAATGATTGTGTTGCATAGACAAAATTATTATTCTTAAATACACTATCGTATTTTACCCAATATAGTGAATCGTTTATTTCACTTTTTAGAACATTTTTTACAAAATTTTGTGCCATAGGATCAGTAAATACACCAAATCCAAGAGGACCGCTGATTGATGCTACACCTTTAAATAAATCAGGTCTATCATGAACAATTCTCATCGCACCATATCCACCCATAGAATATCCAGCTATATATCTTGTTCCATTTAGTTTTTCTTTTTTAATTATAATATTTTCAACTTGTGGAATAACTTCTTGAATTATATAGTCTTCATATTTACCAAAAACATTCACATTATTTGTTGGATCAGTTGAATTGACATAAAAGCTTCCTCCAAACGGATTTTTTCCATTTACAAATACAAGAATTGCAGGATTTATTTCATTTTTTGAAGAGAGGTAACTCATAATTGTTCCAAGGTCATAAACCACTTTATAATAATTATAATCTGCACCAAATGGATGTAGGAAATAAACTATTGGGTATTTTATGGTAGTGTCATTAGTGTTGTAATTTGGTGGGTAGTAAATAATAACACGGGATTGAAATGATGTGTCAGTTATTTTCCCAGCTGTAGATATAGAATATTCAGAATAATATCCTGTTGGAAATGAAATTTCATTATCTTTTTGCTTACAAGCTGAGAATATTGATAATAGAATTAAAGTAGTAATTAACTTCCTCATATCTCTCCTCCTTATTTAAAACTTATAATTTAAACCTAAGCCAACAGCAAAAATTGAAAACTTGTATTCCCCTGGAAGATTATATTGGCTTTTGCTAACATCTCTTTTTGGCATTATAAAGTACTCAAAATTTATATCATAAGAAAAGTTATTATATTCTCTTGAAAATCCACCCGTTAGTTGGATTTTATTTCCTGGATCTGGTATTAGTGGTGTGAATGTTGAATCAGGAATTGGACTTTGATCAAAAGCAAAACCTATTCTTAATGGAGTATTTTTGATTATTCTGTATTCCAATCCTAAACCAAATTTAAATGTGCTTTTCCAATTCTCTTTAAATTCTTCAGTAGATGGTAGGAATTTTCCAAGAATTTTATCGCCAGTTTGTGATGCACTATCTATATCTAATTTAATAACATCAAATGAACCCCAACCCTGATATTGAATAAAACTACTTAATGTAATTTTTTCAACTTTATATGCTAATCCAAAGTCTAAAATAAGAGGCAGTTTAAATACCGCACTTCCTTTTGCTTTTGAGCTTCCAGTTCCTCCAAGAAATATAGGATTTCCTCCAGATGAATTATAATAATATGAATTTTTTGGGAAATAAACATCTGCACTTATTTCTCCATTTATTTTTGGATTTGAATTGTATCTTATTGCTAAACCAGTTTTTAATGAACCAATCTCATACTTAATACCACCATTTAAAACGAATCCCCATCCACTACCCGTTAATTTTACATCAACAGGCATATATGAATATGGATAACCAAGGTCAGGAATATTATCCTTATTTGCATCAAGAAGAGCAAAATCAACCTCTCTTAATAAAATTGATGTTCTTGAAACTCCAAATGCTAATCCAAATGAAAAATTACGAAATTTTTTACCATAACCTAAAACTGCATTTATTACTTCAATTGAGCTTTCATGATCTATCTTTGGATAATTATCTAATCCGTCATCCCTATAACCAATTGGTAGTGAATATAAATCCCATTTTGTTCCAAGACCAAATGGAATATATAAAGCAAATCCAAAGTTTTGTCCTTTATATGGTAAAATAAAACCAAAGGCAGGTATTAAAAAACTTTGTTCTGAATTTATTGGATAATTTTTTAAAGAGTAAGGTCCATCCATTCCGATTATACCAGTTCTTGTGGTAGCATTACCAAACGCCCCAACGATTGAGCTGTGAATACCAAAACTTTTCTTCGCATCTGCTAGACCAGCAGGGTTCCAATAAACAGCAGTCCAATCATCAACAATAGAAACATATGAACCTGCTAAACTCAAAGCTTTTCCACCTAGCCCACTAAGAGCAAAAGCGCCAGCGAACGAAATATAAGGAATTGTCAATAAAATGAGAATTTCCCTCATACTGAAAATTTTAAAGTATAATTAAAGCTCTGTCAAAAAACTATTGATTTTTTTGGGGAATTTAAGAGGGCTTCGTAGAGCAGAAAGCTCAATTATAGAGTGAGTAGAAAAAATATAGAAAAATAAAATAATTTTATAATTATTAGACACAGCAAAGATTTATGCTTTAAAATTTTAAAACTATGAAAAAGTTTGTATTTACTTTTTTTATTCTTTTAAGTTTAGCAAATGCAAAAATAAATCTTGATGTTGAATCAACTGTTATTCCTAAAAACCAAAGTGCTATTATTTATGCTTATAGTGATAAACCTTCTATCTTATCAGTTTATGATAATTCAGGAAGAATAATTTACAATTTTTTAAATATTGGTAATAATGTTTATAAACTTCAGCTTTCAAAACAAGGATTATATATTATCATTCTGAAAGAAAAAGAAACGAATGAAATGAAAAAGTTTATTTTAGTTCTACCTTAAAATAATTCATAACTAAAACAATAAATGCCCAAAATGGAAAAAATAAAATTAAGCTATATGGACTTATTGAGCCAAAGATGAAACCTAATAAACTTAAAAAAATCGCTTTTGATATTGGATTTGAAATTGAATTTATTGTATTTATGATAATATAGATAAAAAATAAGATATAAGCAAGAAACACAAAAATTCCAAATTTGGCTAAAATTTCAAGATAAAAATTGTGAGGATCTTTAAAATAGAAAACATAGTACTTTGGTTTCTCTTCAAGAAGGTATCTTAATTGACCAACGCCAACACCTAATCCTTTTGAATCTAAAAAGTACTCAAACGTTGATTTATATAAATTTTCTCTAATTATTGTTGAAAAGTCTTTTTTTGCTTTTAATGTTGTAATAATTTTGTTTCTGAAATTTGCATAAAATCTTAAAAATCTTTCATCTTTTATGAATTCAGGGTATGGTCTATTTGAGATATAATAAAATGAATACAATGAAAAGATAATGGAGAAAATTAAAATTGGAACATAAATGATATTAAATTTTCTATTCATTAAAAATGGCAGTGTTATTGCTTGAAAAAATAAACCAATGATATTTGCCCTTGAAACAACATAAAGAATTATAAAAATTCCAAAAAGAATTAAAGGAATTTTTATTAGGTAATTTCTAACAAGAAAAAAAATTATAGGTAAGGATAATATAATATATGTTGAAAAGTCATTTTGATTTCCATAAAAACTCGTAGGTATATAAACTTTTGAAGTAATAATAAATGTTTCAAATTTATTTTCTTTATAATTTAAAGGATGATATTGAGAACTCAATAAGTGTTTAGCAGTTAAAATTTCCCAAAATGCAACAATTATAGAAATAAAAAACAAAAAAATCCAAATTTTAAATAAAATTTTTAAATCTTTTTCATTTTCAATAATTGATAGTGATATTAAACAAAATATAATATAAACTGTTAAGTTGAAAAGTTCGTTTGGAACATATTTAAAATCAATAGCCCATAAAAGACTTAAATATGACCAAAATAATAGAATTAAAAGAAACCAGCCATATTTAAAGGAATTTTTAAGGAAATTATAGAATGTTCCCTTTTCAAAGATAAACTTGAGAATTAAAATTGATATTGTAATCAAGAATAGAATTCTAAATGGATAAATAGAAATACCCATTTTAACATAAAAGGCTTGCCCAATAAATCCGAAGAAAAATGTTAAAAAATAACTAATTTTTAATAAATTTGAAATAGACAAAAACATAAGTAGAAAATGTTAAAGTATATGTAATTAAGCTTGAAATTGATGCTCCCAATATAGAAAATTCTTTAATTAAAAAAAACGCTAAAATTGATTTTACAATTAGAGAAGTTAATGAAATAATAAATGGTATATATGTTTTTCCAATTTTTATATTTATATAAACTGCTATAATTGATGAAGGATTATAAATTGCTGTTGATAGTAAAATTATAATTGATGGCAAATATGAGCTTTCAAATTTTTTTGAAAATAAAAAATTTATAAATGACTTTCCAAAAATTAAAAAGAATAAAATTCCTAAAATTTGAAATGACCAAAGAATGAAAATTGATTTTTTAAGTATTATCTTTCCTTCATCCGAAAAGAATTTTCCTGCAACAGCGGCAATGATAAAGGACAAAAAAATAAAATTTATCTCTCCTATACTTATTGAAACTGAATAAATTCCAAGAATATCCTTTGAATAAAATTTTTCAATTAAGAAGAAATCAATTCTATATAATAAAAATGTAGTAGTTGTTGATAAAGCAACAAAAATTCCATGTTTTATAAAAATTTTTAGTGCTTTTAAATTTATTTTCAATTTAAGAAATTTCCAAAATTTCAAAATTATATAAAGAAACAATATAATAAATGATATTAAATAGGAAAGAATTACTAAAAGAACACTCTTTTGAAAGCTTAAAAACATTAACATAAATGTAAATGTTAAAATTGAAGGTGCATTTTTAACTAAATTAACCAAATTTAAATTATCTACTGCATATCCAATTCCTTCCATATAATTTATAACATTAGCAAAAACAAATGCTATTAATATAAAATAAGCATATTGATAATGAAAAAACTTAAAAATGATTAGTAATATAATTGAAAAAATAAGTGTTGTAAGAATTGTTAAATTAAAAACATCTTCAATTTTATATTTTAAATTACCTACTAAGTAAGAAAAACTTGAATAAAATGTTGAAGTAAATGATAAAATAAGTGTTAATATATTTACAAATAATGCAATTTCTCCTCTTCCCTCTGGACCTAGAAATTTAGCAGTTATAACAATTGTTAAAAAACCACAAATTGATCCTAAAACTTTTAAAAATAATGATTTAAAAATTCTATTTATAAGAGAAGAATATTGCACTTTTTATCCGAATAAAAATTTTGAATTTCAATGTAGTTATAAATATCTAAACCCTTATTTAAGATAAGCACATATTCATTAGCTATATCTTTTTGATAGTTTTCAAATCCTTCAATAGGGTAATTAAAATGAAATTTTTTATTCTTGTTCATAGTTAAATAAATTTTTAATTCATTTAAATTATAAAAGAAATTAACATTTTCTAAGTTTGTCCATCGTTTTAATTGTAAAATTGTTGAAATTTTTTTATCAAGCATCTCATAAAAAAGAGCATAAATAATTCCAAAAATTAAACCAATAAATAATGAAAAGATGATAATTTGGGGTTTATTTGGCCATATAGGCTTATATGGTTCAGTTGCGTAAGCAACAACATAAGCAGGTGAAACAGTTTTTGCAATGGCAATTTCAGCACCTATAATATTTGATATTATACTATCTCTTCTAATTAAATAATTCACAACTTGGTTATTGAATTTTGCATAGTCAATATCTTTTGAATAGTAGCGCTCAATAATTTTTCTTAAATAGTTATCATTGGGATTATTTATTAGTTTTTTTATAATTTCTGCAAGTGCTTCTGATGATAAACCTGTTCTAAATTCAAGTAGATAAGATACAAGTGTTAGACTATCAAGTCTTATTTTGGCTTGTAATTGTTTTAATGAATCTAATTGATAATTTATTTCTTTTAAAAGTTCTTCTAATTGAGCTTTTGATAATTTTGCGACTCTTCTTTCTTGATCTAATGACCAATCTATATATTTTTTAGCAATGTCATTAACTATTTTAACTGCTAATGATTTATCTTCATCTTCAACACTTATTTTTATAAGATCAGTTATTCCTTCTTGATTAATTGAAACTTTATTCTTCATCCAATTTTCAATTGTTTTAGGATAGTTTTGGTAGATAATTTTTCCTGTTAATTGATTATTTAACGGCTTTAATTTTTTGAGTTTAAAATGAAATAAATAACAATTTATTTCTTCATTAAAAATTCCACTACAAATTAAATTTTTTTTATCAAAAACAAAAATACTATCATTCTTAATTTTTAGATTAAAAACTAAATCTTTCTTTATTGTATCAATTATTGTTTTTTTCATATCAACTTTTATAAAATTAGGGACTTTAAAATTCAAATTTACACCATTATCTTTTAAGACTTCTTCACTTATAATTTTAATAATTTCAATTTGAGAGCCAACTTTGTCAATAGGAACACTTGGTAAAAGTCCTTTATAAGAAATTTCCTGTCCAATTTTCGGAATAACTTCATATACATCAACCTTAACAGTTGCTGTTGGTTTATAAATAGGTTTTGAAACGATAGTGCTAATAAATGCTATAATTATAAAGAAAGCTATTGAAATAATAATTATTTTCCATCTTTCTTTTAAACTATATAAGATATCTATAATTGATATGTGTTTCATAAAGCCTTAAAATTTTAAGGTTACTTGAAAATAGCTATTATTTTACCAACACTTCAAGGAGGAGGGGCGGAAAAGTCCCTTATTAATCTTGGAGAATTTATTGTAAAAAACTATCCTGAATTTGATATTGATTTTATTCTCTATAAGGATATTAGAGATTATGATACGATTTTGGATGTTATTTTTATTTTAAATAAAAATGAAAAAGTAAGCAAAAATTTATTAAAGTTTTTCAATAGATTATATAAAATTTTAAAAAATTACGATATTATAATTGGTGGGCTTGAATTAGAACCAAGTTATCTTTCAATTATCTTTTCAAAAATTTTAAAAAAGAAAAGTATTAGTATGCATCATAATCTTGAAAATAAGCTTATTGGAAATAAATTTTTTTATCATTTTTTAAATTTTATCTTACTTAGATTTGCTAATTTTAATATTTGTGTTTCAAATGAAGTCCGTGAATTAATTATTAAATTATATAAAATTCCAAGTAATAGATGTATTTGTATTTACAATCCAATTGATATTGAAAAAATTAGAATACTAGCAAATGAACCAATTGAGGAAATTTATAGATCTATATTTAGTGAGAAGACATTGTGTTTTATAGCAAGACTTCAAGAATATAAAGGTTTGAAAAAAGTTATTTCTGCTTTAAAACATTTAGAAAATTATCATTTATTAGTTATGGGTAAAGGAAATTTTGAAAGTTATTATGAGTATGCTAAAAATTTGAATGTTGAAAATAGAGTATTTTATATTGGTTTTAAGAAAAATCCTTATAAATATATTAAAAATTCGTTTGCACTTGTCTTGCCATCTGAATTTGAGGGTTTTGGAATGGTTTTTTATGAGGCTATGGCTCTTGGTATTCCTATTGTTGGAAGTGGTATTAGAGAAACATTTGGAAATAATAATGAATATGGAATATATGCTAATAGTGTTAATGAGATTGTAAATGCAATAAGAATACTTGAAAATGATGAAATATATAATTATTATAAACAAGCTGGACTTAAAAGGATAGAGGATTTTAAAATTGATAAAATTGCAAAAGAGTACATTGATGTCTTTAAAGCCTGTTAAATCTGCTGTTATTGTTCCTATTATTGATGATAAAGAAATTCTTTTAATAAAAAGGAGTAAAAATTTAAAAAATCATCCAGGAGAAATTGCTTTTCCTGGTGGTGTTATTGAAAATGATGAAGATCCAATAAAGACTGCTATTAGAGAAATTTATGAAGAAATTTCAATAAGAAGAGAACATCTAACAATTATTGGTATTCTTGAAGGTGTTTTTATTTCTAAAACAAATTTTCAGATTATTCCAGTTGTATCAAAATTAGAAAGAAAAGCATTAGAAGAAATAAAAATAAATAAGGATGAAGTGGAAGATATTATTATTTATTCTATTGAGGAACTTTTAAAATTAAGAAGAGTAATTGTTCCTGGTTTTTGGTACATATTTGCTTCTTCAAAGGGAGTAATATGGGGGGCTACTGCTAGGATTATAAATGATTTTTTAAAATCCCCTTATAATAAGAATTCCAATTAAAACCATAATTATAGCTAATATAAAATTTATTCTTCCAATTATTCTACTAAATTTAATTAATTTTTTATCGCCTGTTAATGTTGCTTTTGGTCCAATATAGAAATCGTGAATTGCTGAAATTATTATTATTAAGAAAAGAAAAATTTTTAGCCAAGTTAAAGTATAAAAACCACGATAAAATGAGTTGAAAATTCCAGTTAATAATAAAAGTGGTAAAATAAACCAACCTAACATTTTAAATTGGTTTCCAACCTTATTAACTATATCAAGAAAGTAATTTTCTTTCCTTAGAGGAATAAAAAATATAATTAAAGCAAACATTCCTCCAAGCCATATACAAGCGCAAATAATATGAATAAAAACTGAGACTAAATATAGCGTTTTCATTTGATATCACCTGGTTTTCTTATCCTTGGAAAAATTAAGAATAAAAAGTAAAGGATACTTACTATACAAAATAAAATACCAAAAAGTGATATATAAAATGCTAGTTTGTTAGTTCTTGCAAATGGTTCAAATAATGTTCTTAATATAATACCTATGTTTAAAAGAATATATAACGTAAGACCTTCTTTTTCTTTTGTGAATCGCTTTTCAATTGATGTTTCTTTTGTTGGTTTCTGTGGAAACATCCATAATGCCACACCCATAATCATTTGAATTACAAATCCGATGAGAATTAAATGTGTATGAATACTAATTAGATTATAGCTCCAATAAAAACTTTTGAATTGATATGATAAGAATATAAAAATCCCGAGAATAACTCCAAATAATAAGATAAATAAGAGATGTTTTTAACATTAATCTTTGATAAGTAAATTTCATAAGTTGAAAATTTTAAAGTTAAAACTTACTAACTTTGTGCCTTGTCCAGTAATTCTAAAACTATTCCCAAAAATAAGCCTTCGGCTTTAAAATACCACAACTTTTGCTGTGGGGGGCTTTGCCCCCTTAAATTCCCTCTAAAATTAATAATTTCAGAAAATCTTTCATAAGTTATTGATAATCAAGGGCTTTACACTAATTATTGGACAAAGCACCAACTTTCTGCGTTGTCTAGTAGTTCTGGAATTATAATTATTTCTTTATTTTTCCCACCCGTTTTTCGGCTTGGGGGCTTTCTTTAAAATCAATAGTTTTAGAAAATTTTTTATAAGTTGTTAATTATCAAGAACTTAACATTATTTATTGGACAAGGAACTAACTTTCTGGATTGTTTAATAATTCAGAAAATATAGTTATTTTTTCATTTTACTCACCAGCTTTAAAATACCTATATTTCGACTTTGGGGGCGAAGCCTCCCTTAAATCCCTTCATAGTTGCTAATCATTCTAAAATTATTTATTTTTACTATAAATTAAGCCTTTAAGCTTCGCCCCCTAATAATCCCCTCATTAACCCTGCAATTAAAGTAACGAATTTCCGTTTTCCAGCAGAGAGATTTAATTTCTTAAAAATCTCATATTCGTCCAAACTATAAAATTTTATTATTGATTTTATTGCTTTATATAGTTGGAATTTTATTATTTGTGTTAAGTTTTTATTTTGGCTATATTGTAATTGTTCCTTTTCTTTTAATGCTTATATTTTTAAGTTTATTTCTTGTGAATTCAAAAGAATTTTATTTTTGGCTTATTACTTTGCTTATTGCTATAAGACCTATAACAATAGATTTATTCTTTTGGGATGATTTTATTTTTGGATTTAAAATAACACATATATATAGTTTTTTTCTAATTACAATTTGTTTTTTAATTGTTTTTAGACTGAAAGTTGAATTAAAAGCTTTTCATCTTTGGATTATTCCTGTTATTTTCTTTCTTTATCATTTTGCTTATTTTTTAAATTCACTATTAAATGGTAATATTTATAGTTCCTTGGAGTACTTTTTAAGAAGTGCAGGAGGAATTCCCTTTTTCTTTGCTGTTGGATATCTTTTAGATAGTGAAGAAAAATTTATTAAATTTTTGAAAATTATTTTAGCTCCTCTTTTAATTTTAATTTTCTTTTCTCTTATTTTTTCATTTTATAAAGTTGATGATTTTTATATGATAACAGGCAACCAAAAACAATTTTGGAGATTAAAGTTGCTTTACCATGATGCAACTCAATTAGTTATATATCTTACAATAGCTTTTATTATTTTATGCTATCTTTATATTAAAGAAAGGAAATTTTATTATTTATTACTTATTTATCTTACGATAATTCCTATATATGCTACACAAACGCGTTCTGCCTGGGTTTCATCTTTATTAGTTTTTCTTGTGTTTTTAATTTGGATAAGAAAAATATATTATTTTGCTCCTTTTATTCTTTTCTTTATTTTAAATTTAAATGAAATTTTAGAGAGATGGAATTATGCAGGCATAGAATTTTCTGAAGATGTTGGTTTTAGTGGTAGAGTTGCTCTTTGGAAATTTGGTTTGGCTTATTTTTTAACTTCTTATGATCCAATTAATAAGTTTTTTGGACAAGTAGGTAGCTTTGTAGTAGGTGATTTTCATAATCAGTATATATCTTGGTTAGTATATAATGGTATTTTTGGTTTAATTTTTAATACATTAATTCTAATTTTTTTGTTTATTAATGCTTTTAAACTAACAAGAAATCCTATAATTTTGATGGTTTTTATTTGGATATTTGTTTCTGGTTTTTTAGGAAATTTTCTTTCCATGCCAAATGTTGTTATATTCCTTTGGTCAATTTTAGGTTATTGTTTAAGAAATTATTCAAAATAATTGTAAATTATGATTATTTCTTATTTTTCCCACCTACTCTAAAATTAAGCGGATCTCTTTAAAAAACTCAAACTTTATAACTTCTTAAAGCTTTAATAAATACCCTGTCTTTGGTGAGCTTCGCCTCCATTAAATTTTGTTGAAATTATAGATTTTGTGAAAGGTTTCAATTGTTATAGATAAATAGTGCCAATATTAAGTGATGCATTATTTAATTTTTCAAAATTTAGAGGTATTTTACGCCTTGCTTTAATTTTCCAAATTAGTGTAAATATATTATTCTTTCTTTTTGACTTAAGAATAAATTTAGATAGTGATAAATTTTATAGAAAGCTTGAAAAAATAACTCAAAATAAAAATGTGAAGGTTTGCTCTTATTTGAGAGAGTCTAATTTTTATTTATACCTTTTTTATCCAAGTAGAGAAAATTTAGTTTATTTTTTCTCAAGGAGGTCATACGATTATAAGAATTGCGACGTAATAACATATCAAATGACACTCACAAAAAAAATTATTTATAAAGATAGTGTTTTTGATTTTAGTTTTAAATTACCTTATAATATCTTAAAAACCTGGTAATTTTCTCTTATAATAAAAGTCAAAAGCACCGTATAAAACTTTTTTAATGTAGTTTAGAGGATAATAAGGGTGAATTGGATCTCTTAAAATCAAATGTTTATTAGTTTTTGGATAATTAAATCCTCTAATTGCTATAAAACTATAATCGTATATTATCTTTGAAATTTTAAAACTTTCATAACTTATAGCTGTTTTATCACCTTTGGGATAAGCAAAATAACGAACTTTATTATTAGTTATTTCTTCAAGTGTTTCTTTTGATTTAGCTAGTTCAGTCCATATCTCTTCTTTATCTAAATTATTTAATTTCCTGTGGTTTATTGTATGAGAGCCAATTTTATGTCCTAACTTGAAAATTTCTTTTAAATCATTTATATTCATAAACTCTCTTTCAAAAGCGATTTTATCATTTCCATAATGAATGTTTTTAATTGAAAACAATTCCATTTCATCTTTGCTTCTTAGCCATACGATTTTTGTAGGAATAAAAAATATAGCTTTTATGTTATATTTTTCAAGAATTTCAATAGCATTTATTAACTGACTTTTCAGTCCATCATCAAATGTCAATAATAAACATATATCATTTTTAAAGTGATTTTCAAAAAATAAATCCAACTCCTGAGGTTTAATAATTTTGAAGTTATCAACAAAAAATTTTATTTGTTCTTCAAACTTTGATTTGTATTCTTTGGGAATGGAATGGTAAATTATAACCCTTAAGCTATTTAGTGTTCTTTTTTTTAAAATGAAAAAATTTGAGATAAAAAAGAAGACCTTTTCTGCAAATAAAGGTTTAATTCTCATAACCTAATAATCTCCTTATTGGTAAAAAAATAAGTTCTAATAATCCAGGAAGTGGGTCAATATGTTCATTATTAAAAGACTTGTATTTGTTAAATTTGAAAATTTCAAATAACAACTTAAAGTTTCTACTTTTTATGATATGGATAATTTCAGAATACAACCACCTTGAAATAATTCCAATTTTATAATCATAGTTTTTATCAATTTTTTCACCGATATGTGCTTTTATTAAATATAGAGGAAAATTTAAACCACATTCTATTGCTAAGCTTAAAGAACCCCAGAATCTTGGGTTGAATTCGATAAAGTAATCACCTTTCATTTCTACCATACCTACACCAAAATATTCCAAACTTTTTAAAATGCTTTCTATTTCTTTTAATATCTCAAAGTTTAAAGGTATCGACAGGGCACAAGAAGAGTAAGAGCCTTTTGGGTCAGCTTCTCTAATCCTTAAATGTGAAAATGCTAAAATAATTTCTTTATCAAAAAGAAATTCTATTCCCCATCCTTTCCCTTCTACTTTCTCCTGAATAATAGGATAAGGAACTTCTTTTAGAGCGTTTTTTAATTCATCGTCATTATTAACAATTAAAAGTTTACCTTTTATTATTTTATTATCTTCCAAAAAATAAGAACTTTTACTTTTTACAACGGCAGGAAATTTAACATTATTTTCATTATAAAATTTTGGATATTTCTTGAAGAATTTTGAAATATATGATTTGTCCATAAATTTTAAAAGCTTATCATAGTCCATGACAATTGCTTTATTTCCAAAAAGAAACTTATATTTTGATATAATAAGTGAAAAAACGTCATTTGTTGGAATTATTATATCGTAGTTCTTTGATATATCTATTATAATGTCTAAAATTTTCTCAATAGGTTCATTCTTCCAATTTGGAATGAGATAATGTTTGTATTTAAATTTTGAAAAAAAAGCTTTATTAAAATATCCTTTAATGCCAACTATTGAAACTTTATAAATTCTTCCGAGAGTTTGAACAATATTAAGTGATGCATTATTGTGAGCAGGTATTACTAAAATTTTCAATTATTCAAAGTAATTTTTTAAAAATTCCTTAAAAATTAATTTTAAATTCTCAAGGGAAGCTAAATCAACCCATTCATCATTTGTATGAAGACCATATCCAATAGCATTTGTTATAATAACAGGAATTCCTTTTTGAGCAAAAAATCTACCATCAGTAGCTCCATGCTCACATATAAAATTAACATTTCTATTTAAAATTTTTTCTGCAGTTTTCTTGTATAATTTTAGAAATTCATTTTCTTCATCAACATAAATTGCTTCGCCAACACTCAAAACTTCCATTTCTAAATTTGGAAATTTTTTTATTGAAGATAAAACTTGTTCTTTCATTTTTTCAACTGTCCAAGGTTCTGTAAATCTTATATCAATTTCTGCATAGCAATAATCTGGAACAATATTTACTTTTGTGCCACCTTCAATTTTTCCTAAATTTATAGTATTGTGCCAATGATTTGGGTCCCCACATGGTTCAGTTGTAAAAATTAAACTTATATCATTATAAAAATCAATAATATTTTCAATAGCATTTATTCCTTCCCACACTCTTGAACCATGAGCGGATTTTCCTCTTGATATTACCCTAAAATGTAAAACGCCTTTTTCTCTATTTATTATATTGAAATTAAAACCACCATCTGGAATTATAGCAAAATCACAAGAATAATTTTCTTCATTTAATAAATATTCAACGCCATTTTGGCTACCTATTTCTTCATCTGTTGTTAGCATTAATCCAATATCATAATTTTTATTTTCTTTTGATAGTTCTTTAAATAGTTCTATTAGGACAGCACTTGGTCCTTTCATGTCAATAGCTCCTCTTCCTTTTATTATATTCCCCTCAATTTTTGGATTAAATAGCTCTTCTTCTGCATCTACAACATCTAAATGGCCTACAAAAAAAATTTTAGGATGTTTTGTTTTTTTAAATGTTGCAACTAATGAAAACTTATTGTTTTTCTCATATTTTTTAATTACTAAGTTTGTTTCTTTCAAATAACTTTCAACAAAGTCAATGATTGACTTTAATTCATTTGTATTTTGAGCTGTTGTTTTAAATTTTATAAGTTCAATTAAAAGTTCTTTCATAGCTTGAAAATTTTAAAGTATAAGTTTATTTTTTATTGCCTTGTCCAATAATTCCCCTTTTACTCCCCTTATAGGCACCCCCCCTAACATTTCAACCCATCACCACCCCTTA
>ERZ511473.1190-NODE-1190-length-25073-cov-5.139382_pt1 | contig 25073 bp, 25 predicted proteins | sample MGYA00374947_ERZ511473 | MGnify/ENA primary metagenome ERZ511473 (study PRJEB26303, sample SAMN06343854) | sediment metagenome | isolation source: hot spring sediment | place: Canada: British Columbia | collected 2012-09-26 ... | reverse complement strand
GGCATACGAGATTACAAGGTGACTGGAGTTCAGACGTGTGCTCTTCCGATCTTCGCGACCCAGGGCATCGCGGAGGTCCCGACCCAGGGCAGCATCGCGGAGGTCCCGACCCAGGGCAGCATCGCGGAGGTCCCGACCCAGGGCATCGCGGAGGTCGCGCCCGCGGGTACCGCGGAGCCCGCCCCCGGCGAGCCGGAGCCCGGGGCCCTCGTCGAACCGGCTGCTCCGACCGCCCCCGCAGGGACGCCCGCGCCCGCGGTCCAGGCACCCCCTCCCGCTTCCCTCACGTCGCCGGACGCCGCCGAACGCAGGGCGGCCCTCGAGGCGCTCGCGGTCCGGGGCGTCTCCGACGCGGACCTCGGCCGGGTGGCGGCCCTCGTGGTGGACCCCGACCCCGACGTCCGCCGCCTCTCCCTCGAGATCCTCGCTCCACGGGCCGCCGACGTGAGCCTCGGGGTGATCCGGCAGGGCCTGCAGGACCCGGCCGACGAGGTCCGGGCCGCGGCCGTGCGCCTGGCCGCCGCGCGCCCCGTCCCCCCCGCCGAGATCGCGCCCCTCATCGCCGCCCGACGTTCCCCGCTCGCCCAGGCGGCCGCGCTCGCGGCCCTCCCTCCGCTCGTCCGGGACGCCGGAGGGGTCGACGACGACGCCCTGGACGCCCTCCTCCGGTCCGCCGCCGACCTGCTCCCGCCCTTGAGCGAGGACGAGCGCACAGCGCTCGCGGAGCTCGGCCGGCTCCTCGGTCCGCGGCGCCTGACCGAGGCCCTCGCCCACGACGACGCGCGCCGACTCGGCGCCCTCCGCTTGCTCGTGGCCGAGGGGAGCCCGGAGGCGCTCGCGGCGGCGGCCGCGCTCCACGACGACCCCGACGAGGCCGTCCGCGCGGTCGCCGCCACCGCCCGGGACCGACTGGCCGAACCCGAACCCCCACGCTCCCCCGCGGTCGGGGCCCGCGACCTCGTCGAGACCGTCGCCGCGGAACTGGCCGGCCCGGACGCGGCGGCGAGGCAGCGGGCCCGGGAACGACTCCGGGCCCTCGACCGCGCCGCGGTGGTGGAGTGGGCTCGCGAGGCGCTCAGGGGCGACGACCTCCACCGGGCCGGCCTCGCCGCGGCGCTCGCCGAGGCCGCGGACCTCGTGGAGGTGGCCCACGACCTGATCGAGCGGGCGCTCGGCCTCCAGGCCGAGTCCCGCCAGCCGTTCTTGCGCGCGCTCCAGGCGCTCGCCTCGGCCCGGTCGGGGGAGCTCGAGGGCGTGCTGGGGCGGCTCGCGCCCGAGCGGAGGCCGGAGGCGGTCCGGCTCCTGTGGGAGGCCGCGGGACCCTCCGCCATGCCCCTCCTGCGCTCGGCCCTCGTCGATCCCACCCCGGCGGTCCGCATCGCGGTGCTCGAGGTGCTCCGCGGGACGGGGGAGCCGGAGGCGGTGGAGGCCGCCACGACCGCCCTCGGCGCGGACTCGGCCCCCGCCGTCCGGGAGGCTGCGGTCCGCCTGCTCGCCGACGCTCCCCTCGCGCGCAGGATCGAGTGCCTGGAGCGCGCCCTCCTGGACCCGGACCCCGGGGTCCGGGCCGCCGCCGTCGAGCTGCTCCCGGCGGGCGGGGGTCGCGAGGCCGCCGGCCCGCTCCTCCGGGCGCTCTCCGACCCGGACCAGGCCGTGCGCCGGGCGGCCGCCCGCCACGTCGCCAGCCTCCCCGACGAGGACCTGCCCCTCGTCTGGTCCGCCCTCCTCACCGCCTCCCCGGAGCACCGCGAACAGGTCGTCGCGGTGCTGGAGCGGACCGCTCCCGACCGACTCGCCCGCCTCGCGATCGAGCGGGTGGCCGCCCCGGAGCCGGAACAGCGCCTGCTCGCCGTCGGGCTCCTCGCCCGGGCCGGCACCCCCGAGGCCGTGGGCGCCGCGATCCAGGCCCTCCAGGACGTGCGCTCCGAGGTCCGCCGGGCGGCCGCCGCGGCCCTCGCCTCCCTCCGGAGCCCGGAGGCGGTACCCGCCCTCGGCCGCTCCCTGGGCGACCCCGACCCCGAGGTGCGGAGGGAGGCGGTCCGAGCCCTCGGGGTGATCGACGACGAGGCGGTGCTCGGCCTCCTCGTGACCGCGCTCAAGGACCCGGACCCCGAGGTCCGGCGGACGGCGAGCGAGGTCCTCACCGAGTGGAGCTCGCCCGCCGTCGCCAAGCGCCTGGCGGAGGTCCTCGAGCACCCGGAGCTCCGGGGCCAGGCCCGGGAGCTCCTGGTGAAGATGGGCCCGTCCGCCGTGGAGCTCCTGGTGGACGTGCTCCTCCAGGCGAGCCCGGCGGTCCGACCGGAGATCGGCGACCTCCTCGAGCGGATCGCGGGACGGGAACGGTTCGTGGAACGGCTCTCGTCGCTCGACCCCGACCAGCGCCTCCGCGCGCTCCAGGCCCTGGCCGCGATCGGGGGCGCCGACCTCGTCCCCGCCCTGCTGCGCGCGCTCTCCGACCCCGACGAGCGCGTCCGGATCCTCGCCGCCGACCTCCTCGGGGAGACCGGCGACGCCTCGGCGCTCGAACCCCTCCGGAGGACCTTCCTCTCGGACCCCGTGCCGGAGGTCGTGCGCGCGGCGGAGCGGGCCCTCGCCAGGCTCCGGCCGCGAGGCTAGCTCAGTTCCTCGGCTCGAACTCCTCGAAGAACCGGCTCGCGGTGGGCCCCCGCTGCCCCTGGTACTTCCCGCGCGCGCCGTAGGGGACCTCGGCCGCGGTCGTGAGCCGGAAGAACGAGATCTGTCCGATCTTCATCCCCGGGTAGATCGTGATCGGCAGGTTGGCCACGTTCGACAGCTCGAGCGTGAGGTAGCCGTCCCACCCCGGATCGACGTAGCCCGCCGTAGAGTGGATGAGGAGGCCGAGCCGCCCGAGCGAGGACTTCCCCTCGAGCCGGGCCACGAGGTCGTCGGGGAGCGCCACCCGCTCGAGGGTGGAGCCAAGGACGAACTCGCCGGGGTGGAGGATGAAGGCCTCGCCCTCCGGGACCTCGACGAGCTCGGTGAGGTCGGGCATGTCGCGACGGACGTCGATGTAGGGGTAGCGGGAGTTGGCGAACACGCGGAACGAGCGGTCCACGTGGAGGTCGACCGACGACGGCTGGACGCAGCTCGGGTCGAAGGGGTCGATCACGATGCGGCCGGCCTCGATCTCCTCGCGGATGGAGCGGTCCGACAGGATCATCGCCGCGATGCTACCCGGCCGCCGAGCGGGACACCTCCGCCCACCGTTCGAGCACCTCCGCGGCCCGGCCGCGATCGATCGCCCGGGCCGCGAGCTCCACCCCTTCCTCCACGTCCGCCGCCCGGCCTGCCACCTCGAGCGCGACCCCCGCGTTCAGGAGCACCACGTCGCGCCGGGGACCGCCCGCGCCCCCGAGCACGGCCCGTGCGATCCGCGCGTTCTCCGCTGCGTCGCCGCCCCGGAGGTCCTCGCGCGTGGCCCGCGCCAACCCGAGGTCCGCCGGGTCCAGCGTCCCCTCCACGACCGCACCGTCCCGGACGTCGAGGACGACGGTGGGGCCGGTGGTGGTGACCTCGTCCAGGCCGTCCTCGCCCCTGACCACCTTGGCCCGGACCCCGCGGCGGGCGAGGACCTCGGCCACGAGCCGGAGCATCCGGGCGTCGGAGACCCCCACCACCTGGGCCGCGGGGCGGGCCGGGTTCGTGAGCGGGCCCAGGAAGTTGAACACGGTCGGGATCCGGAGCTCCCGGCGGACCGGCGCCGCGTGGGCGGCGGCCGGGTGGAAGACCGGCGCGAACATGAACGCGATGCCCGCTTCGGCGAGGCACCGCTCCACCCCCTCCGGCCCCAGGTCGATCCGGACCCCGAGGGCCTCGAGCAGGTCGGCGGAGCCGCAGTGGGAGGAGGCGGCCCGGTTCCCGTGCTTCGCCACCGTCGCGCCGGCCGCGGCCGCGACGATCGCGCCGAGGGTCGAGATGTTGAAGGTCCCCGCCCGGTCGCCGCCGGTCCCGCAGGTGTCGAGCACGGGGCCCGGCACGCGGACCGGGCGCGCCAGCTCGAGCGCGGTGCGGGCGAGGCCTTCGAGCTCGTCGACGGTCGGCCCCTTGGCGCGGAGCGCGACGAGGAACCCGCCGATCTGGGCCGGCGTGGCGAGCCCCTCCATGATCGCCCGCATCGCGGCCGCCGCCTCCTCCACGGACAGCGACCCTCCGTCGGTGAGGAGGCCCAGCACGTGGGGCCAGAAGCCCGGGTCCCGCTCGTCCATCTCGGGGAGTGAACGCTAGCAGGTACGCGACCGAGGGCGGGGGTCGCACGCGCCCGCCCCGGCCCGCTACACTTGGAGGAGCCAAGCCCGCGGGCCGGTCCGGCCCGCGGGACCGCGCGGGTGTAGTTCAATGGTAGAACGCGAGCTTCCCAAGCTCGAGGCGGGGGTTCGATTCCCCTCACCCGCTCGCTGAGGAGGGGCCCCGCGCGGGCGCCGTCGGGCAGAGGTCGGCCAGGGGGCAGATCTCGCAGCGCGGGCGGCGGGAGGCGCACACCTCCCTCCCCAGGCGGATCAGCCCCACGTGCAGCGGGACGCGGAGTTCGGGCGGTACGAGGTCTTCCAGGATCCGGTGCGCCGCCTCCGCGCTCGCCCGCGGCGGGACCAGGCCCAGCCGCCGCGCCACCCGGTGGACGTGGGTGTCCACGGGGATCGCCGGGCGCCCGAGGGAGAAGGCGAGCACCACCGCCACGGTCTTCGGCCCGACCCCCGGGAGCGAGGAGAGGTAGGCCCGCACCTCCTCGTCCGGTGCCCGGCGCATCCAGGAGAGGTCCAGCCGTCCCTCGCGCCGGCGGATCTCCCCCAGGATCCGGAGGATCCGGGGCGCCTTGATCCGGGCCAGCCCGCCCACGCGGATCGCCTCGGCCACCTGCTCGGGGCGGGCGGCGGCGAGCGCCTCCCAGGTCGGGAACCGCTCCCGCAGCGAGGCGTAGGCGCGGGAGCTGTTCGCGTCGCTCGTGTTCTGGGACAGCACGGTGAACACGAGCTCCTCGAGCGGATCGGTCCGCCGCGGCGGCTCGAGCTCCCCGTAGCGGCGGAGGAGCCGGCGATGGATGGCTCGGACCCGGCGCCGGTCGGCCGGGCCCGCAGCGGGCCCGCCCGCGCCCATCCCGGGCTCACCCCTCGCCGGGGAAGTGGTTCCGGAACTGCGTGAGCTCGGGGAGGAACGTGAGCGGCACGGTCCCGGTGGGTCCGTTCCGGTGCTTGGCGACGATGATGTCGGCGAGCCCCTTCTTCGCGGGGTCGAGATCGTCACGGTGGATGAACATCACGACGTCGGAATCTTGCTCGATCGCTCCGGACTCGCGGAGGTCCGAGAGCTGGGGCCGCTTGTCCTGCCGACGTTCGGGGTCCCGGTTGAGCTGGGAGACCGCGATCACCGGGATGTCGAGCTCCTTCGCCAGGAGCTTGAGGCTCCGGCTGATCTCGGCGATCTCCTGCTGGCGGTTCTCCACCCGCCGGTGGTGGGTCATGAGCTGGAGGTAGTCGACGATGATCAGGTCGAGCCCCTGCTTGCTGGTGCGCATCCGCCGGGCCTTGGCGCGGATGTCCACGATCGTCACGTTCCCGGAGTCCACGATCGACAGGGGGAGGTCGTGGAGCACCTCCGCGGCCTGGACCACCCGCGACCAGTCGTCGGCCCCGACCCGCTTGTTCCGGATCCGATCCCAAGGGACCCGCGCCTCCCCGCACAGCAGGCGCATCCCGATCTCCCACCGCGACATCTCGAGCGAGAAGAGCGCCACCGGGTGGCCCGCCACCGCGACGTTCCGGGCGACGTTCGTGACGAACGAGGACTTCCCGACGCCCGGCCGGGCGGCGACCACGATCAGGTTCCCCTTCTGGAGCCCCGAGAGGAGCGTGTCGAGGTCGCGGAAGCCCGTGGGGATGCCGGCGTACGGAGCCTCCCGGTTCTGGATGTGCTCCAGGTCGATCATCGCCTGGTCGACGAGGTCGCGGATCCGCACGATCTCCTCCCGGTCGTCCCGGCGGGCGACCTCGTAGATCCGCTGCTCGGCCTCGTCGGCGACCCGCTCGGGGTCCTCCGGCGCTCCGTAGGCCATCTCCATGATGTCGCCGGCCGCCCGGATCAACCGGCGGAGGAGGGCGGTCTGGGCCACGATCCGGGCGTAGTGGGCCGCCGCGGCGGGCGTCGGCACCTGGTCCACGAGGTCCCGGATGTAGAGCGGGCCTCCGACCTCCTCGAGGATCCCGGCCCGCTTGAGGGCCTCCACCGCGGTCACCACGTCGACCGGCTCCCCGCGCGCGTAGAGCCCCCGGAGGGTCTCGAAGATCCTCCCGTGGGCGGCCCGGTAGAAGTCCTCGGGTTGGAGCACCTCGACGACGTCGGCGATGGCCTCGGCCGAGAGCATCATCGAGCCCAGCACGCTCTGCTCGGCCTCGATGTTCTGCGGCGGCACCCGCTCCGGCCGCAGCCTCCGGACCTCGTCGGCGGCTCGCGCCACGGCCTACCTCCCCCCTCCCCGGGCCTGGGACGGCGGGGAGAGCCTAGGGGCCGGCTCTCCACAGCGCATCCGAAACCGGGGTGTGGATACCGCCCACCCAGGTCGGCCCGGGAGATTCCTTGTCACACCCCTCACGACCTGCCTCTCCACGTGTGGAAAACCCTGTGGACAGGTGTGTAGTACCTCCCGGCTCTGACACTCGGGGCGGCCGAGCCGGGGCACGGGCGGAGGCAGGAGACACCGAGCGGGGGCACGGGGCCCCGGCGCCCTCCCCGCGCCCGGCGCTACCCCGCCGGGACGACCTCGACCTGGACGACCGGGTCCACGCCGGCGAAGAGGTGCACCCGGACCTCGTGGACGCCGACGCTCCGGATGGGCTGGTCGAGCCGGACGTCGTGCCGGTCCACCGCCACCCCGGTCCGGCGCTCGATCTCCGCCGCGATCTGCTCGGCGGTGATGGACCCGAAGAGCTTGCCCTCCTCGCCGACCCTGGCCGGGATCCTGAGCGCGGCCGCGCTGATCCGCTGGGCGGCCGCCTCCGCCTCGGCCCGGGCCTTCGCCACCCGGGCCTCGTGGGCGCGCCGGAGGCTCTCGGCGTGCCGCATCGCGCCCTTGGTGGCCTTCACGGCGAGGCCCCGGGGCACCAGGTAGTTCCGGGCGTACCCGTCGGCCACCTCCACGACGTCGCCGGGGGCGCCGAGGTTCTCGACGGGCTTCTGGAGGATCACCCTCATCGCGTCGAGTAGGGGAGGAGGGCCATCTCGCGGGCGTTCTTGATGGCCGCCGCCACGTCGCGCTGGTGCTGGGCGCAGTTCCCGGTCACCCGCCGCGCCCGGATCTTGCCGCGCTCGGAGATGAACCTGCGGAGCGTCGCCACGTCCTTGTAGTCGACGTACTCGATCCGCTCCTTGCAGAAGAAGCAGACCTTCTTCTTCTGCTTCTTCTGCCAGCCCTTGTCGTCCTTCTCCTTCTTCTTCTTCTTGCTCTTGGTCTTGGTCGTCGGCATGGTCCTCGCTTCCAGCTCGCCTCGTCACACGTCCGGGTCGAGCGGGGTCTCCTCCTCGGGCGCCGCCGCCCCCACCGGGACCCGCTCGGACCAGTCCGAGCCGCTCCGGGTCTGCCGCTCGACCTTCGCCGTCGCCCACCGGAGCGAGGGCCCGACCTCGTCGGCCTCGATCTCCACGGTGGTCCGCTTCTCGCCGTCCTGGGTCTCCCAGGAGCGCCACTGGAGCCGACCGGCCACGAGGACGCGGGTGCCTCGGGTGAGCGACTCCGCGATGTTCTCCGCCAGGCTCCGCCACGCGTTCACGGTGAAGTACGACGTGTCCCCGTCCTTCCACTGCCCCGCCTCGTCGCGGAACCGCCGGTTCACGGCGACGCGGAACCTGCAGACCGCCGCGCCGTTCGGCGTGTACCGGAGCTCCGGATCGTCGGTCAGGTTCCCGACGATGATCACCTGGTTGTCGCTCGCCATCTCCATCACCACCTCTCCCCGACGCTCCCCGCCGGGGATGGCGCCCACCGGGGAGGGGGAAGGACCTGCACCGCTACGCCGCCCGCACCACGACCTTGTGCCGGAGCACCTCGTCGGCCAGGGAGAGCGCCCGATCGAGCTCTGCGATGGCCCCCGGCTCGGCCTTGAAGGTCACGACCAGGTAGTACCCCTCGGTCTGCTTGGCGATGGGGTAGGCGAGCCGCTTCCGGCCCCACCGGTCGAGGCCGGAGATCTCGCCCCCACCCCGCTCCTGGAGGACCTTCGTGATGCGATCGACGACCCCGCCCACGACCGACTCATCCGCGTCGGCGGGCAGGATGCACATGACCTCGTACTGCCGCAACCCACCTCCTCTGGTCTGGACGGCCCCCTGGGGGGAGCAGGAGTGGACGTCCAGAGTGTACCGGCTCTCCCGAGGGGCGACCCTAGCACCCCCCACCGACATCCGGGGCGGCCGTAGACTTGCCCCGACAGCCGTGCACTCCGTGCACCCGAGGGAAGGAGGCGCGAGCGATGCCAGTCACCGTCCATGACCTGCGGGCGTGGAAGGAGGCGGGCCGGCGGTTCGTGATGCTCACCGCCTACGACACGCCGACCGCCAGGATCCTCGACGAGGCCGGGATCCCCGTGCTCCTGGTGGGGGACTCCGTGGGGAACAACGTCCTCGGCTACGACACCACGCTCCCGGTCACGATGGAGGAGATGCTCCACCACACCCGGGCCGTCGCCCGCGGCGCGCGGAACGCCATGGTCGTCGGGGACATGCCGTTCGGTTCGTACCAGCCGAGCCTGGAGGAGGGGATCCGGAACGCGGTCGCGTTCGTGAAGGCCGGCGCCCACGCCGTGAAGATCGAGGGCGCCCAGGTGGAGCTCACGCACCGCCTCACCGACCTGGGGATCCCCGTGATGGGCCACCTCGGCCTCACGCCGCAGTTCGTCCACGCGATGGGCGGCTACCGGGTCCAGGGCAGGACCGAGGAGGCCGCCCTCCGCCTCCGCGAGCAGGCCGACGCGCTCGAGAAGGCCGGGGTGTTCAGCATCGTCCTGGAGGGGGTCCCCTCGCAGGTCGGGCGGGCCATCACGGAGGCCGTGCGGGTCCCCACGATCGGGATCGGGGCCGGGCCGCACTGCGACGCGCAGGTCCTCGTGGTGCACGACCTCCTGGGGCTCAACGAGCGCCTGCCCCGGTTCGCCAAGGCCTACGCGGACCTCCGCGGCGCGATCGCCGAGGCCGCCCGGGCCTTCGCCCGGGAGGTCGAGGCGGGCGCGTTCCCGGACGCCGCGCATTCCTACGAGTAGCCCCCGCGGCCTACACTCGCCCCGGTGCGAGGGAGCGAGGGGAACCGCTGGGCGCCCGCGGCCGGGGCCGTCGTGGTCGCGTCGCTCGCGGGCGCCCTCCTGGCCGGGCTGGTCGGGGCGCCGGGACCCGCCGCCGCGGCGGCCGCCCTCGGGCTCGTCGCCGCGGTCCCGCTCGGGGCCCGGCTCTGGCGGGGTGGCGCGGGCCGGGCGGACGGCCGCCCACCGGGGGGCGCGGATCCCGCGGCCGAGCCCGCAGGGGAGGCCGCGCGCCGCGCGGAGCTCGTCGGGACGATCGTCCACGAGCTCAAGGGCCCGTTGATGTCGATCAAGGGGCTCGCCTCCACGGGCTCCCGGATGTACGACTCGATGAGCGACCGGGAGCGCCGGGAGTTCTTCCGCCTGATCGACGAGGAGGCCGCCAGGCTGAAGCTCGTCGCGGAGGAGACCTCGACCGCGCTCCGGATCGACGCCGACGCCCTCGCCTACGACCTTCGCCCCGAGCCCCTCGGCCGGCTCGTGGAGGAGGCCGTGTGGGGGGCGGCGCTCCGCGGGCACCCGGTGACGGTCGACGTCGACCCCGAGCTCACGGTGCGCGTGGACCGGGGGCGGTTCGCCGAGGTCGTGGCCCACCTCGTGGACAACGCGGCCAAGTTCTCCCCGCCCGACGAGCCGATCGAGGTCCGCGCGTACCGGGGACCGGCGGGCGAGGCGATCCTCGAGGTCGTGGACGGCGGTCCCGGGATCGCGCCGGAGATCCGGGGCCGGGTGTTCGAGCGGTTCGCGCGGTTCCGGCCCCCCGGCTACGAGGAGGTGCCCGGGGCGGGCCTGGGGCTCTTCATCTGCCGGGCGCACGTCGAGGCCCACGGCGGGCGGATCGAGGCGGGCCCGGCCCCGGGGCGGGGTACGATGCTGCGGGTCACGCTGCCCGGGACGGAGGAGGGGGGAACCTCGGGATGAGCGGGACGGGGCGGAAGGTGTCGCTCCTCATCTGCGACGACCACAAGGTCCTCACCGACGCCCTCGCCATGGTCGTCGAGCGCGACCCCGAGCTCGCGCTCGTGGCCCCGCCGGTCCACGCCCCCGAGGAAGCGATCCGGCTCTGCGAGGAGCACCGGCCCGACGTGGTCCTGATGGACATCGTGTTCAAGGGACCCCTGGACGGGATCGAGGCCACCCGCAGGATCAAGGAGCGCTCGCCCGGGACGAGGGTCGTGATCATGACCGCCCACGACGAGGACCGGCTGCTGGTCGAGGCCGTGGAGGCCGGGGCCTCGGGGTTCCTCGGGAAAGACGAGGCCGCCGACCAGGTCCTGGCCGCGGCGAAGGCCGCCGCCGAGGGCGAGGTGCTGATCGACCCCTTCACGCTCACCCGCATCCTCCACCAGGTGGCGCGGGAGCGGGAGGTCCGGCGGGAGGCCCAGATGCTCCTCTCCCAGCTCACCGAGCGCGAGCGAGAGATCCTCCAGCTGCTCGCGGAGGGCATGCGGAACGACGAGATCGCGGCGCGCCTGTTCATCAGCCCCCAGACCGTCCAGACCCACATCCGCAACACCCTGGGGAAGCTCCGCGTCCACTCGAAGCTCGAGGCCGTGGTCTTCGCGGTCAAGCACGGCGCTATCCGGATCTGAGGCCCGGCGGGATCCGGATCTGACCGGCGCGACCCATCCCCTCTCGTAGGGATACCCGGCTACCCGCCCGCGGGTAGGCCAGATCCCCGAGGACCGGGGATCGAGGCCGACGCCCTCCCCGCCGACACCTGGGCCGTACGACGGGGCGGCCGCGGGACGGCCGCCGAGGACCGGAGGACAGGTGGAGGGGAAGGATGGAGACGACGAGGAAGGTGCTCCTCACGGCGCTCGTGGTGGGGATCGTGGCGATCCTCGTGGGGGCCGGGACCCTCTCGGCCTTCTTCAGCACCACCGAGAACGCCGGCAACTCGTTCGAGGCCGGGACGGTCTACCTCGAGGACAACGACGCCGGCGGCTTCATGTACCAGGTGTCGAACGCGAAGCCGCTCGACACCGTCGTCCGGTGCATCCGCGTGACCTACCTCGGCACGCTCCCCGCGGACGTGCGCCTCTACACGACCTCGAGCATCGGGGCGGTCGGGAACTACCTCGACCTCACGATCGAGGAGGGCTCGATGCCGGCGGGGACGGCGTTCCCGGGCTGCACGGGCTTCTCCCCGGAGGGGACGATCTACAGCGGGACCCTCTCGGGGTTCGCCGCGGCCCACGGCAGCTACGCGACCGGGGTCGCGACCTACCCGGGCTCCGCCACCTCCTGGGCCCAGGACGACACCGTCGTCTACCGGTTCACGCTGACGCTCCAGGACGACAACGGCGCCAACGGCGGCCCGGCGGGCCCGATGTCGACCGGCCTGCACACCTACACGTGGGAGGCCCGCAACCAGTAGCGCGGCGGGTGACGGCGGGGGCCGCTCCCCCCTCGGCGGCCCCCGCTCCCACTCCCCGCGGGCGCCGGAGGGGAGCGCCGATGGGAACCGGGAACGAGACGTGGGCGCGGCGGGTCGGCCTCGCGGTCGGCCTGGCCGCCGCGGCCGCCACCGTCCTCGCCGGCCGGCTGCCGGCCGGGGACGGGACCCTGGGGGCCGAGGTCGTCGTCGCCGCCCACCCGAGCGGGGAGCTCGGGGTCCGTCCCTCAGGGCCGTTCCTGCGGGGCGTGGACCTCCGCCCGGGCGACGAGGCGAGGGGCGAGGTCGAGGTCGTGAACCAGACCGGCCTGCCCCTCGAGGTCCGGGTGCGGGGGCTCCCCTCCTCGACCCAGCTCGACGGCCTCCTCCACGTCGCGATCGAGGCCGGCCCCGACCCGCTCTTCCGAGGCACGCTGGGCGAGCTCCGGGGGTGGAGCCCCGACGCCCTCCGCCTGGACCCGGGGGAGGCCCGGACGCTCTCGGTGCGCGCCTGGCTGCCGGGCTCCGTCGAGGGCGGCTACGAGGGGCGGGTGGAGCAGGTCGGCTTGGAGTTCGGCCCGAGCCCGGCGGGAGGCGCCTCGTGAGCCGGCTCCGCCGCCCCCTGGCCTCGGTCCTCGTCGTGGGGCTCGCCGGCCTCATCTCCGGGTCGGCGACGGTGGCGGCCTTCTCGAGCACCGCCCAGGACGGGGGGAACGCCTTCGAGGTCGGGACCACCGTGCTCCAGGACGACGACGCCGGCGCCGCGATGCTCACGCTCACGGATGCGCGCCCGGGCGACACCGCCGAAGGGTGCATCCTCGTCACCTACACCGGGACCCTCGACGCCTCCGTCGTCCTCTACGGGAACGTGACCGACGCCCTCGCCCCGTACCTCGCCCTCACCGTCACCCGCGGCTCCGACGCGGCGCCCTCGTTCCCATCCTGCGCGGGCTTCGTCCCCGACCCCGGCGACCCGTACGGCCTGGGACCCGGCGTCCTCTACCGCGGGCCGCTCTCCGACTACCCCGGGAGCTACGCCTCGGGCATCGTGGATCCCGACCCCCTCACCGCGCTCCCCGAGGTCTGGACCACCGGCGAGGCCCACGCCTACCGGTTCGAGGTGACGATGGGCCCCGACCCGGCGGCGCAGGGCCTCACGGCCTCGGCGGTCTTCGCGTGGGAGGCGAGGAACCTGTGATCCGGTCGCGCCCCCCCTCGTCGGCCCCCGGCCGGGCGCTGCGCCTCGGCCTCCTCGCCACGGCCTGGGCGGCCGCCGGGTTCCTGTTCGGCCTCCTCGCCGCGGCGGGGCTGCCGGGCCTCCTCGGCCTCCGCTCCCTCACGGTCCTGTCGGGGAGCATGCGGCCGACGCTCGGGGTGGGCGACGTCGTGGTGGTCGAGCGGATCGACCCCCGGGAGGCGCGGGTGGGCGACGTCGTCTCCTTCACCGACCCCGAGGATCCCCGGCGAATCCTCACCCACCGGGTGCGGGACCTGGCGGTCGAGGGGCCGACCGTGGCCTTCGTGACCAAGGGCGACGCGAACACGGCCCCCGAGCGCTGGCGCGTGCCGGTGACGGGGACCATCGGGCGGGCGGTCTACCGCCTCCCGCTCGTCGGCTACCTGCTGGTGTGGGCGGGGAGCCGCGCCGGGCGGCTCCTCCTCGTCGCCCTCCCCGCCCTGGCCCTGGCGGCGATCGAGCTCCGGAGGATCTGGCGGCCGCGTCCGGAGGAGGCCCAGGGTACGGGGCCGCGGGAGGTCCGGGGTGCCCAGCCGGCGTAGCCTCGCAGTCCTGCTCGCGCTGGGCCTGATGCTCGGGGCGAGCGGGGGGACGACCTACGCGGCGTTCTCCTCGCTCGCCTCGAACGGGGGGAACGCGTTCTCGGCCGCCCCGGACCTCATCCCGCCCGCCGCGACGGCGTCGACCATCGCGAAGGCCACCGGCTACCTCGCCGGGAGGATCCGCCCTGGCGGGACGTTCCACGTGTACGCCGAGGCCTCGGACGACGGGAACCCGCCCTCGGGGGTCGCCTCGATCACCGCCGACGTGAGCGCGATCTCCTCGGGTGCGACCGCGGTCCCGCTCGTCGCGGGCTCCTACTCGGCGCAGGGGGTCGCCTACGGGTACCGGAGCGCGTCGCTCAGCGCCGACCCGGCCCTCCCCGAGGGGACGTACGCGTACACGCTCACCCTCACCGACGCCGCCGGGAACGCGGTGACCCAGGCCGGGTTCTCCGTCGTCGTCGACGCCACGCCCCCGGGCGGGGTCGACGTCCAGACCGCCAACGGCGGCACGACCCCCGGCCGGCCCGAGGCCGGCGACCGCGTCACGTTCACGTTCAGCGAGCGGATCGACCCCGCGTCGGTCCTGGCGGGCTGGGACGGGAGCGCCACGGCGGTCCAGGTGCGGATCGTGAACGCCGGCGCCAACGATACCCTGCAGGTCCGGGCGGCGGGCGGCACCCCGGTCCTCCCCCTCGGGTCGGTGGCCCTGGGCGGGGACTACGTCGCCCGGACGAGGAACTTCAACGGCTCCACGATGGTCCAGGCCGGGGCCGTCATCTCCATCACGCTCGGGACCCCGAGCGGAGCCACCCGCACCGTGGCCACGCCCGCCGCCATGACCTGGACGCCGTCCGCCGGCGCGTTCGACGCGGCCGAGAACCCCGCGCTCACGGCCCCGGTGCTCGAGTCCGCGCCCCCGCTCGACGTCGAGTTCTAACCGCCGCCGAGCGCCCGGCGGCGGAGCTTCCCCGAGCCCGTGCGGGGCAGGGCCCCCACGACGACGAGCTCCCGCGGCGCCTTGAACCGCGCGATCCTGCGGGCGGCGTGGGCCCGCAGGTCGTCGAGGGACGGGGGGCGGGCGGGATCGGCGGGGACGACGAACGCCACCACCCGCTCCCCCCATTCCGGGTCGGGGCGGCCGGCGACCGCGACCTCGGCGACCCCGGGGTGATCGGCCAGGGCCGCCTCCACCTCCTCCGGCCAGACCCGCTCCCCCCCGGTCCGGATCGCCTCGTCCAGGCGGCCGTCGACCACGAGCCGGCCGTCGGCGGCGGGGTGCCCGGCATCCCCGGTGCGGAGCCACCCCCCGACGAGCGCCGCCGCCGTGGCCCCCGGATCCCGGAGGTACCCCCGCATCACCGTCGGGCCCCGGAGGAGGATCTCCCCCTCCCCTCCGAAGGCCACCGCGGTCCCGGGGAGAGGTCGTCCATCGTAGACCACCCCCCCGCAGCTCTCGGTGCATCCGTAGGTCTCCACGAGCCGCGCCCCGGCGGCCCGCGCGCGCTCGGCGAGGGCCGGCGGCGTCGCCGCCCCCCCGACGAGGAGGCCCCGGAACGGCGAGAGGTCGGCGCCGGTCCCCAGGAGCCGGGCGAGCATCGTGGGGACCAGGGACACGAAGGCCCCCGCCCCCTCCGACGCCACCGCCGCCGGGTCGAACCCTCGGTGGACCACGACGGGCGCGCCGAGCAGCACCCCGCGGAGGAGCACGAGGAGCCCGCCCACGTGGGCGGGCGGGAGGCAGCACACCCACGGATCCCCCGCGCCCGAGCCGAGGGTCTCGGCCGAGGCCCGCACGGCCGCCTCCAGGGCCCCCCGGGTAAGCTCGACGAGCTTCGGGCGGCCTCCGCTCCCCGAGGTGGCGACGACCAGCGCGACCGAGGGGTCGACCGGGATCCCGCCCGCGGCGGACGTGACCTCCTCGCCTTCGAACACGTGGGTGGGACGGGCCCGGGCGAGGAGCGCTTCCCGCTCGGGACCGGCGAGGCGCTGGTCCAGGGGCAGGATCGCCGCCCCCGCCTCGAGCGCCGCCGCGAGCGCCGGGATCCACGCCGGCCCGGGCGCGAGGTCGAAGGCCACGAGGTCGCCGGGGCGGAGCCCGGCCAGACGACGGCCGGCCCGCCCGGCCCCGGCCGGACCCGCTCGGGCGCGCCGCTGCCCCCCCGCGGCCATATCGGCTAGGCTAGCGGACCGTACGAGCGGACGCTCTAGGAGTGAACGGTCCGATGGACGAGGACGCGCGCACGGACGGCGGGGGGGCCACCCCCGACGACCCGATCCGGCCCGCCCTGGACTGGCGACCGTCGGGGGAGTGGGAGGACATCGCCTACGAGACCGCCGAGGGGATCGCGAAGATCACGATCGACCGCCCCGAGGTGCGGAACGCCTTCCGCCCGAAGACGCTCTTCGAGCTGTCCCGCGCCTTCGACCTGGCCCGGGACGACCCCGGGATCGGCGCGATCATCCTCACGGGCCGGGGCCCGCTCGCGTTCTGCTCCGGGGGGGACCAGCGGGTCCGCGGCGACGACGGCTACCGGGACGAACGGGGGATCGGCCGGCTGAACGTGCTGGACCTGCAGGTCCAGATCCGCCGCCTCCCCAAGCCCGTGGTCGCGATGGTGGCGGGCTACGCGATCGGCGGGGGGCACGTGCTCCACCTCGTCTGCGACCTCACGATCGCCGCCGAGAACGCGGTCTTCGGCCAGACCGGGCCGCGGGTCGGCTCGTTCGACGCCGGGTTCGGCGCGGGGCTCCTGGCCCGGACGATCGGCCTGAAGCGGGCCAAGGAGGTCTGGTTCCTCTGCCGCCGGTACGACGCCCGGCAGGCCCTCGCGTGGGGCCTCGTGAACGCCGTGGTGCCCCTCGAGCGCCTCGAGGAGGAGACCGTGGCCTGGTGCCGGGAGATGCTCCGCCTCTCCCCGCTCGCGCTCCGGTTGCTGAAGGCCGGGTTCAACGCCGACATCGATGGCCTCACGGGCGTCCAGCAGCTGGCCGGCGACGCCACCCTCCTCTACTACATGACCGACGAGGCGCAGGAGGGCCGGGACGCCTACCTCGGGAAGCGTCCCCCGGACTTCTCGAGGTTCCCCCGGCGGCCATGAGCCCCAGGACGGACCCCGGCGGGACCCAGGGGAGCGGGCCTGCGCGGGGGCGGTCGGGCGCGTCGCCGCCCGGCGGGGGGGTCCTCCGGGCGTGGTGGGAGGGCGCGAGGCCGAGGACCCTCGGGGCCGGGCTGGTCCCGGTCCTCGTGGGGACCGCCGCCGCCGACGCCCGGCCCGACGCCTGGCGGCCCCTGGCGGCGGCCCTGGTCGCCCTCGGGCTCCAGGTCGGGGTGAACCTCGCCAACGACTACTTCGACGGGGTGAGGGGCGTGGACACCCCGGAGCGGCTCGGCCCGCCGCGCCTCGTGGCCTCCGGCGCGGCGTCGCCCCGGGCCGTGGCGGCCGCCGCGCTCGCCTGCGTCGCCGTGGCCGGGGGGGCCGGCCTGAGCCTGGCCCTCGCCACGACCCTCTGGCTCCTCCCGCTCGGGGCGGCGGCGATGCTCGCCCTCGCGCTCTACTCGGGGGGCCCCCGCCCCTACGGCTCCCTTGGGCTCGGGGAGGTCGCCGTCTTCCTGTTCTTCGGGCTCATGGCGACCTGCGGGACGGCCTACGTGCTCGCGGGGCGCGTCCCGGCGCAGGCGTGGTGGGCGGGGGCGGCGATGGGCGTCCTCGCGGTGGCGATCCTGGTCGCGAACAACCTCCGTGACATCCCGACCGACGCCCGGGCCGGGAAGCGGACCCTCGCGGTCCGGCTCGGGGAGCGGCGGACCCGGACGCTCTACCGCTCCCTCCTGGTGGCCGCCTACGCGGTCGTGGTGGTCGGGGTGCTCGCCGGGGTCCGCGACCCCGGGGCCGGACTCCCGCGGTGGGCGCTCCTCCCCCTCGCCTCGTGGCCGCTCGCGATCCGGCCGTTCGAGCTCGCGGGGAGGGCCGCCGGCCGGGACCTGATCCCGGTCCTCACGGGGACGGCGCTCCTCCACGCGGCGTTCGGCGCGCTCCTCGCGCTCGGCCTGTGGGCGGCGTGAGGCTCCTCTCCGCGCCCGGCGGCCGGCCCACCGGAGGCGCCCGGTGACCGCGCCCGCGGGCGACGTCGCGCTCGCCTGCTGCCGGGTCCTCGTCGACGAGCTGGTCCGGGCAGGGCTCGAGCACGCCTGCGTCGCGCCCGGGTCCCGCTCCACCCCGATCGCGCTCGCCCTCGCCCGCGACCGCAGGGTCCGCGTCCACGTCCACCTCGACGAGCGGGCCGCCGGCTTCGCCGCCCTCGGGATCGCGAAGGCCACGGCCCGCCCGGTCGCCGTCGCGACGACGAGCGGGACGGCCGCGGCCGAGCTCCTCCCCGCGGCCGTCGAGGCCCAGATGGCCCGGGCGCCGCTCGTGCTGCTCACCGCCGACCGCCCGCCCGAGCTCCGGGGGGTCGGGGCGAACCAGACCATCGACCAGCGGGAGCTGTTCGGCCGCTACGCCGGCTTCCGGGAGGCGCCGGTCCCCGCCGAGGGGACGGGGGCGGCGTGGCGGGCGCTCGGCTGGGAGGCCGCGCACCACGCGAGGAGCGGGCCGCGGCCGGTCCACCTGAACCTCCCGTTCCGGGAGCCGCTCGTGCCGGAGGGGACGCCGGTGGACCTCGGGCCGGGGGCGGACCGCCCGCACGAGGGCCCACGGGTGGAGGCCGCGCCGAGGCCCCGCGACGACCAGGTGGAGGCGCTCGTCGAGGCCGTCCGGGGCGTGGAGCGCGGGCTCCTCTACGCGGGCTCGCTCCGGGAGCCGGCGCCCGCCGTCCTCGACCTGGCCGAGGCGCTCGGGTGGCCCGTGGTCGCCGAGCCCACCTCCGGCCTCCGCCTCCCCGGCCACGCCCTCGCCGCCGGGCAGCCGCTCCTCGCTTCTCCGGGGTTCCTCGAGGCCCACCTCCCGGAGGTCGTGCTCCAGGTGGGGGCGGCGCCCACGTCCCGAGCCGGCCTCGCCCTCGTGGCCTCCGTCCCCCGCCTGGTGATCGTGGACCCCGACGACCTCGTGGCGGACCCCCACCGGCGGGCGGAGCGGCGGATCGTGGCGCCCGCCGGGGAACTCGCCCGCCGGGCCCTGGGGCGGCTGGACGGTCCCGGGCCGGGTCCCTGGCTCGAGGCCTGGCGGCGGGCGGACGCGCTCGCGCGCCGCGCGATGGACACGCTGCTCGACGCCTGGGAGGAGCCCTTCGAGGGCCGCATCGCGCGCGACCTGGCCGCGGCGCTCCCCGCGGGGTCCGTCCTGTTCGTCGGCTCCTCGATGCCGGTCCGGGACCTGGATGCGTTCATGGCCCCCCGGGAGGGGCTCCGGGTGCTCGCGAACCGCGGCGCCTCCGGGATCGACGGCTCGGTCTCGACGGCGCTCGGGATCGCCGCCGCCTCCCCCGGCCCCGTGGCGGCGCTCCTGGGCGACCTCGCGCTCCTCCACGACGCGGGGTCCCTGCTCTGGAGCGCCCGCCGCGGGACCGACCTCGTCCTCGTCGTCCCGGACAACGGCGGCGGGGCGATCTTCACGTTCCTGCCCCAGGTCGGGCTCCCGGAGCACCTCGAGCTGTTCGTCACCCCCCACGGCCTCGACCTCGGACGGGTGGCGGAGGCGGCGGGCGCGGGGCACGCCCGGGTGGAGCGGGCGGCGGATCTCGTCCCCGCCCTGGAGCGGGCCCGCGCCGCGGGCGGGGTGTGGGTCGTCGTGGTCCCGAGCGACCGCGAGCGGAACGTCGCGCGCCACCGGGAGGTGCAGGCCGCGGTCGCCGACGCCCTCTCCGGGTGACGCGCCGGCGTCACCCCCAGCGGAGGGAGTCGAGGAACGCCCGGAACTTCCGCTCGGTCTCCTCGAGCTCGCGCTCGGGCTCGGAGCCGGCCACGATCCCCGCGCCCGCGAAGAGCCTCGCGGTGGAGCCCCTGAGCTCCGCGCAGCGGAGCGCGATCGCCCACTCCCCGTCGCCCCCGGCGTCCATCCACCCCACCGGCCCGGCGTAGGTCCCGCGGTCGAAGGGCTCGAGCTCGGCGATCGTGCGGAGGGCCTCGTCCCGCGGCGCGCCGCCGACCGCCGGCGTCGGGTGGAGGGCCGCGACCAGCTCGAGCGCCGAGGGGGCGGGGTCCCGGAGGACGCCTCGGAACCTGGTCGCGAGGTGCCAGACGTTGGCGGTGGAGAGGAGGACGGGCTCGGGGTCCCAGGAGAGCTCCTCGCACAGCGGCCGGAGGGCCTCCGCGACGGCTTCGACCACGACCGCGTGCTCCTCCCGTTCCTTCCCCGAGGCGAGGAGCCCCTCCGCGAGGGCCCGGTCCTCCTCCGGGTCGCCCGAGCGAGGGGCGGAGCCCGCGAGCGGCGCGCTCTCCACCTCCCGGCCCGCGCGGCGGACGAGGAGCTCCGGGCTCGCGCCGACGAGCACGCCCCCCGCCCCGGTGGGAGCCGCGAACGCGAAGTGCTCGGGATCCACCGCTCGGAGGCGCCACGCGAGCTGCTCGGGGCGGAGCTCCCGCCCGGCGTCGACGGCGAGCGAGCGGGCGAGGACGACCTTCCGGAGCCGCCCGGCCCGGATCCTTTCCACTGCGTCCGCGACGCGGGCGACGTAGCCCTCGGGGCTGGGCTCGGGGCGCAGCTGGACCTCGCGGAACGGTGCGTGCGGCGCCCCCCGGCCGGCCCGCCGCCCGATGCCCGAGGCCGCGGGCGCGGACCCCTCCGCAACCACGGAGACCTCGACCGTCGGCCCCCGCGCCCGCCGCAGGACGGCCCGGGCAGGGACGACGAGCTCGGCCGGCCCCCCCTGGTCGAACGGGAGCGCGCCGACCGCGACGGGCACGGCCTCCGGGTCCGCGCGGTCGATCGACCGGAGCGTCTCGAGGACCCGGGCCGCGAGCCGCGCCTCCCGCCCCGGCCCGCCCGCGTCCGCGACCCGCGCCGCGACCCCCACCCCGACCACGCCGAGCCCCGCCCGCTCGAAGAGGAACCCGTCGGCCCGGTAGGCGGCGAGGAGGTCGAAGGCCGGGCCGAGGGGTCGGGAGGCGGCCACGAGCCGGGCGGGCGCGGCGCCCGGGAGGCTCACCGCGGCACCTTCCGGGAACCCCTCTTCCGTCACGCCCGGGTCCCCACGAGCAGCTGGGCGATGCCCCCGGAGAGCAGGAGGCGCCTCGCGTCGGGGAACCCCGCCCGGCGGAGCATCGCCACGAGCTCCCCGGGCGGCGGGAGGTAGGCCATGGACGCGGGCAGGTACCGGTAGGCCCGGGTGTCGGAGAGGGCGGCCCCGAGGAGCGGCACGACCCGGCGGAAGTAGAGGTCGTGCCCCAGGCGGAGGACCGGGTGCACCGGCTCGGCCGCCTCGAGGAACGCCACGCGCCCTCCCGGGCGCACCACGCGCGCCGCCTCCGCGAAGAACGCCCCCAGGTCCACGACGTTCCGGAGGGCGAACCCGCAGGTCGCCCCGTCGGCCACGGCATCGGGGAAGGGGAGGCGGAGGACGTCGGCCTCGACGAGCGGCGCGTCCGTGCGGGCCGCGAGGAGCATCCCGTGGGAGAAGTCCACCCCGATCGCGCGGTAGCCGGACGCGCGGAGCTCCCGGCAGAGGTCCCCGGTCCCGCAGGCCAGGTCGAGCACGAGCGCCCGGCCCGGGAGGCGCAGCTCCCGCACCGCCCGCCGTCGCCAGCCTACGTCCATCCCGAACGTCATCAGGCGGTTCAGGAGGTCGTAGCGGCGCGCGATCCGGTCGAACATCGAGCGGACGACCCGGGCCTTCTCGATCCCCGAGGGGAGCGACGTCCGCCGGGCGCCCGGCCCACCCGCCATCAGGCCCTCCCCGGGTGACGGCTCCCCGCCGGGGGCGCGGCCCCTCCCGCCATCACGCGCGCTCCAGGCGGCGCGACTCCTCCCGCGCGGCGGCCAGCTCGGCCCGGTCGCCGACCCGCTCGATGTGCTCCTCGGCCACGGTGAGGAGCACGCGGCGGAAGTGGCGGGAGACGAGCTCGGTGACGGCCGGGAGCAGCTCCCGGAAGGCCTCGACGAGCTGCGCCGCGGCCTGCTCCTCGGAGGGCGCGCTGTCCCGGATGGGCTTACGGACGTGCTCGTCGAAGAGGTCCACGGCCCGCTCGGCGAGCCCCACCATCGCCTGGTGCGCCTCCCGGGCGAGGGCGAGCAGTTCCCCCAGGGGCAGGCCGAACTCGAGGAGCCGCAGGGCCCGGCGGACCAGCTCGATGTCCCCCGACGCGTAGCGCTCCTCCCCGTCCACCCGGCGGGAGATCCGGATCCCCTCCCGCTCCACGGCCTGGACGAGCGACGCCGGCACCCCGCTCCGCTCGGCGAACTCCTCGAGCGTGAGGAGCTCCTCCTCGTCCCCCGCCCGGGCCCGGGCCACGGCCGCGGCCAGGTCGGCATCGGCCCGGCCCAGCTCCCCGCGCACGACCCGGCGGATCGCCGCCAGCGTGAGGCCGTGGCGCTGGAGTCGGCGCACCTCCCGGATCCGCTCGACGTGCTCGGGCCCGTACCAGGCCACCCGCCCCTCCCGCTCGGGCGGCGGGAGCAGACCGAGGGACTGGTAGTAACGGACGGTGTCCACCGAGACCCGGCAGGCCTGCGCGAGCTGCTCCACGCGGTACCGCACGACCGGACACTCTACGAGTGTTCGCTCGAACGGTCACTCCGGAACGCCGCGGTCGCGCCGCCCCGTGTGCGACGATCGGCGTCGTGGGGGGAGGTGCGGTCGCGCGGCGGGGCGTCGGGCTCGGGGTCGTCCTGGCCTGCCTGGCCGGGAGCCTCGGCCTCTCCCTCGCGTGGAAGGCGCCGTGCGCCTCGGGCGCGTGGGACGACGGGCGGCAGTACCGCTGGTTCTGCTACTCCGACATCGTGCCGCTCTACACCACCGAGCAGCTCTCGGGCGGCCGCCTCCCCTACCTCGAGCCGTGCGCGCCGGCCCCGGGGAACTGCGACGAGTACCCGGTGCTCACGATGTACGCGATGCGGGCCGCGGCCTGGGCGGCGGGCCCGAGGGCCGGCTTCGCCGGGTTCTTCTACGCGAACGCCGCCCTCCTCGCGGCCGCCGCCGCGGCGACCGCCGTCTGCCTCTTCCTCCTCGCGGGGCGGCGCGCGCTCGCCTTCGCCCTCGCCCCCACGCTCCTCATCTACGCCTTCGTGAACTGGGACCTGCTCGCGGTGGCCCTCGCCACCTGGGCCACGCTCCTCCACCGCGACCGGCGCGACGTGGGCGCCGGTGCCCTCCTCGGGCTCGGTGCCGCGACGAAGCTCTACCCGGCGCTCCTCGTCGTCCCCTTCGCGCTCGAGCGGCTGCGGGAGCGGGAGCCGGACCGCGCGGTCCACGTCGCCTGGGCGGCCGGCGGGGCGTGGCTCGCGGTGAACCTGCCGTTCGCCGTCCTCGCCCCGCGCGGGTGGTGGGAGTTCTTCCGGTTCAACGCGGCCCGGCCGCCGGACTGGGACAGCCTCTGGTACCTCGCCTGCGACCGGATCGGCGGGGCGGCGTGCCTCCCGACGGCCGCGGTGAACCTGCTCGCGCCCGGGCTGTTCCTGGGGCTCGTCGTCCTCGTCCACCGGCTGCGGGCGCGCCGGGACCCGGGGTACGAGCGGTGGACGCTCGCGCTCCCGCTGCTCGTGCTGTTCCTGCTCACGAACAAGGTGTACTCGCCCCAGTACGGCCTCTGGCTCCTGCCGTGGTTCGCGCTCGGCCGCCCCGGGCTCGGGTGGTTCGCGGCGTTCCAGGCGGCCGACGTGGCCGTCTTCCTCACCCGCTTCTCCTGGTTCGCCCGCTACGGCGGCTGGGGGGGCCTCCCGATCGGCGCGTTCGAGGTCGCGGTCCTCCTCCGGGCGGCGGTCCTCGCCTGGTGCGTCGCCGTATGGATCCGCGGCGCGCGGGAGCCCACGCCGGCCCGGGCGGCGCTCGCGGAGACGGGGTGAGCGGCGACCGGCTCCGGGGCGCGCTCGCGCACTCCCTCGCGGTCTTCGCCGGCGTGCGGCTGGGCCTGTCGGTCCTGGCCCTCGCCGCCGTGGCCCTCCTCCCGAACGCCGCGGACGTGCCCGGCGGTGCGGCGGGGCTCCCCGGCCCGGTGGACGTGCCGGGCTGGCCGGCCCCCCGGCCGGGGCCGGGGTGGCACAACCTGTTCACGGCCTGGGAGCGGTTCGACGCGCTCTGGTTCCTCAGGATCGCGGCCGGAGGCTACCGGCCGGGCGACGGGAGCGCCGCGTTCTTCCCGCTCTACCCCCTCGCGATCCGGGCGGTGTCGTGGCTCCTCGGGGGCCGCCCCCTCGCCGCCGCCCTCCTGGTCTCGAGCGCCGCCCTCCTCGCCGCCCTCGTCGTCCTCCACCTGCTCGCGGCGACGGAGCTCGGGGAGGCCGCCGCCCGCCGCTCGGTCCTGTACCTCTGCCTGTTCCCCACCGCCGTCTTCCTGTTCGCGCCCTACAGCGAGCCGCTCTTCCTCCTCCTCTCGGCGGCGGCCTTCCTCGCCGCGCGCCGCGGGCGGTGGGCGGCGGCCGGGCTCGCCGGGGCCCTCGCCGCCCTCGCCAGGAGCGTCGGGGTGCTCCTCGCGGCGGCCCTCGCGGTCGAGGCCCTCCACCGGCGGGCCGAGCGGCGGGGGCCGGCCTGGCCCGGCCTCCTCGCGGCGGCCGCGGTCCCCCTCGGGACCCTCGCCTACCTCGCGTACTGGCGCGTGCGCGCGGGCGACTGGCTCGCCCCCCTGCACCAGCAGGCCACCTGGCAGCGGGTAGCCGTCGCCCCCTGGGAGACGGCGGTCGCCGGGACGCGCGAGGCGTTCCGTTGGATCGGCGTGTACCCGGGCGGGTACCACCTGCTGGACTGGCTCCTCGTCGTGCCCGCCGCGGTCGCCTGCCTCTACGCGGTGATCCGGTTCCGCCCGGCCTTCGGCGTCTACGCGCTCGCGAGCCTGCTCCTGCCCCTCGCCCTCGCGTTCCCGCCTCGGCCCTTGATGTCGCTCCCCCGGTTCCTCGCGGTCGTCTTCCCCATCCACTGGGCCCTCGCGGACCTGGTCGAGCGGCGGGCCCTCCCCCACACGGCGGTCGTCGCCGTGTCGGCCGCCGGCCTCGGGGTCACCACCTTGCTCTTCGCCGGTTGGTACTACATCTTCTGACCCGTCGTGCCGACCTATAGGATGATGGGGCCGCACGGGGCGGCCCACGGCGCCGAGGGAGGACGGGTGACGAAGGCCGAGGTCATCAGGGTAGCCATCGCGGACGACCACTCCCTGGTGCGTCAGGGCCTCCGGCGCTACCTGGAGATGGCCGAGGGGATCGAGGTCGTCGGGGAGGCGTCGAACGGCCTGGAGCTCCTGGAGCTCGTGGAGCGGACCAAGCCCCGAATCGCGCTGATCGACATCCGGATGCCCGAGATGGACGGGCTCGAGGCCGCCCGCCAGATCCGGGACAAGTACCCCGAGGTCGGGGTCATCATGCTCACCGCCTACGACGATCGGCAGTTCGTGGTGGAGGCGGTCCGCTCGGGGGCCCGGGGGTACGTGCTCAAGGCCCGCGACGCCGAGCACCTGATCCAGACCGTCCGCCTGGTGGCGGGCGGGAACATGGTGATCGACCCGCAGCTCGTGGTCGCCCTGGCCGAGGAGCTCA